>Ga0265314_10002065_pt1 | contig 21206 bp, 12 predicted proteins | sample 4126metaG_FD_203106 | JGI IMG/M metagenome (GOLD analysis project Ga0265314, IMG submission 203106) | Rhizosphere microbial communities from Carex aquatilis grown in University of Washington, Seatle, WA, United States - 4-1-26 metaG | ecosystem: Host-associated > Plants > Roots > Rhizosphere >... | reverse complement strand
GTCTGCGCCGTCCTCGAATGCCTTGAGAAAATGCTCGGGCTGGAGCCGCCCCGCGCACGGCACCACGACCTCACTGACCGGGAACGGCCAAGCGAAGTCGGGCGTGGTCGGGCGGCGACGGAAACCGGAGGTTGGCATCAGTGCCGGTCGCGCACAGTTCTCGCAGATGAAGGCGACGATTACTCTTTCCTGCACTCGTTCCTGCACCCGTCCCGGTTGCGCGCCGACTGGTGAGCTCGTTTGTCGTGTGTTCGACGGAGCGATTGCGGCTCCGGTGTTACTCATCGCTGGCGTCCCTTTCAGGCTGCCGTTCGCAGACATTCGCCTCACACAAAATTGCTGTCCGGCGAAGGGGAACTTGCTGGTTCCTACTTGTCCGGCCTTGCTGCCCCTTGAACGTCTTCACGGTAGCCACGGCGAGAAATTCCAGCGCACGGTACCCGGAAGCACATCCACTTGTCCACTGTCGAGGCGCCGCATCATCGATTTCGTTACAAGAAAACCTCACAAATCGAGCGAGGCAATAGGATCGCATCATGGCCTTCGCAGCAGCGCGCCGGAGAATCTTCGACAAGACTCTGGACTTTTCCCGCAGGTCGCACCATCCTCCTTCCATAGACTTAACTCACCAGGGTAGCCAAGACCTGGGAGACGGTTCGTATGTAGCGCCAGGGGTGACGACGCGTCGGGGTTATGCCCACGACGAGGAGAAACAACGAAGCGACGCGTAGCGGATCGCGCTCCGAGCGATTCCAATCTTGTTGAGTTAAATCGGCTGATCGTCTCCCGTCTGAGGTCCCCTCCAAGGCCGCTGCTGGGTAGTCGACGGAAAACGAAACCTGGCAGAACGAAGGAGATTCCGATGGGAAGAAGACTGTATGTTGGCAATTTGTCCTACTCGACGACCGAAGCGGACTTGCGCGACGCATTCGTAGCAACTGGCCACGACGTGGCCGAGGTGAAGTTGGTTCTTGATCGCGACACGGGCCGTCCCCGTGGCTTTGCTTTCGTCGAGATGGCGACCGATGCCGGCGCACTGAACGCCATCGAGAATCTGAACGGCAAGGATCTGCAGGGTCGTTCGATCGCGGTTAGCGAAGCGCGCGAGCGTACGGGCGGCGGTGGCGGCGGTGGTCGTGGCGGCTTCGGCGGCGGTGGCGGCGGTGGCGGCGGCCGTGGCTTCGGCGGCGGCGGTGGTGGCGGCGGCGACCGCGGTGGTTTCGGCGGCGGACGCAAGCAGCGTTGGTAGACCAGGCGTGAGACCGGGCACGAAAAACGCAGCCGAAAAGCGGAAGAAGGAAGTTCTTCGGCAAAAGCGGCAAAAGGAAAAGGCCGAGCGCCGTCAACAGCGGCAATCGGATCGACAGGACCGAGGTTCGCTCGGCCCTGACGAAGATCCTGACCTGGCCGGAATCGTGCCCGGGCCTCAGCCCATTGAAGGTGTCCCGGACGGCAGCTCTCCCGAGCCCGTCCCCTCGGTAGATTCGGCGATCACGTCGACCGAATCGACTGGGCCGACCTAGTCCACTCGCAGGGATCGCTTCGACGGAAGCAGGCGAGTCGCTCCTGCTTGGCGCGGGACGCGGGAGTCGAGAAATGACTTGTCCGTGACACAACGCTGACAGTTGACGTGGGTTAATACGGGCATGAAGGTTCTGTGCATCTCTCCGGTGTTTCCAGAGACCTACTGGGGACACGAGCGAACGCTCCAGTTCATCGGTAAACGCTCGATCCTGCCGCCTCTTGGTCTTCTCACGGTGGCGGCGCTGCTTCCGCGCGACTGGGAAGTACGGCTGTGCGATATGAACGTGCGCCCCTTAGAGGACGCCGATCTGGCCTGGGCGGACGTGGTTTTTCTGTCCGGCATGCTGGTTCAGCGGCCGTCCATGCTGGAAGTGGCGGGACGCGCCCGGGCTATGGGCAAAACCATCGTGGCCGGCGGTCCGCACGCGACGGCCACGCCCGACGCCATCGCCCCCTATGTGGATTCCATCGTCGTCGGCGAGGCGGAAGACCTGATAGCGCCCTTGTGCGAAGCGCTGCTCGCCGATCGCACTGCCCTGCCCGCGCGTTTTGTGAGCGGCGAACGCCCCGAGCTCAGGCAAACTCCCGTTCCCCGCTACGACTTGCTCGATATCAGGGCCTACCATGCCATCGGCGTGCAATGGGGTCGCGGCTGCCCATTCAGCTGCGAGTTCTGCGACATCGTCGAGCTGTTCGGTCGCAAGCCGCGCACCAAGGAGCCCGCGCAATTCTGCCGCGAGCTCGACGCCATCCTGGCGACTGGCTTTCGCGGCTCGGTCTTCGTGGTCGACGACAATTTCGTGGGCAATCGCAAGGAAACCCTGGGACTGCTCGGCCCCCTCGCAAAGTGGATGCAGGCGCATAAGTTCCCCTTCCAGTTTTTCACCGAGGCCAGCGTAGATCTGGCCGGATGCAAGGATCTCATGGCCGGCATGGTCGCGGCCGGCTTCGATTGCGTGTTCGTCGGCATCGAGACGCCTTCGCCGGCGGCCCTGCGCGAAACCCACAAGGGACAAAACCTGAAGGTGGATCTGAACGCGGCTATCGAGACCCTGATCCGCTCCGGACTCGACGTGACCGCGGGCTTTATCATGGGCTTCGATGCCGACGACGGCCCCGCCCTGGATCGGCAGCGCGAATGGGTCCTGCGCTCGCCCATCCCGCAAGCCATGATCGGCATCCTGACCGCGCTTCCCGGCACGCAGCTGGAACGCCGGCTGACGCGCGAGGAACGACTTATCGAGCGAGCCAGTGGCGAAACCTTCGGGCGGGCCAATTTCAGGACCAAGGTGCCCGAGTCCACCCTGCTCGAAACCTATCGGACCACCCTGGCCCAGATCTATTCACCCGAGGAATACTTCGCGCGCTGCTTGCGTGCCCTGCGCCTACGCCCGCGCGCCGATGCGCACTTCAGCCTTCCTTGGAGCTATGCGCTTCGTTGCGTGGTGAGTTCCCTGTGGCGCCAGGGCGTGACGGGAAAATACCGAAAGGCGTATTGGAAATTCCTGGGACAGACTTTGCGCCACACGCCCGGTCGTCTTGCCCGCGCCATTGCCCTGGCGTGCGCCGGCGAGCACATGATTCGCTACACCCAGGAGGCGGTCTTGCCCCGACTCGCCGACGCCATCGAGGAAGTGCGCCAGGAAAATACCCAGTCCGACCCGAAGGCCAGACACGGCGTTCGCGCGCTCAGGCACTTGCCAGGCGCCTCCGCCATCGACGACAGCGTGCAAGCCGCCGCCATCTGATTTCTCCTTCTCCACCGATTAATCGGGCACGAATCGGTAGCCGCTGCCCCGCACGGTCAGCAAATGGCGCGGGCGTTCGGGATCCACCTCCAGCTTCGAGCGCAGCTGGGCCATGAAGTTGTCCACCGTGCGCGCCTGGCCGGCTTGCCGCAGCCCCCACACCTCGCGCAACAGATGCTCGCGCGAATAGACCCGGCGTGAACTACGGCAAAAAAAACTCAGCAGCTCGAATTCGAGATGGGTAAGGCGCACGGACTTTCCCGCGCGGGTCACCGTCCGCGTATCCAGATCCACGACCAGGTCGCCGAAGCTCAGAATCGGCCCGGAGTCCGGTGACGGGCTCTCTGGCGGGTCGCTGGGTTTCGCTTCCACCGCCCCTTCTGCCGCTCTCGATCCAAGTCGGGCACGGCGAAGCACGGCCGCGATGCGCGCTAGCAGCTCGGCCAGCGCGAAGGGCTTGGTGACATAATCGTCGGCCCCCAGTTGCAACGCCGCGACCTTGTCGTACTCATCCTGGCGCGCCGAGAGCACGATGACCGGCACTTGATCCTCTGCCTCGCGCAGGCGCTCCAAAACCCATAGGCCGCTCTGTTTGGGCAGCGTGATGTCGAGCAACACCAGATCCGGCGAACCGGCTTCGATGCGCTTACGCGCGGTCTCGCCATCGCCGATGACCTCGGTCCGGTAACCTTGCAACTTGAGATTCAGCGCCAGCCCTTCCGCGATAGCCGCGTCGTCTTCGACAATGGCGACCAAGGCTCCGGGCGCAACCTCGCTCACGCCGCCTCCTTGCGACGGGGCAGAACGATGCGGAAGCGCGCCCCGTGCCCCGCTTCCGACTTCACGTCGACTTTCCCCTGGTGAGCCTCGACTACGGCGCGCACGATGGCCAGCCCCAACCCCGACCCCTGGCTTCCGCCTTGCTTGGCCGCGGAGCCGCGACTGAACTTCTCGAAGATTTCCTCGGTCTCGGAAACCTTGATGCCGTCGCCGTTGTCACCCACCGTGATGGTGATGTGTTTCGCATCCGAGGCGGCCACGACGTCGATCTTCTTTCCTTGCGATGGCGTGTATTTCCAGGCGTTGCCAAGCAAGTTGCCCACGGCCTGGGCCAGCGCCGCGCGGTCGCCGAAGACCACCAGGTTCGGCTCCAACTTCACGCGCAACTCCACTGCGCCACCAACCCTGATCGCTTCGAACGACGCCAGCGCGTCGGCCACGATGTCGTCGACGGTCACGATGCGCCGGTCGAAGGCCGCGTGGCGGTGCTCGATCTTGGAGAGCTCGATGAGCCTGCCCACCATGCCATCGAGGCGCTTCAGTTCCTGATTGATGACGGTCAGACAGCGCCGCTTCTCCTCGGCGTCGTGGACGCGTTCTTCTCGAAGGGTGTCGATGAACATCCGGATCGACGTGAGCGGCGTGCGCAGCTCGTGCGACACCTGGGCCAGGAACTCGTTCTGCACTGCCGCCAGGCTCGCACCACGGGTGACGAAAATGGTCCCGATGATGTAACCCGCCAGCGCGACCGCACAGAAGGAAAGCACCAAGATACCACCCACCACGGCCATGGATTTCGATCCGCCAATGGCCAGCAAGATGATCCCGATGGCCGTGGTCAGAATGGTCGGGATCAGCGCCGTCAAGGTGAAGACAAGGCGCGCTCGGTTCAGAAACCTGGTCGTAGGGGAGCGGAGTCGCAAGCAGCGGTATTCTGGCAGAATTTTCCGGCGTGCGCCCTGTCGGCGACTAGAAAAGCGCAAGAAAATCGGACGTTCCGCGGTCAGAAATGGCCATTGCAGTCGCTGGCACGGACGTCAACCCTCAAAAGCTACCTTCGACGACCATCCCGCCCAAGGTGGGGGCCACCACGATGGGCTTGTCCGTCTTCCCGGACTTTGGTGTCGGCGAGTTGCCGGTGTAGGTAAGTGCAAAATAGAGGGCCGCCGCGCCTGAGATGAGCGTGGCGCCGCCGAGAGCATCGGTGACGTATCCGTAGTTCTTGCTCTTCGTACGCGCGTTTTCGATGTTGCGGGTGGTGTTCGGATACCTATTGACCTGGTCATTCAGATTCTTCTGGGCGCCGAGCGCAAGGTAGCCGCACACGCCGGTCCCCACGGCGAGTGCCGCAGTCGTTGCGAGACTGACCGTCAAGCCGGCCCGAGAAGGCGCGGCGTGAGCCTGCGGCTTTGCGATCAAGGATGCGGGCGGCAAAACAGCGCTTGTCGCAAGCTTTGCCGAGTCGACGCTGGGCACCTCGATCTGGAGTTCGACTTTCACACTCTCTCTTCCAGCCACGGTCAACACGCGGACCGCCTCGGGCGAGCCAGCTTTGGTCCCGCTCACTCGGTGCGTTCCCACATTGACGGGGACAGGCCCGGGGAGGGGTGCGGTTCCCACGCTCACGTCGTCGACTCGAATGTCGGCGCCCGCCACGTTCGTCGAAATCTGCAGATGGGCCATCCTTCCCACGAGCCTTACCGTCATTTCGTCGACTTGGGCGCGACGATCGGCGGGGATGTCGGCGCCGCCTTCGGCCATGTATTGCATGAGAGACTTGTAGGCGCCCACGAAGTCGTGAAGCGCATACTGGGTCTGCGCGATATTGTAGAGCACAAGGTAAGAGGGACTGACTTGGTAGGCTTTGCTGAATTCGGCCAGCGCGCCCTCGTAGCTTCCCTCGCGGTAGAGTTCAACGGCCCGCTGAAACCTGACGGCAGCCTTGGCTGAGTCTGTATCTTCTGTGCCCTGCGACTCGGCCTTGGCCACTTGAGGAATGGAGAGCCATGTCAATGCGACGGATAGAGCAAAAATCTGTGTCTTCATGGCTTGTAGGGATTCCTTTCGTCAATCGGTTTGGCATTGTGCCGGATGGATGGACCCTCCAGGTTCATGCCCGGAGCCAGGCCTGGTCCGGCCGACACGGCCGTTGGTCTGACGCTGCTCTTGGGGCTTGACTCGATGGGGGACGGTCGCGGTTTTGTCGCTTGGCGAGCAGGCGGCGTATGGGCTCGGTGCAGGCTGATCTTGAGAACCACGTCGTTTGAGAAACTGACTTGCTGATTGAATGGAACGTACCCAGGTGCCGAGGCGCTGACGACATGAATACCGCGATCCTTCGGGACCTCCAGATTCAGTCGATGCCCCGCGAGCACGTTGCCATCGAGGCTAAGCTCGGTCTCCATAGGCTCCGCCGTGACTCCGAGACGGATGAACTCGGGGACGGCCTTGATCTGAGGAGACGAAGCCGCAGTGGGCGCAAGCACAGCCGCGGATGGCTGCGGCTCGGGCGATTCCGCTCGGCTCGGAACCTGGGCACCGATGCCGCCGGCTGGAGCCAGAGTGGCCTTGCCTTTTCCCCTCGCCGCCAATGCAACGACAACGACCATGACCACAACAGCAACCGCACCTGCAGGCAGGAGAAGCTTCAAACTGAGGGATCGCTTTGGCTTGTCCCGGAAGGTGTCCTGCGCGGCGATCATTTCGGACTCCGGCACCTTTCGAGTGATCGCGTCTTGCTCGCTGATCATGATGACGGGAGCGCCGCTCTGTTCGTCCTCTTCCGGCGGCTTCTCCTCGATGGCGACCAAACGCAGTGGTGTCATATTCATTTTCCTCCGCCTTTCATTCTCTTCACCACAGGCTCTTGATCGCCGAACCCAGCGTCTTCGCCAGGAGGGCCATGCCCGAAATTCCCAGAAGCAAGTACGTAAACCGCTTGAAATTCAGATCTGACATCCGCCGGTAGATGGCCAAGCCACTGAGGGTTCCTGGCACTACCGCCGGCAAGCACAAAGCCAGGAGCAACCAGAACCGGGCGCTCAGATAGGACGGATGCAACCATGCAACCAGTCCGAGCGAGTAGATCTGGGACATGATGATGTAGGGCTGGACGATGGCGCGATGTCTTGCCTTCGGCAAACCACGCAATCCCGTCCATACGACGACCGCCGCGCCCGGGAAGGCGGTGAAGCCACCCACCACACCCCCGAGGAAACCGACGGAAGCGCCGGTCACCGGACCGTCGAATCCGCGCAGCTTGAAACTCGAGGGCTTGAATATCGAATAGACCGAATAGCTGACTAGCAGCGTCCCGAATACCATCATCAGCTGGGTTGCCGGCAGGTGAGACAACAGCCAGATTCCGATCGGTACGCCAACCACACCGCCGAGCATGCATGGCCCCGGGCCTGCCCAGAGATCCTTCGCTGACTTGGGCATGTCTTCGCGCAACTGTCCAGTCGAGAGAAGCTGGTTTCCGGTCGACAACGTTTGAAACAGCGGAACTTGCAAGACCGGTGCGAGAAGCAAGAGTGTCGTGGCTCCCACGGCGGAAAAGCCGAAACCCGACAGCCCACTCATCACGCCCGAGAGAAAGACGATCGCCTCGATGCTGGCCAGCTCGCGGATGCTCAAGCCAGCCACGGCGTTCGGTGTCCCCGGCAGCGAAACGATGATCGCCACAACGACCATGAGCGCCGCGACTGCAACCAGGCGTAGCGTCGTCTTGCCCAGGCCCGCCTGCACATGGGCACCTTCTAGCGCACTGGAAGGTTCGGTCTTCGCGTCCGCCAGGCTCTCGATAACGAGAGCAATGTGGCTGGGTGACCGCTTGAGCGGGCGTTTTGTCGGTTCGTCGTTGCTGTTTGCGGCAATGGCGCGCGAGGCTGCTTCAAGGGTCCGATTGCCAGCAGGCTTGCTTGCTCGTTCGTCCAATATTGGGATTTGTATCGGTGTTGCTACTCCCATGTTTCGAGCCCTCCCAGAGCCCACTACAAGTTCCGTCAACGTCGCACACGTCATCAACATCGTGGCGGGGCACGCTGCCGGTCTAGGATCCGTATTTCACAGTAACTGAGACTCCTCAGGAGGATTGCTGTACGTGCTACTCCGTCTCGCAAAAGCCGTAATTACACGCCGGGGCACTCGCAGGGCAATCGTTGAGCTGGGTGCATGGTGTACAGGACGCCTTTCCAGTGGTTCGGTAGTCGAAGTGACAGCCGCATTGATAATTATTTGGATTGTGTATGAATCCGCCCATCTCGGTATCACGGGCCACCTTCATCGCGCACTGAGGAACCAGCGACGCATCGATCATGGCGTCTACCAACGCAACATCGAGTTTTGGCAGCGAGAAGCCCATGACGAACGCTCCCGCCGCGGCAGAAGGAGCGCCATTGATGTTGGCGGTGTAGAAGTGAACATAGCCCCACAGAGGATAGTGTCCATCGCGCACATTTGCCTTGTTGAACGACCTGCCGGTGGAATCGGGCAAGAACCCGGCAATCTGACCTTCGCCTTGCAAATAGAGAACACGCAGGTTGTCTCGTCCCTTGTCGGCGTAATCAATGGATAGAATGCCGATGGATTCCTCGGGTTGTGCGGACTGAACTAGCGAGTCGCGAATGTTATCGGTCGACAGCCTGTCCACGCCCCAGAATGCAGTTCGTGGCACATGGATGAGCTGTGCTGCTAGAGCGGTCGAACCGGCGCCCGAATTTCGGATGGAGTAATACATGGGATCGATCCACGGGCTTACGTTTGGGCCCACGGGATTTATCCCACCTAGTCCGAAAATGATGTGAGCCGCTTCGACGCTGATTGCGGTTTGCGTGGAAAAATCCGGCACGGTAAACCCGAACGTGACGACTGGCCCCGTGTAGCCGGCAATGAGCCCACCAGGGGCATAGGCCGAATTGCACACTGTCGAGTAGAGGTTCGATACCCCGATGTCGACAACGTTGCCGGCTGGGTCGAGCAAGCAACTAATCTGTGTGCCGGTGTCGTCGAAGTAGTAAGCGTAGTTGGCTGCCTTAGTCGCCGTCCCGGGCACGTCCTTGATGAGGGCCAACGTGGGATCGAACACGGCATTGACGCCACCGCACGAGGTCCCGGCCATGAATACGGCGCGATAGGGCGGCGTGTTGGCCGCGAGCAGCGGGGTAACCTGCTTGAGCAAGGGACCGAAGTCGGAGGTGCCAGTCATGTAGATCACGTTGGGTCCGGCATCTGCGCACTTCACGGTAGGCGGGGCCACGGCTTTGATGGTTGCCGTGAGTGCCGTAGCACTTTGCGGAGGCACGGGGTCGGGCAAGACCGCGCCGGCGCCGCAAAGTCCCAGCTTGGCGCAATTGTCGAACGGCATGCTTTGGGCGGTGGTGCATGCGTTAAGGTATTGGACAGTGGTCGTGGGTGTTCCAGAGAAACAGCCCTTGGGACCAAGTCCAGAATTCACGCATACGCCTTGGCTACAGACGGCATGCGCGGTGTTTCCTGTCTCGAACTTGGCACAGTCGACGTCAGTCCGGCACTGCACAATATCTCTGTCGATCATCACGCTGCATGCACTCATGAGGAGTAGCACGACAGCCAACGCAACATTCATGACTTGGTTCATTTTTGCCATCGCATTTTTCCGCTGAAGAGTCCGAAGCACTTCCGCCGCTGTGAAATCGGCTGGCCCACGCAACTTCTTTAACCCTCAGACGTGAAATCCTGACTGCCACGACGATTTCGAGACCAGAACCATTGGCCGGAATCCTGGTCAAAGACAGATTTGGGTCTTCCCAAGCAAAATGGGGTTCCTTACGCACAGGGCGCGACCATGCGCCGGGACCAACGAGACTGGCTACTTGGCGACGACGTAGGCGTGGTGTCCGTGTCGGCAAAACGACGCCGCGGCGTAGTCCGCGGTCCTACAAGCCGTAGTCCAAGCCGACACGATGACCTCGTCAACGCGTTAGCGGTTTCGCGCCAAGGAATCCATTCTGCGACCCTGTCACATAGGCCTGACACGTAGTCCCCGATACTGGACACTCGAGCGCGCCGTTGCTCCATGACCACCACAGCCAGCTCATGTTGTCCGTAGCCGCCTGGTCGATCTCCGACTGATAGTCCAGGTTGGTGTCGGTGAGGTAGTTGTCGATGCCGATCTGGATAGGAAAGGGCTGCGTGGCGGCAAACTGATGAATGGCCTGTGCGCCGGTGACGATGCCCGCGTGTCCCAATAGCAATCCGCCCTGCCAGGACGGATAGTAGCCGTCGCTCGTACCCCAATACGCTTGCCATCCGAACATCGTCTGTGGATCGCTGCCAACAAGCACCGTGTCCGCCGCGCGAATGGCGGTACCGTACTCGACGATCCCATAAAGGTCGCGGCCTTGGTAGTTGGCCATGATTTCAAGCGGATTCGTATATCCTTGGCCTCGGAAAAACTGGATGTTGGTTTTCGCCGCGCTCGCCCACGCAACGCGCCCAGCTTCCGTGCTCGCGTCCTGCGTGCTGATGAACTCTTGTCCTGCGTCGATGATGATATTGCTGCGGTACTTGCTCGCCAGGTCTTTGAGCCACTGACGACTCCATACTGCCAAATAGCAAGACGCGGGCATGGCCGAAGAACAAGCCGCGCCCGTGGGGGAGCTCAGGGAATAGAAATTGCCCCCTCCAAGTGCGCTGCCGATGACGTAATTATGGGTGGTATCCCACACAAAGAGTGACAGCCAAACAAGCATGCGGCGTGCAACGGCTTCAGCAAGGAGGCTATCGAATCCAGCAGGAGTCATTCCATTCGCCGCATCGAGCGTGAGCAACATGCGCATGGCATTCGCGCCCTTCCCAGATATCTTGTCTATGTCGGCGGTTTGGCTCGTGCTCGCAATAGCGCTTTCCGCTCCGCGGGCGATGATGGCATTCCCCGCGCTGTCCAAGATCTTGTTACCGACAAGCTCAATGCTCGCCGAGTTCGATGCGATGCCGCCGGAACTCGCGATACCGCCCGCGCTTGTGACACCAGCCGAGCCGCCCGAAGCCCCGGTACCACCCACTCCGGTCGAGCTGGTCAAGCCGCCCACGCCGCCGCCGGTCGCGCTGGTACCGCCCGTCCGCCTTGTTCCGCCCGACCGGGTGCTCCCGCCCGCGCCGGCCGCACCGCCGAGGCTGCCGGCCGTTCCCCCGCTGCCCGCTGGAGTTCCTCCCGCGTTGGTCGTTGAGCCGGTTCTCGCTCCGCCGGCGCTGACACCGCCGGTGCTTCCGCCGATCGAAGTCGCGCCGCCGCTTTCGGCTCTGGTCTGCCCACCGGCGTCAGCAGACGAGCAGGCGGCAAGTATGAGCGCGGCGGCCAGAGAGAACGCCCGAGACCAGGCGATTCGAAAAGAGGTTGCGGCCATGAGTCCTCCTCACCTTTCTCTGTAGACACTATCCTCGCTGAACCCCGTCGCGTGGCGCGAAGCCCAGCTTCAGTGAAGCACTAATAATACACCAGGCATACGGACATGGCCGGCGTTAGCGGGTTCCATGGCAAGGCGCAGCGCCCCGGCTCCGCCTCTGCTGCCGTTCGGCAAGAACGCCTACGGCGCCGTCTGGATCGTCTCGTCGGGAAGCAGGGCCGAAATCATGGCCGCGCCTGCCGTCTGTTGGTCGGATGTGAGGACCAGTGGATTGGCATCGGTCGACGAGAGCCCGGTCAGCTTGCCGGTACCGTTGTTATAGAGCCCAACCAGCGTGTCCCAATTGCCGACGATGTTACTGGCCGTGTCGGCGACCATCACGTTGCGGACGGTGCCGTCCGAGGCCACGGTTTGGGCATCGCCCGCCACCGTATCGCTAACGTCAACCTGGTAATTGCTGTCGATGGTGGCCAGCGCGTCGGTCCCCGCAGTCCAATCCTGCTGGGACAACGATAGGACAGGGGAGCCATCGCTGAGGTGGATCTGGGTGAGAGTGTTTCCTAGTGCGAGAATGTCGCTGAAATTGGCCGACACGTTGTCGCTGGTGTCACTGATGCTGATCGAGGAAGTCTGAGGAAGGTCCTGGATGGCGGAAAGGTCGATCATCGCCACGCCGGTGGCGGCAAGCTGATAGGAACCGCTGACACTGGCCAGGGTGTCGGCGTCGCCAAGGATCTGGTCCGAAGTGAGCGTGATCGTTCCATTGGGGTCGGTGACCGCGATGGAATTCAGGTTGGTCGCGGCGGCAAGCGCGTCGAAGTTCGTGGAGATTTCCGCGCTGGTGTCGCTCACATCCATCTGGGTCACGTGGGCGTCGCTGGCCAGCGTTGCCACATCCCCGGCCGCGACGTCGCTCAGCGCGACCGTGTACTGGCTGTTCTTGACCAGTCCCAGGAGTGTTGCAGAGTCGGCGTAGGTTTGCGCCGACATGGTCATCGCGTCGGTTGGGTCTTGCACGACGATTTGGGTGATCTTGTCCTGCGCCGCGAGATCGGCCAACGCTCCAGACAGGGCGCTCGCGCTGTCCGACACCTGGATTGCCGCCACGGCATCGTCGGAGGCGAGGTTATCCACCTGCGACACATCCGCGCCCGACAGCGAGACCGTCGGATCGCTGGCGAACTTGCCACGCAAGGTTTGTCCTTGGAGCCAATCGTTCGCGCTTATCTGCAACGTGGATGAATCGCTCTGCGTGACGCCCGTGAGCTTGGCCCCAATATCCGCCAACGCCGCCCAGGCACTGGCCAAATTCGCCCCGGTGTCGGACACCGTCATGCTGCTGACAGATGCGTTCGCCGCGAAGGACGCTGCCTTGGCTGCACTGACATCGGAGAGAACGGCAAGGAACCCTCCCTCGATCTTCCCCAATGCGGATGAATTCGTCGCGAATGCGTCGCCCGTCATTGCCAAAGTCGCCCCGGGAGCGTCGGTTTGCGTGATGGTCGTCAGCTTGCTGCCGAGGGCGTTGAGATCCGATAGATTGGAGACAATATCGGCGGCGCTGCCGGTTGTCGCCATACTTGAGATCTTGTGGTTGGCCGCGAGCAAGTCCTTGGCATCGCCTACATCGACCCCGCTCAAGGCCAGGCTGTAGCTCCCGCCCTTGATCAAATCCAGGACAGGCTGCGCATTCGTGAGCTGGCTTTCATCCAGGGATAAGCTCGCCGTCGGCGTCTGGTTGGTGATGCCATGGAGCTTGCCGGCGGTCGCCAAGGTGGCAAGGGGCGTTAGATTGTTCACAATGTCGTTCCCGTCAGCCACCACATCGATCTGAGTTACCGCTTGGTCGCCGCCTATTGCCTGAGCCTGGGCCACGCTCGCTCCAGAGACGGAAAACGTCGCGCCTTGACCAAGCTTTGCCACCAGGCCGTCGTGGACCCCCAGTTGGTAGTTGGCCGCGGTGAGGCCTAATGCACTACTGTCGCTCTGACTGACGGAACTCAGATTGGTGCCGATCGCGCGAAGTTCCGTCCAATGAGCCAGAATATTGCGCCCGGTGTCGGACACCGCAATGTTGGCGACGTGCACGTTCAGTGCATCGGCCGCCGCCTTCGCGGCCGTCACCCCAGTAAGATTGGCGGTATAACCACCGACAATCTTGGACAATACCGAGGCGTCCGCGGTCATTTCTGTCTGGGTCAGATCCAAAGTTGCGCCGACGTCGGTTTGATCGATCTTGCTCAACCTGCTGCCCAACTGACGAAGCGTCGTGAGTGCCGACTGGATATTGTCGCTGGAATCACTCACCGCGACGGATACCACTCGGCTATTTCCGGCCAGGTCACTCAGTGCCGAAGTGGAAGCGCCAGTGACCGCCAGCGTATAATTGTGACCATTGATTTTGCCGAGGACGCTCTGGGTGGCGGTCAGTTGATCCCCTTGCAGTCGTGAGATATCCAAGGACATCGGCGTGCGTGGAGTCGACAACGTGATGGTGCTCAGCTTGCTCTGTCCGTCAAGCGTTTGCAGGTCGTCCATGCTGGAGGCGAGGTTGGCGGCGCTGTCGGACACGTCTACCGAAGCCACATGTTGTGCGTTCGCTACCGTCAGTGCCGAGCCGGCGCTGACGTTGGTCACCTCCAACTTGTAGGTGCCGGTGAACTTGCTTAGCACCGTACCAGCAGCGGCGTACTGGTCCGAGGTCAGCTTGATGGCATTGCCCTGATCGGTCACCTCCACGGAGGTCAGGCTGTTGCCAAGACGACCCAGCAGTGCCCAGTTCTTGGAGATATTGCTCGCCGTATCTTGGATATCGGCGCTCACCACCTTGTGGTCCGCGGCCAAGGCCTTCAATTGCGTTGCCGATGCATCCATGACTGAAAGAAGATCGCTCGTGATGATCTTTCCGAGTACGACCTTGTCATCGCTGTATTGTTCCCCGGTCACCGTCAGTGGAGTCGTTGCATCGGTCTGCGCGATGTTCTTGATGCGCAAACCTACTTGCTGGAGGGCATCCAAATTGGTGCCAATGGCGTCCGTCGTGTCGACGATGGAGATCGACTTGATTTTGGCGTTGGCCGACAAGGCGGACTGGGAGTTGAGACCAAGTACGTCGCTCACGTTGGCGTTCGTGATCGCAAGCGTGTAGCCGTGGTTCTTGATCTTGTCCAAGGCGTTCTGGTCCGCCGCCAATTGAGCCGAGGTGATGGTCAGATTTCCAGGACTTCCGGTTTGCGAAATCCCGCTGAGGACGCCGCTCGAAGCGAGGGTCTGTAGACTGTCCAAGTTCCTCGCGATGTTGGCGCTCGAATCGGCGACCGATACGGAGGTCACGTAGCTAGCCAGCGTGCTAGCGACCGAGGCCTTGGCCCCGGTAATCCCTACCGTCTGGCCAGATCCCGCCCCCCACACCGCCAGGAGGGCGTGGTCCTTTTGATACTGCGTGCTGGTCACCACCAGGTTTTGATTGGTGTCACTGGTGGACAAGGCCGTGATCTTCGCCGTGTATGGCTGCAGCGCATCCAGGTTCTTGAGAATGTTCTGAGCCGTGTCCGAAATCTCGATCGTGCTGACCTTGTGACTGCGCAACGCGCTCAACGCGGCCGCCGCCGTCATCGGGCCGGTCGAGGAGGGAGAATTTGGACCATTTATGCCGCCAATGCCGCCGACGTCAGACATCAAAGATAGCTTCGGTACGATTGGCGATTGGGTTAAGGGCGCGATGGCATCCGTGGGCTAGGAAAGGCCACGCCCGTGAGGGTCCAACCTACATCGCCCTAGGGAGTACAGATGGGTGTTGTCGGGTCGAAGCAGGAAGGCGGCTCTTGGCCCCAGGCGAACACGCCGGCGCTGTACACCGGAATGTGCGGTGTCTTGGGCGGATCCACCCCCGCCGCAGGAGCTGCCATCAATCCGTTGTAACTCCAGTCGTTTGTCGGATCCCACGTGCACCCCGCGCCATTGTTGACGCCGATGTCGATCATGAAGGTGCGAGGCGCCTTGAGTTGCACGATCCGGCCCCAGAACTGGTAGCCCTCGAAGCCCATCTCGATGTAGTAGGTGGAGGAGCTCTTGGGGCAAACCTTGGGCTTGCTGATGCTGGTCGGCTCGCCGAATTCGGTGGCGCCGCGGTCGTAGATAAGGCTGGCGGTCACGTCGTTGATCGACCCACCCTTGGCTTGCAGCTCGCTGATATCGAAGAAATACTTGATGCTGATGTGGGTGTCGTAGCGTGGAACATGCTGGGTTTCGTTGACCAGTGTGACCGTGACCTGCGAGCGGCAGCTGCCCGCGCCATTGCTGTTCGAGAGCGTGTAGTACTCGTTGCCTTCCGGTTCGAGCGGCGGGAAATTCGAGAGCGGGCACTGCCCCGTGCCCTGCAGCTCGTACTGGGCTGCTAGCGCCGCGATGAGCGAGACATTGTAGTCGATGGTGACTTCGTTGCTGCCGAAGTCGGCGCGATTGTCCACGTGGTTGTCGTTGCCATCGGGACCGTTGACCAGCGCGCCCCAAATGATGTGCCGGTTCGCCACCGGATTGTTCGGCTCGCCCCAGATCGATGCGTGGCCTGCGGCATGGTGGGGCTGGCTACAATACTTGTTGGTGAACCCCATCATGTACGAAGTGCCGAGCGGATTGTCGCCGAGGATGTAGGCCATTTGCTTCTTGGCCCACGGCTGGATCGCATTCACGGCGTCGCTGTCCTGGGCGCCGAAGAGCTTGGCGTAGAGCAGAGCCACGAACTGCCCGGCCGAGTTGTAGCGGGCCGAGCCGTAGGCATACATCACCGAAAATCCCGCCGGAGTCATGGCCACCGTGCCCTGCGGCCACTTCATGGAATCGCCGCGCGCGATGGTCGCCATGGCCTTGGCCATCGGATGGTTCAGGTCGCGCAGGATTTGCGCCATTTTGAGGAACACGCCCGTGCGCACCGAGTTCCAGTCGTGCGTCGCGGATTCGGTCCAGCAACTGGCGGCGGTCCTATTCAAACACGTCGTCACAAAGCCGGGGAAACCATCCAGCCACCCGCCACCGCCGGCGTTTGGCCCCAGGATATCGTCGAGATAGGATTGCGTGTTGGTCGCGAGGTAGAGCCAGACGGCAGCCCAGGCCAAATCGTCGTAAGCGTATTCGGAGGTGTAAAGGCCGCCCGTGTCGGATCCGACTTTGTCCGGATATTTCGCTGCAAACTTGTAGAGCGCGGTGGCGTACTTGAGGGCCTTGTCCGCGTAGGCCGCGTCCTTGCCGCTCATCACTAGCGAAGTCAAGGCCAGGGCGGCGGCCGCGCTCGCCGTCTCGTCCGAAGCAGGCTTCTCGTCGGTGGCGAAGTAACCTTTGCGCGGGCAGAAGTCTATGCGGCGCAGTTCCGGGGGCATCCAACCGCAGGTGTGATCGGTTTGATCGCCGACTTGGTGGGCAAAAGCCACCACGTTTCCGTTGCCGTCGAGAAAGGTCGACTTCATGAGGTAGTCGTCGGCCCAGCGCAGGAGGTTCAAGGCCTCGTCTTCGAGGCCCGTAGCACGGAAGGAATCCGGAAACTCGTACAGGCTCCAGGCCAGCGTGGAAGCCGTGAATCCCGTGGTGAGTCCGAATTTGATGAAGTCGCCCGCGTCGTGGAAACCGCCCGACAGGTCGACCTCGCCCGTCGCGTTCGGATCGAGAATCGCGCGATTCTTGGTGATAAAGGCCTGCGACAGGTCCACGCCCGTGGCGGCGGTCGGATCCAGCTTGATGTGCTCATCCATGACGTGGGCGTCGCCTCGCCATTGCACGTAGGTATTGACGACGCCCGGTCCGGACTTGTTCACGTTGAGGAACCACAACGCCTTCTGAAAGGCCTCTCCCAGCCCGCCCTCGGTACCCTGACAAGTTGGATTGGCAGGGAAGTTCCTGGGGGGAAGCGAATTCAAGCAAGGCCCGAGATCGGGGCTGCCATCCGGCCCAGCATCCGGGCCAGCGTCCGGGCGAATTTCGGGGCCGGCATCCGGGCGAATTTCGGGGCCTGTGTCCCGGCGGGCATCCGGGATTGCTGCGACATCAGGGCCGCTATCCGGGCTCGCCGCGGTATCTGGACGCACGACAACCACAGCATCCGGAACTGCGCCGTCGGGAAGCGGCTCCACCACGAAGGGAGGCGGATCGATGATCACGACCTGGGGATCCCCGGATTGCATCAACAAATGGGAATTGCAGCCCCAGACACACGCCAACGTGGTGGCCAGCAACCCGAAGTGCAGAGGTTTGGACGGACGGTGATGCATGAAACCTGTCCCGCACTGGAGGCGCGGCATCGGCCACCGGAAAATCCGGGCAGCGACCACCAAATTCTACCACAGACGCGTGCGCGGCCGCGCGTTTCGCGCGTGGCTTCTCCTGTACTCGCTGCGGAGCTAGCTTGGCAGCTCTGGTCGAGGCAAGAGACCGGCTTCCTTTACGATACCTGGAACGGCGTCTTCCCCGGCCACGGCCATGATGTGAATACCGTGCACCCCCGGCACGCCTTTGAGCTGCTGGATGAGCTCGCTGCAAATGCGGATCCCTTCCGCTCGGGCATCATGAGCCTGCTCGATACGCCGAGCGAACTCGTCCGGTACTCGTACACCTGGAACCCCGCCGCGCATCCGTCGTGCCATCTCGACCGACTTGATCGGCAGCACGCTGGCTAGAATGTGCACTTTCTCATGCAGTCCCTGCTGCCTGACCTTGTCCATCCACGCTGCAAATCGCGAAACATCGAAGATCGCCTGGGTCTGGATGAAGTCGGCGCCAGCACGGATCTTCTTGGCCATGGTGAGCAGGTGAAACTCCAGCGGATCGGCGAGCGGGTTGGTCACGGCCCCGATGAAAAAGGGCACATCCCCTGAGATCTTGTCGCCGCTCATCACCCGATGCTCGTCCCGCAAGGTCTTGATTGTCTGGATTAGGTGGATTGCATCGATGTCGTAGACCCCCACGGCGCCCGGATGGTTGCCGAGGTGCTGATGGTCGCCGGCCAGGCAGAGGACGTTCCGGATGCCGAGCGCCGCGGCCCCCAAGATATCGCTCTGCAGAGCAAGCCGGTTTCGGTCTCGCACTACCATCTGCATCACCGGTTCTGCACCAGCTTCCTTGATCAGGATGCATCCGGCGAAACTCGACATGCGCACGACCGCGGCCTGGTTGTCTGTGACGTTGACAGCATCGCACGCTGACCTAAGCAGCTCTCCCTTCTTACGCATGGCCTCCGCCAGGCTCCCTTTGGGCGCACCGGCTTCGGCGGTCACGGCGAACTGACCTCCATCCAGGATCTTTTCCAGACGGCTACCCGATTTCACTTCACGTTTCCTTCTGCCATCCCGCCAACCTATCCGATTGGCACAGCAGATGGAACGAGGTAGTGACTCGCGGGCAGCAAAGACTACGGTGGAAGGTAGATGATGATCTTACAGGACGAACTGCACGCGCCGTCCTGGCCATTGCCAGCCCCGTCGTCGCACTCCTCGGGGCCATTAACGATGCCATCGCCGCAGTGCGGTCCTAGCTTGCACTGCGGGGTGCAGCCACCGTAGGAGCCATCCAGAATGCCGTCATCGCACTCCTCCGACCCGTTCTTGATGCCGTCGCCGCAGTGGGGAGCGTAGATGCAACTTGGCGCACAGCCGCCGTAGTCACCCGTGTTGAACTGCGCCCCGTCGTCGCATTGCTCGGGCGGCTCGACAATGCCGTCGCCGCATCCGCCAGGCTTGCGGCAGGCAGGCGTGCAATTCGGATCGTTCGACATGGTAGGTTCGCATTCCTCGCCATAGGCCGACTGGACGACGCCATCGCCACATTGCGGGGCCGGCGTACAATCGGGGTTACAGGTGCCGTAGCTGCCGTCATTGACACCGTCGTCGCACTTCTCGGTGCCGTTGACCTCGCCGTCGCCGCAGTAGCCACCCTTTTGGCAATTGGACATGCACCCGCCGTAGGCCACGGTTGCATCGGTGCTGTTCACGTTCTTGGCCCCGTCGTCGCACTCCTCGCCATAGTCCGTCTGCACGGTGCCGTCTCCGCAACGCGCGGGCAACTTGCAGCCCGGTGCACAGCCAGAGCCGGACCCATAGCTATCGGTGTTGGTGCCGTTGTCGCACTGCTCGCTGCCGTTGACCACGCCGTCGCCACAGAAGCCTCCCCATTTACACTGCGAGGTGCAGCCGTTGTAGGAGGGCGAATCGTTGGGGCCCGGACAAGTCGCGGGTGTGGTCCCCGTGCCGTCGCCGCAGTCGCATTCCTCGCCGCCCGATACGACACCATCGCCGCAGGTTGGAATGCACTCGGACTTCTTGGTGCTGAAGCCCTGGAGGGTGAGTTGGTAGTTCGACTCAGGCGGGTGCCGGTCGGCGCCGAAAATCGCGATTTCGTAGACCTTGCCCGTGACAAGGCCCAGGGTAACGGCGCGGACGCGGAAGTCAGCCGGGGTCGAGGCCGGCACCTTCACGCCATTGGTGGGCGCGCAGTCTGTCGCCCCAGCGGTAACACCCACGATGTTTCCCGTAGCGTCGAGACATCCACCTTCGGTGACCTGCGCATCACCCGGGCTGCCCGTGACGGTAACCTTGCCAGGCAGTTGTTGGTGGACGCCGCCCAGGTCGAGAACCAGCACGCCGTTGATAAAGATGAAGAGATCGTCGTCGCCGAAGAAGCTGAGCGAGATGCCGTTGGCTCCGTCGTACACGAAGTAGTATCGCGCCTCGTCGGTGAAGTAGGAGTCGTGCTTGATGCCGGGGACCGCCGTAACCCAGCAGCCATTCGTCAGCACGGCGCCAGCCGGGCAGTCAGCCGCAACGACCCGAGGTGGGAAAAGGTACTGGTCACCGGTGCAGGTTGTCCAGATCGGATTCCCGTTGCCATGGTTCCAGTAGGGCCAAAGGTCGCACAGCGTGGCCTGGGCGGGATTCAGAGTGTCGAGAGGGAAGAAACCTCCCTGAGCGAGGTGGGACTGGCTAGCGTATTGGTAGATGTTGGTACCGATGGCTGTCAGCTCGAGAACAGAGGTGAAGGTCTTGTTGACCGTGGTGTCGTCGTTAAACCATTGATTGAGGCTGGCGGCGTTCTTGTAGGCCGGCACAGTGCCTTTGAAGATCGGACCGCCTGGCGCACTGGCAGTGTAGCCAGCAAGGATGCCGCTATAGGTGCCCGCAGTGCTGGTGGTGCTGATGGCGGCGCCGGCAGTACCGCCAAGGTAGCCGCCATTGCCATCGGAAAGGGGACTGTCGTTGCCAGCCTGTGTGTAGGTCGTGGGAATGTGGCCAGTGTTGCCGATGTTCCAGTCGCTGAACTGACAGGCGCAGGTCGTGGTTGTGCCTGGTTGCGGTTTCCCCTTCGAGAGGTTCGGGGCCATGATGCCCCAGCAGCGCGCGGTCGAGTCGTTGCCTTTCCCCGGCCCGCCCGAATTGGGAACGCAGACAGTGCTGGAGGATTTGGATCCGTTGTAGCGCGTGCCCAGGAAGTAGAAGTCCGGGTGGCTGCCTGCGGCAGCGTTTTCGGGCTGGAAGTCGCGATAGATGATCGGCAGTTCGAGACACTGCCCGCTGCCCGACTGGCAAGTCGCTGAGTCCTGCTGGGTCACGGTCGAGCAAGTGAAACCGCTCTCGATCTTGCACTTGGATGAACAACCGTCGCCGTCCAGCCCATTGCCGTCGTCGCAATCCTCGCCCGGATCGAGGTTGCCGTCGCCGCAGGAGGTGGTGCAAGCCTGCGTCTTGCCGCTCGCGTCCTGGCAGCTCGGCTCTTTGGTACAAGTCTTCGA
>Ga0265314_10002063_pt1 | contig 21212 bp, 18 predicted proteins | sample 4126metaG_FD_203106 | JGI IMG/M metagenome (GOLD analysis project Ga0265314, IMG submission 203106) | Rhizosphere microbial communities from Carex aquatilis grown in University of Washington, Seatle, WA, United States - 4-1-26 metaG | ecosystem: Host-associated > Plants > Roots > Rhizosphere >... | reverse complement strand
CGGTCTGATTAAAAATATAATCAGTTTTCGGTCGGGGTCTTCTCAATGTGGTCGACGACAAACTGATCGACCGTTGCCTTGCGAGACTCCAGCTTCAACCCCATCGCTTGCACCGCATCCGTTAGGGACGTGCCTCCGCCGCCGGGATCCGATGCCACCGCCGGTGTGTTGCCCGGCGCCCCGGGTCCGCCGGGGACGCCCGACGGAATATCCGCGCCGGCAGATCGCGCCATGGCTATGATTTCCGCCAGCGAGAGCTCGACCGTTGCGTCGTAGTTGCCCTTAATCCCGGTCATGTCGACAACCTGCCTCCCCCCTGTCCCACCGCCCAGTTGGGTAAACAACTGCGTCATCATGTCCGCAAAGCCAGCCATCGTCGTCATGCTGAAATCTATGTGCATCGACTGAGTGGCCGGGTTCAGTTTGTAGGACATTTTGCCCTTAACTCCCATATCGACGACCGAACTTCCCGTCTTCATGTCTACCTTCGCGCGCACGGGTCCATCGGCACTGTCCATCCTCAACTCGCCGGGAGTCAGAGGCGCGCTCTCGTCGATGGCCACCGGCGTTTCAGCCGACGCCTTCAGCTTCGGCCCACCCTTGCCGACCACGAGCGCCAACACCGGGTGTTCGGCGCTGGTGCGATGCGTCTCCAACTTGAAGCGGTCTTCGAGGAGCGTCTGCAGCATTTTGGGCGCGTCTTCTTTTTTCGATCCCTCGGGCATCTTAGCGACAATGTCGAAGCGCGTAGTGGACATCCAGTCAGGTCCGGTGATCTGGTAGGGCTTCACGCCGTAGGCATACGTCAGCAAGGTCTTCAGATCGAGGTACAAGTATTCTGCCCGGTGGGAGTCGATAGTCGCTCCGACAGGCATCTTCCCGCCGCTTTGCATGGCGGCCACCATTTTGGCCGGGTCCATCGGCTGGGCTGGTTTGATGGTGGCCACTTCGAAGGCCAGCTTGGTCTGAGCGAAGGCTGCTATGGCCGTGAGCGCCACGCAGATCGCGACTCTTCTTAATATTGGTTGCATCCAGTAAACCCTCATACGGCGTGCGGGGTCTGAAAGTTCCGTTTCTGATGTTTAGGGTCCAACCTCATGGTACCGGACCCGCAAAGCGCTGGGAGCCTGGGGTTGTGAGCAGCTTGCCCGTTTCCAAAAGCGTCTTGAGACCGGAGAGGATCATCGGCCAGCCGCCGTAAAGCTGATTGTTGGCGTCCTCGCGCAGTTGATCATGCGTGACGAGCAGGCGGCATGAATCGCCAATTTGCGTGATCTCGTAAGTCACGCGCGAAGTGCCTTCGCTCTTTACATCCTGACCCCACAGGGCCTTGAAGCTCTGGACGAGACGGCGCGGCGGATCGACCTCCAGATTCTCGCCCTCGAAGATGGGCGTTCCGCGGCCGACGGCCTCATAGCGGGAGCCGACGGTCCAGTCCGACGTGACGATTGCGCCGAACGTATATTTGCTCCGCATCTCGGTATCGGTAAGCGCCTTCCAGAGAAGCTGGGGCGTGGTCTTGATGTAAATCTCGAATACTTTCTCCATGGTCTTGTTCTCCAATCTGTTCTTGAGATCGCTCAGCGTGGCGACCCAAGGCTCGGTGTATTTGCTCACCCACCGGTCGTGGAGGAGCCGGATGGGGACGGCGTTCAGGAAGTGCAATTTCTCGCGCCCGCGCTTTTTGGTCACGACGAGACCGGCTGCCTCGAGCAGCTTGAGGTGCTTCATGACGCCGAAACGCGTCATCGGCAACCGCTCTTCAAGTGCGCTCAACGTCTGTCCATCTTTCTTGAACAGCCCGTCGAGCAGGCTTCGACGTGTGGGGTCGGCGAGGGCTTTGAATACATCATCCACGCGTCCCATGCTCGTGATTATAGGTGACCAAAGAGTCACTTGTCAATAACTATCCGCTCTTGACGGGCCTTGTTGACTCGGTTAACTTCGTATCCATGCTCGAAACGATCGCGCTGGCAGTTGTTGGAGTACTCGCCGTTGTCGTTGTGGTTGTTCTGATTCTCGCCGCTCTGCAGCCGGACAGCTTTCGAGTGGAGCGCAAGGCGATCGTCAAGGCAGATCCAGGAAAAGTCTTCCCCTGCATCAACGACTTCCACAATTGGGCGGCATGGTCGCCATTCGAGAAGCTGGATCCGAACATGAAGAAGACTTTCAGCGGGGCGGGCAGCGGCAAAGGCGCCGTGTACGAATGGAACGGGAACAACAAGGCGGGTACGGGGCGGATGGAAATTCTGGAATCGTCGGTACCCAACAAGATCAGGATCAAGCTGGACTTCCTGAAGCCTTTTGAGGGGCACAACACTTCTGAGTTCACGATGTCGCCCAAAGGGGATTCGACCGAGGTGACGTGGGCGATGTTCGGCCACTCAGCCTTCCCGGCGAAGATTATGCATGTCTTCGTGAGCATGGACAAGTTGATGGGCAAGGATTTTGAGACGGGGCTGGCAAATCTGAAGGCGGTCGCCGAGAAGTAGGTGCTATGAGAGTCGCCATGATCCTTGTATTGTCCTTGGCGCTGGCGGCGCAGGAGCCAACAGCACCGAAGTTTAAGTTCGATCCGGATTGGCCCAAACCCCTGCCGAACAAGTGGAAGCTGGGAGGCGTCACCGGGTTGGCCGTCGATAAAGACGATAACGTGTGGGTGTTGGATCGGCCGAACGATTTGACCGACATTGAGCTTGAGGCGGAGCTGAATCCTCCGCTGGCCGATTGCTGCGTGCGGCCGCCGGCGATGATCCACATCGACAAGAACGGCAATGTGATCGGTTCTTTCGATGCGCCGCAGGGGCACGGCATGGCGGTGGACAGCAAAGGGTTCGTCTACATCGGCCAGAACACCGTTCGCAAGTACGATCCGAAGACCGGCAAGGTGGTGGGCGCGGTGCCTCGTGCGCCGGAGACTGAAACGGGTGGCGCGGCGGGCGCGGCGGAGCCGATACTTCCTCTGCACACTCCAGGGCGGGGCAGCGCTGGACCCGTGGCGGGATTCATTCCCCCGGCCAGCGGGCGTGGCCAACCGGACGTGGCGACTCGGGCCAGTCAGGCCGCGTTCCGCGCCAAGTATCCTCCGACGACGCCGATGATCGTGGGAGGAATCGAAGAGATCCGGCTGGATGAGCCGGCTCGCGAACTTTACGCCGCTGACAATTATCTGGGCGGCCGCGTCATGGTGTTCGACCTGGACACGTTGAAGTTCAAGCGAGGCTGGGGCGCGTATGGACACGCACTATCGGAAATGAGCACTGCCGATGCGGATCGCGCCTATACTCCAGGCGGGCCGATGCCGAAGGAGTTCCGGGGTCATCTTACGTTGAACATATCGAATGACGGATTAGTGTACGCGGCGGATCGGAATGCGAATCGGATCCACGTCACGACGAAGCAAGGGAAATTCCTCAAGGAGTTTATTCTGGCGCCCATGACCGGTGTGGGTGGGTCGGCCGGGGGCGTGATGTTTTCGCCGGACAAACAGCAGAGGCTCTTGTATATTTCCGATCTGACGAACAACCACATCTGGTTCCTTAACCGGGAGGACGGCAAAGTGATCGGCCAGATGGGAAGCATGGGCGAAAACGGGGGGCAGTTCTACGGGCTGCACATGATCGCCGTGGACTCCAAGGGCAACATCTACACTGGTGAAGTGTTCGCCGGCGAGCGAGTCCAGAGATTCGTGCCGGTGAAATAAGGAGCAAATCATGAAAATACGAGTTATGGCGGCGTTCGCTATCATCGCAAGCGCGGTATCCGCGCAAAATATCAACAAGTTCGTCATCTCGGACGAGGCCGCCAAGAAGACGCTGATCAAGAATGAGATTTCGGCGGACACGGCGGCGAAGATCACGCAAGCGTGTATCGAATGGGCAACCAAGAACAACATGGCTGTCAGTGTGTTCATCCTCAGCCCGACGGGGCAGATCGTGCACGCGCATCGCATGGACGGCCAGGTCCCGATCAACACCGAGACAGCGCTGCTCAAAGCCCAAAGCGTCCTGTATACGCGCGATTCGACGCATGCGCGGGCGAATCAGGTCGCGAACAACGTGGCTCTGCAGTTGCGCTGGTCCAAGCTACCGGTGTATCCGACGTCGGGCGGATTGCCGATCCTCGTCGACGGGCAGATGATCGGGGCGATCGGCGTGGGTGGCGGGAATCGGGACGAGGAATGCGCGTATCAGGCGCTGACGACAGTGGTCGGGCCGCAGCCGCCGCTCGCGCCAAATCTTCCTGCCGCGGCTCCGGGACCCGCGAAGTAATGGGTCGTCCGGCCTGAGGCCGGACCTACTGGACGCTGGATTTAACGGTTCGCGCGATTTGCCTTGACTTCAAAAATCCTGACTGTCATACTGTTCCCGCTTTGCGTTGGGGTGTCCTAAATAGGGGTATTGTGAAGTCTCGTTCCACCGCACTACTTGTCCCTTTACTAGTTCTCGGCGCCGGTTTATGGGCACAATCGGCCGCAACTTCGCAGATTTCCGGCACGGTGCGGGATCAGACGGGGGCCACAGTTTCCGGCGCTCAGGTAAAGCTCACCCAGACCGACACTGGACTGGTCAGGACCGCCGCCAGCGGTGCGGATGGCGGGTTCGCCGTGTTGAGCCTGCCGACGGGGCCATACAAGCTGGAGGTCACCAAGCAGGGCTTCAGTACGCACGTCCAAGCTGGCATTGTGCTGCAGGTAAACTCGAACCCGATCATCGACGCAATCCTGACGATCGGCGCCGTCTCCGACCAAGTGGTGGTGGAGGCGGCCGCGACGATGGTAGAGGCGCACACCAACAGCGTCGGCCAGGTGATCGATTCGCAGCGGGTGGTGGATCTGCCGCTTAACGGGCGCAATCCCACGGATCTGATTTTCATGGTGGGTGCGGCGGCTTCCGCTCCGGTGGCGGATCTGGTCTCGGCCAAGAACTATCCGGGTGAGCAGCCGATCAGCATCGCCGGCGGCCAGGCGACCGGGGCGACGTACACCCTGGATGGCGGCACCCATAACGATCCGTTCAACAATCTGGCGTTGCCGCTGCCATTTCCCGACGCGTTGCAGGAATTCAAGGTGGAAACCAGTGCGCTGCCGGCGCAGTACGGGCAGCACTCCGGGGGCGCGATCAACGCGATCACCAAATCCGGCACCAACGAGATTCATGGCGATCTGTTTTGGTTCGTCCGGAACTACGAGTTCAACGCGCGGAGTTTTTTTTCGCCAACCCGCGATTCGCTCAAGCGTAATCAATTTGGCGGCACGGTAGGCGGCCCGGTCCAGAAAGACAAGTTATTCTTCTTCGCCGGATATCAAGGCACCATCATCCGATCGAACCCGACGTCATCCAACGGCACCGTCCCCACACCGCAGATGGTCCAAAACGGCGACTTCAGCACCATCGCGTCGAAGACCTGCCAGACGAGCGCGGTCCAATTGTACGATCCCGCGAGTTCATCGGTTGCCGCCAATAGACTACCTTTTCCCGGAAACGTGATTCCAGTTTCCGAATTTAGCAAGCCCGCGATCAACATGCTGAAATTCTTTCCCACGCCGAGCGATACAGCCTGCGGGAAAGAATCGTTCTCGCCCAGATCCGGCCAAGACGAGCACATGGGAATCGCAAAGGGCGACTATCAGATCAATTCGAAACAGACGGTTTTCCTGCGGTATTTGGTGTCGCACGCCTTTTTGCCGACTCCCTACGACGGAGTAAACCCGCTGACCATGAATTCGTCGGGAGCAGACGACCTGGTCAACACGGCCGTATTCGGCCACACCTGGGTGATCAGCCCGACGATGATCAACTCGTTCAGGGCGACCTTCGACCGGTCGGCGGTCACCAAAACGCAGACGCCCACCTTTGACGGGCCGAGTCTCGGGATCGCGATGCACACTCTGGTACCCGGGCACATCGTGATCACGATGACGGGCGGCCCCACCAGCGCCACAAACACTTCCTACCCGGCTTTCGATCCGACCACGGCTTTCCAACTCGCCAACGACTTCACCATTATTAAAGGTAAACACCAGTTCGCTTTCGGGGGGAGCTGGATCCGCCAGGTGCAATATGTATTCGGTCCACTGAATGGGGATGGCGTGATCAACTTCAACGGACAGCAGACGGGCAATGGCCAAAACGCGACGGGACTGGGTATGGCGGACTTCCTGCTCGGCAGGACCAACACCTTTCAGCAGGGCGGAGTTCAATACGCCTATGAGCGCTATCACAGCGTGGGTCTTTACGTGCAGGACAATTGGAAACTTACGCCGCACCTGACGCTGAACTACGGGTTGCGATGGGAGCCGTACATCGGAGGCTCGATGCCACTGGGATATGTGATGCATTTCGATCGCAGTCTGTTCGATCAGAATGTGCACTCCAGCGTCTATCCCAATGCTCCGGCGGGTGTGTTGTTTCCGGGCGATCCCGGTTTCGATACGAACGGACGACCGTCGCACACCAAGTTGAACGACTTCGCGCCCAGACTGGGTGTGGTTTGGGACCCGAAAGGGAACGGACGAATGACGGTGCGGCTATCGTGGGGAATCCTGTACGACATGCCGCATACGCTGTTCGCGTACGGTTTCTCCCAGGCTCCGCCGTGGGCAGCCACGATCTCGTTAAGCAATGTTTCGCTGGCGGATCCCTGGGCCGGATATGCCGGCGGCGACCCGTTCCCACTCAACCTGGGCAAGAATGCAACATTTCCCACGTTCAGCAGCTATACCTCGTATCCGCTGGATCTCAAGGTGCCCTATCTTCAGCAGTGGAATCTGAGCGTGCAGAAACAGATCGGCGCCAACTGGCTGTTTTCGGCTAGTTACCTGGGGAACAGCACCATCCACTTGTGGGCGGAAGCGCCTCTCAACGCGGCCGTCGACGTGCCGGGAACCACCAGCACGAGCAACCAAAATCAGCGGCGCGTCTTGTACCTTGCCAATCCGGCACAGGGACAATACTTCGGCACGGTTCACCAGCTCGATGATGGATCCACGGCCAGCTATAACGCCATGCTGATATCGGCGCAGCATCGCATCGCGAGTCACTTCAGCGTGCTCGCGAACTATACGCTGTCGCATTGCATTTCCGGACCGTTCAGCTCGGAACTGGACGGCAGCGGGTACGGGAACCCAGCGAACCGGAATGCCGATCGGGGCAATTGCGTGGGGATCGATCACCGGCACCTGGCCAACTTCACGGCTCTGCAAGAAGCGCCCAAGTTTTCTGACAAATGGGTGCGAGCCCTCGCTTCCGATTGGAGATTTTCGGAGATCATCCGAATTCAGTCGGGGAGCTTTTTCACTATCGCGTCCGGAGTGGATAGCGCGCTCAACGCGAATGCCGGCGCCCAGCGCCCCAACTATGTCGGAGGGGATCCATTCGCTGGGGCCACGTGTGCCGCCACAACGCAATTCTGCGTGCCGTGGCTTAGCAGCGCGCCATTCAAGCCGGCCGCCTTGGGCACGTACGGCAACCTGGGGACCGCCAATATCCTGGGACCGGGGACGTTTCAGTTCGACATGAGCCTGGTGAGATCGTTCGCGGTTCGCGAGAAGCAAAGAGTGGAAATTCGCGCGGAAGCGTTTAATTTGCTGAATCATTACCAGCCCGGTAATCCGGCTGCTACGTTCAGCTCGTTGTCGAGCTTCGGACAGATCACGACCGGCGGCCAGCCGCGCATCCTGCAGTTCGCGTTTAAATACATATTCTAATTTCACAACGCGCAAAACGGAGCGCGGCGCGATCAGGCCTGGTTTGGCGTGATGGTGCGCGCCGCGCCCTTTGCGCTCCGGACCTACAACCGCGGCATTACTTCTTGCGGATCGGGATGTGTTTTTCGAGCATCTGACGCCGCACCACGGCGCCATAGACGTTGCCGTCCGCATCGACGCCGACGCCTTCCGCGCCGCTGTGCTCGATAGTGGTCGATTCCATATCTTCGATGAAGTAGCCGATCTTGCCGGTCTTGGCGCTGCCGATGCGGATGCCCTTTTTCCAGCCGGGTTGATCGGGGCCGAACGATTCGGAATCGGCCACGTACATGGTGTCGTCCTTCATGATGAGAATGCCGCTGGGGCGGCCCCATTGCGTCCAGGTATCGAGATACTTGCCGTCTTGATCGAAGATCTCGATGCGGTTGTTGCCGCGGTCGCCGACAAATAGGCGCCCCCGCGAATCGATGGCGATGGTGTGAGGGTTGAAGAACTCACCTGGGCCCGAACCGTGCTTGCCAAAGGATTTGAGAAACTTCCCGTTCTTGTCGAATACCGAGACACGGTCGTTGCCGGTGGTCCCGCCGCTGTGGCCCTCGGTGACGAAGACGTTGCCGTTGGGTGCGACGACGACATCGGTGGGTTCATCGAATTCGCCGGGCGCCGCGGATACAACGCCGGCCTTGCCGAGGGTCAGCAGCACTTTTCCTTCGGGAGAGAATTTGAATACCTGGTGACCCTTGCCGTCCTTGACCTGCGAGTCGGTGACCCACAGGTTTCCCTGGGCGTCGACGGTGGCGCCGTGGGGAAAGACGAACATGTTTTCGCCCCAGGCCTTAAGCAGTTTTCCCGATTTATCAAATTTGAGAATGGGCGGCTCGGGGCGGCCGGCGCAGGAGTTGTCCTTGCAGCGATGGATGACGTAGATGCTGCCGTCGGGCGAGACTTCGACTGCGGTGACGGCGGCCCAGGGAACGCCGCCAGGAGGCTTGCCCCAATCGCGCACCGTGCGGTACGGATTTGGAAGATCGTTGATGGGTTGCGGGACAGGCTGGGCATTCGTCTGGGCGTATGCGATTGCTCCCGCGATCGCAGCCAGAAGCATCACTCGGCTAGCATGTGGCGACATGGGCACCTCCCTGGTGGATTGTACTATTTTGGTTGCTACGTATGGCTCAGGAGATCCGGCTGGTTACGCAGAAGGACGCGGCGAGTATCGCGGAAATCTACCGGCCGTTCGTCGAGTCGACTCCGATCTCATTCGAGATCGAGCCGCCGGACGAGCTCGAAATCCAGAAGCGCATTAGAGGGATTCTGCCGGCTTATCCGTGGCTGGTCTGCGAACAAGGAGGCAGAGTGGTCGGCTACGCGTATGCATCGCGGCACAGGGCGCGTGCCGCGTATGACTGGTCCGTCGATGCGTCGGTTTACGTGCACCCGGATTTTCAGCGGAGAGGAATCGGCCGAGGTTTGTACGTGTCCCTGATCCGAATCCTGCGGGCGCAAGGTTTCTTTAACGCCTACGCGGGCGTTACCTTGCCCAATGCCGGCAGTGTCGGGCTGCATGAATCGATCGGATTTCAGGCCGTGGGCGTGTATCGCAATGTGGGTTACAAGCAGGGCGCGTGGCATGACGTGGGCTGGTGGGAACTGGCTCTGCAGCCACTGGTGGCTGAGCCTCCGCCGCCGCTGAGTCTGGCAGACGTTCAGAAGGATCCATCCTGGGCGGGCATGCTGGCGGCAGGGCTCGCGAGCATCCGCTGACAAGCGGAAGGCGATACAATCGACGGTCGGAGGACTGCCGATGCGCACGGTCCTGTTTGCCGTTCTGACGATTCCGGCTTTCGCTGCCGACCTTCCTGTCATTACTGTTACCGGCGGACAGATTGGCGGGGGCGCGCTTGAAAAAGGGGGAGCCTTGTTTAAGGGCATCCCGTACGCTCAGCCCCCGACCGGCGATCTGCGTTGGCGCGAGCCTGCCGCGGTCAAGGCCTGGACCGGCGTGCGGGAGACGACCTCTTTCGGGGCGCCGTGCGCGCAGAACACGGCTGGGCGCATGCAGGAGAACAGCAGCGAAGATTGCCTGTTTCTGAACGTGTGGACACCGGAATGGCCCACCAGCGCCCACAAGCCGGTTATGGTCTGGTTTCACGGCGGCGGGAACTACGCGGGCACGGCATCGGGAAATAACTTCGACGGCGAAAGCCTTGCGCGCCGTGGAGTGGTGCTGGTCACGGCGAACTATCGCCTAACCGTGTTCGGCTTCCTGGCGCATCCCGAGCTGACGAAAGAATCGCCGCATCATGCTTCGGGCAATTACGGATTGATGGACCAGATCGCGGCGTTGAAATGGGTGCGTGACAACATCTCGAAGTTTGGCGGCGATCCTGGGAACGTGACGATCTTCGGGCAATCGGCTGGCGCCGTCGACGTGAACGTTTTGATGACTTCGCCGCAAGCCAAAGGGCTGTTTCACAAAGTGATCGCCGAGAGCGGGACGGTGAGTAGAGCGCCGGACGATGCGACCATGCGGATGACGGGGCTCGGGGCAGTGATGGCGCCGCGTGGCGGAGATACCTATTCGGACGCGCTGACACTGGCCGAGGCGGAGAAGGCGGGGATGCAGCTTTTTCCAGGATCGCTCAAGGAATTGCGAGCCATGCCCGCCGCCGATCTTCTGAAATCTACGGCGCCACCCCGTATGAGCATCGGCCCCGCGAACGGCGTGATTGTTGATGGCTGGATTTTCCCCAAGCCGCCCGCGGAAGTGTTCGCCAAGGGTCAGGAGCTTCGCGTTCCGCTGCTGATCGGGAACAATTCGCGCGAGCGGACTCCTCCGCAAGTCACTACGGAGGATCTGACCGCAGCTATGCAGGCGATGTACGGACCGCTCGCGCCAAAAGCACTTTCGCTGTACGCGGGCGTCGATCCGCTATATGGCGCTGTGCCGGCTCAGTGGGTGGTGGACACGATGTATCGCTGCCCGGTGGTGGTCCAGCTGAACTGGCACGCTGAGGCCGGAAATACCGGCTACGAATATCAGTTCGATCGCGCCGCGCCGGGAAGAGAAGCCGCGGGTGCGACGCATGGAGCGGAAGTAGCGTACGTCTTCGGGAACCTGAATGCCAACTATGCAGCTCCCGATCGGGAGATTTCCGCAGCCATGCAGCAGTATTGGACCAACTTTGCGAAGACGGGGGATCCCAACGGCGCGGGCCTGCCCAAGTGGCCGAAGTACGATGCTGCTGCGCGTGGGTACATCGAGTTCACGGACAACGGTCCGGTTGCGCGCGAGGGGTTGCGCCGGCCTTTTTGCGATCTCTACGTTGAGAACGCCCAACGCCTGATGCCACGCTAGTCATTGACGATTCCCAGGTGTATACTGGCACACGCTCGAAAGGAGATCGCGTCATGAAATACTCGCGCAGACAGCTGGGCCTGTTACTCCCAGCTCTGGCGGCCGCCACGGCGTCGGCACAAACCAAGGGGCAAGAAAAAGGGGCTCCGGCTGCGGCACCCGCGCCGGGCGTCGAACAGCTTCCGGTCATGAAGACGCAAGCGTTTCTGTATAAGGACATTCCGGACACGATCAACGGGAAGAACAAGTCGAAGCGGATGTTCACGGCCAAGACGCATACGGGCTTCAAGATCGAATCGCACATGAGCGACATCGCGCCGGGCGAAGTGAATCACGCGCCCCATCAGCATTTGCGCGAAGAGATGATGTTCATCCGTACGGGGACCATGGAGTTAACTATTGCGGGTAAGCCTTACAGGCTGGGTCCGGGCGACGTGGGGGTGATCGGTTCCAACGAAATACACAACGCGAAGAACGTGGGAACCACGCGCGCCGAATATTTTATCTGCAATATCGGTAGGGATGATATTTAGCGGACTGTCGGGGACTGAAGTCCCCGTTGCAGGCTCAAGCCCGCTCCACCAGGCTAGCTTCTTTTTAGGCGCACGCGGAAGTAGACGCTGACGCCCCACGGATGCGCGCCGTAGGCCGGCTGAATCGCCGCCGGGATTACGTAGCCGGTCACGTTCGCGCCGATGCCCGTTTCCAGATTCGACTTGGTCGCGAGATCGCGCGTGTAGCCTCCGGTGGTTGCTTTGACTCTGTACGCGTCGTGCTGATCCGGAAACAACTCGTCCTTATCGGCGAACTCGAAGCGTCCGGTCAGAAAATCCTTTCCCGTTAGGGGGAACAACGTCTCGAGCAGCCACGCGTTGGTATCGTGTTGGTTCGCGGTGTTGTGATTCCGCCCCCAAATCACGCTGGTTGACCAGGCTTCTCCGCTGCTTCTGACGCGCGAGTAGTGAATCGAAGCGGTAGTGCGAACGACGTCGCCAGCTTCCTGCGACTCGGGCTTGGTCAAGCGCCCGGCGGAGAACTGCGCCGTCCAGTTGTTCGAAGGAAACACGGTCGCACGGGCCGAGTAGGAATCCATGGTTCCCCAGTCGATATTCCAGCGATTTTCGTTGGGCTCGCCGCCGTGGAAGCCGGACGCTTCGAGCTGGATCCAGCGGTACTTGATTCCGACTGTCGCCACGTTGTTCGCGATGTGAGTCGAATCCTGCCAGTGGTGGCCGATGGTGGCCTGCGGCAGCTCGGCAGCCGACGCCCGATGCGAGAACGCGACGGGTCCCAGGGCGGGATCGCCCACGCCCGCATAGTAAAACTGCAGCAGAGTGTGCTCTCCCAGGGGCAGGACATAGTGCACGCCCAACCCCATGACGAAATCGTGCGGATGCTGCGCGTCCTTCAACGGTTGACCATAAGCGGTTTCGCCAGTCTGGAACAGCAGCGAGTAACTGCGATTCGTAACGGTGGCGGGCTCGAGGCTCAGCATCGTGTCGAACATGATTTGTCCCGAGCCGAGCGAGTGCTGCGCCGATGCCATGCCCCAGTTGGTTGAGTACAGCTTGTCGCCGCCGCGGGGGCCGCTTTGCTGCGTGTCGACGAGAAACGCTTGGCCCATGTAATCGAGGCTCCACGAGGCTTTGCGCTGCATGAGCATGGGCATGGGCCACGCGAGCGGGTTGAGGCTGGTCCCTGAGGCCAGACTCATCAGATACATCGAAGGGGAAAGCTCCGGCTCGGACTTGCTGTTGGGTTCCTGAGCGCACAGTGCGGACGCAGACAATACGACTGCAAAAACAAAACGACGTTTCATGACACTTCTCCCGTGGAAATCGAATCAAGTGGAGAAAACGGGAGAGATCAGATACGAAGAATGGTGAGCAATCGCACCGGCAGCCTTACGGAGGTCTCCGCCGGATCCGCGGCTTGTGCCACGTGAGTTACCAGAGCGACGGGCTGAGCGGTCACCCCTTGCATCAGCGCGACGAATTGGCCGTGGTTGCAAGGATCATTCTTCGGCGAATGCTTCTGCGAGTGCTGGTGACAAGGCGGAGTGTGTGGCTGCGGCAGGCAGTCCGCGACGCACTGCGTGCTGGCGCCGAATACCGCCAAGAGCAACGCGATCGCGATGAGCATCCTCACATCTTCAGTGTAGCCGGTTAACATAAGAGATTGATGATCATGCTTGAGCACGACCTGCGGCACGACTGGACGATCCAGGAAATCGAAGCTATTTACACAGCGCCGCTCTCCGATCTGGTCTTCCGTGCGGCCGAGGTTCATCGCGCGCATCATCGAGCCGACGAAGTGCAGGGGTGCATGCTGCTCAGCATCAAAACCGGCGGCTGCCCCGAGGATTGCGCGTACTGTCCGCAATCGGCGCGGTATGACACTGAAGTCGATCGCCAGGATCTGATGAACGTCGAGGAAACGCTGGTTGCGGCGGTCCGTGCGCGCGATCAGGGTGCTACACGTTTCTGTATGGGTGCAGCGTGGCGCGACGTACCTAAGGATGGACGGTTCGAGCGCGTTCTCGAAATGGTGCGCGGCGTTCGGGCGCTCGGCATGGAAGCGTGTTGCACGCTCGGCATGCTGACGCAGGATCAAGCCGACGCGCTGGCCGGGGCCGGGCTGAGCGCATACAATCACAACCTCGACACGTCGCCGGAGTTTTACGGGAGCATCATCACGACCCGGGCGTATCAGGAGCGGTTAGACACGCTGGCGCGTGTGCGGCGGTCGGGAGTTACGGTATGTAGTGGGGGCATCATCGGCATGGGTGAGGATCGTGCGGCGCGATATGGATTGCTGCGGCAACTGGCGACGCTCGATCCGCATCCGGAGAGCGTTCCTATTAATATGTTGGTTCCGGTGGAGGGAACGCCGCTGGGGGACCGTCCGGCTGAGGATCCGCTGGAACTGGTGCGGATGATCGGCACTGCGCGCATACTGATGCCGAAATCGATGGTGCGTTTGAGCGCGGGACGGCTGGCGCTTTCGGACGAGGCGCAAGCGCTGTGTTTTCTGGCCGGCGCGAACTCGGTGTTCCTGGGAGAGAAGCTTCTGACGACGCCGAATCCGGAATCGGATGCCGATCATCGGTTGTTCGAAAAGCTCGGGGTGAAGTTGGTTGGAGCAGATGCTCGTGCGACCGCTTGAGCAACGCCTGCGCTCGCATCTCGCGGAGCTAGAGCGCGATGGGCTGCTCCGCAAGCGCCGCCCGCCTCAGGGCATCGATCTATCGTCGAACGACTACCTGGGGCTCGCGGCGCATCCTCTTATAAAGGAGCGCATGGCTGCGGCGGTTTGCGCGATGGGTGCTGGTAGTACCGGTTCCCGGCTCCTGCGGGGCGAGCGCGATTGTTTTACGGCGCTGGAGCAGCGGTTCGCTGAGTTCAAAGACACCGAACGGTCGCTGTATTTCGGGAGCGGGTACCTGGCGAACCTGGCGGTGCTGACGACGTTCCCGGAAGCCGGCGACACGATCTATTCTGACGAGTGGAACCATGCGAGCCTGATCGACGGCGCGCGACTGTCTCGGGCGGAGCGCGTCGTGTTTCCTCACCTGCAACCGGGTGCCGTTCCTGACGGCGCGTTCCTGGTGACCGAATCGGTGTTCAGCATGGATGGCGACCTCGCGCCGCTGGAGGACTACCAGAAGTTGGGGGGCGCGCTGATCGTCGATGAAGCTCATGCCGTTGGTTTATATGGCGATCGTGGTGAGGGGCTTGCCGTAGGTGAAGACGTATTTGTTTCCGTGAATCCGGCGGGCAAGGCGCTGGGCGTCGCGGGAGCGTTCGTCGCAGGACCATCGTGGGCGATCGAATATCTGGAGCAGCGCGCCCGTCCATTTATTTTTTCGACCGCGGCACCGCCCGCTGTCGCCGCTGCGATCGACGCGAGTCTGGACGTGATCGAGGCGGAGCCGGAGCGTCGCGAGCGTGTGCGGTCTTTGGCTCGATATTTGCGCGAGCGGCTTATGGACGCGGGCATCGCGGTTCCAACCGGGGACTCTCCGATTATTCCCGTGATCATTGGCGAGAACGATCGGGCTGTTGCCGTCGCTGCGGCTCTGCAGCAAGCTGGGTTCGACGTACGGGCAATCCGGCCGCCCACAGTTCCGCCAGGAACGGCGCGGCTGCGAATATCGGTCAACGCCGGCCTCTCGGAAGAAATCCTCGCTCGCTTCGTGAAGTGTCTCGTGGAAAAACTGTGCGCGGCTTGTTCGTAACGGGCACCGACACGGGCGTCGGCAAGACCGTTTTGTCGGCGGCGCTGATGCTGCGTTATCCCGAAGCGCGCTACTGGAAGCCGATCCAGACGGGAACACGTGACTACACTGCCGATGACACTGCGGAAGTCCGTCGGCTTTCGGGCGGTCACGTGATCGACGAAGGCGTTCGCTTGCCGGATCCTGTGTCTCCGCATCTTGCCGCACAGCGGGTGGAAATGAGTATCGATCTGGACACCTTGGTGAGGCCGGTGCGCACAACCCCTGTCATCGTGGAAGGCGCCGGCGGCGTTCTGGTTCCGCTCAACGATTCACAAACCATGGCCGATCTGATGGTGCGGCTGGGCCTGCCTGTGATCGTCGCGGCGCGAAGCACGCTGGGCACCATCAACCACACGCTGCTCACGATCGAGGCGCTGCGTGTCCGCGGGCTGCGGGTGGCAGGCGTCGTGATGATCGGGAACGGTAATGCCGACAATCGCGCGGCGATCGAACACTATGGGAATGTTGCTGTGATCGCCGAAATGCCGCTGTTCGATCCGCTCACGCCAGAGTCTTTGGGTGCCTGGGCGCAGACACTTCCGAAGGATCTGCTCGCGTGAGCCTGATTGATCGCGATCGGGCCGTCCTGTGGCATCCATACACGCAGATGCTGACTGCGCCTGCGCCCCTGCCGATCGCGCGCGCGGAAGGCGTTTGGCTGTACACCGAAGACGGCCGCAAGATCCTCGACGGCATCTCGTCGTGGTGGGTGAACATTCACGGCCATTCGCACCCCAAGCTCAATGCGGCATTGGCCGCGCAGGCTGGCGAGCTGGAACATGTGGTCTTCGCGGGATGCACGCATCGTCCGGCGGTCGAACTCGCCGAGCGGCTGATCGAGATCCTTCCTAAGGGTCTGGCGAGAGTCTTTTATTCGGACAACGGGTCAACGGCGGTTGAGGTCGCGCTGAAGCTCGCGGTGCAGTATTGGCGGAATCTGGGACGGCCGAATCGCCAGACGTTCATCACGCTTCACAACGCTTATCATGGCGACACTGTCGGAGCGATGTCAGCCAGCGAAGAGTCGATCTTCACGCAAGCGTTCTCGACGATGATGTTTCCGGTGGAGCGCGTGCGTGGCTTGGAGGACATGGAGCAGCGCCTGCGCGACGCGGGCGATTCTATTGCCGCGGTGCTTATCGAGCCCATGCTGCAAGGCGCGGGCGGCATGATCGTATGGCCGCCGGAATTCGTGGCGGGTGTTCGCCGACTGTGCGACAAATACAAAACGCTGCTGATCGCCGACGAAGTGCTCACCGGATTCGGCCGTACCGGCAAGATGTTCGCCTGCGAGCATGCGAGGATCACGCCCGACATCATCTGCCTGTCGAAAGGTCTTACCGCTGGATATCTGCCGCTGGGCGTGACCGCCACGACCAGCATCGTCTACGAGGCTTTCCTGAGTGACGATCGGGCCAAGACATTTTTCCATGGTCATTCCTACACCGCCAATCCGCTGGCCTGCGCCGTGGGGATCGCTAGTTTAGATCTATTCCACGACGAAGCGGTGTTAACCAATGTGTCACGTCTGGAACAGCAGCTCCGCGACGGATTCGAGCCGCTCCGCTCGCTGGGCGATGTTCGTGTGATCGGTGGCGTGGCTGCGGTTGAGCTCACCTCGAATAAGCCCGGCTACCTTGACGGGATCGGTCCCCGGCTGGCCGCCGAATTCCTCGATCGAGGCCTCTTGCTGCGCCCGCTGGGCAACGTGGTTTACTTCATGCCGCCGTATTGCATCACGGAATCCGAGGCGGCCTGGGCCCTCGAACAGATCGCCGCGGTCCTTATTTCTTCCCTGTAACGCGACTTTAACGTGGCACGTCGGCTTGTGGTAAGATCCACTGTTTGCGGGTTTCGGTCAGGAGAATTGTCCCGTGAAAGAATACGAAACAAATGACATACGAAATGTAGCCTTGATCGGCCACGGACACTCGGGGAAGACTTCCCTGGTGGCTGGAGCCCTGTTCGCCAGCGGCGCAACGAGCCGGCTGACGCGCGTCGACGAAGGCAACACGATTACCGACTTCGACGAAGAAGAAGTGGCGCGTAAGCTCACCATCTCGACCGCCATCGCGGCCGCCGAGTGGAACAAGAAGAAGATCAACCTGATCGACACGCCGGGCTTCAATACTTTCCTCATCGACACGCAGAGTGCCCTGGTGGCGGCGGACGCGGCGCTGGTGATCGTCGATGGTGTTGCCGGTGTCGAAGTCCAAACCGAAAAAGTCTGGAGCTATAGCGACGAGTTTCTGCTTCCCCGCGCTATCGTGATCAACAAGCTGGACCGGGAACGCTCCAGCTTCGATCGCACGCTCGAAAACGTCCAATCTGTTTTCGGCCGCACCGTCATCCCGATTCATTTGCCGATTGGTTCCGAGCGCGAATTTAAAGGCATTGTGGACCTGATTCGGATGAAGGCCTACACCTACACGCCCGATGGCGATGGCAAAGGCAAGGAGAGCGAGATCCCCGCGAATCTGGCGGAGGCCGCCAAGAAGGCTCACGAAGCCTTGATCGAAATGGTGGCCGAGGGGAACGACAAGCTGCTGGAAGAGTTCTTCGAGATGGGCACGCTGCCTCCGGATGACATCATTGCCGGCCTTCGCGAAGCCGTTCGCCAGATGCGCATCTACCCGGTTCTGTGCGCCTCGGGCTTGCACAACATCGGGACCGATTTGCTGTTGAACTTCATCCTGGAAAATTTTCCGGCGCCCGCCGACCAGGGTACGTGGAAAGGCACTCTGAACGGACAGGAGGTTGAGCGCCACTTCAAGGATTCCGAACCCGTGTCGGCCTTCGTGTTCAAGACGGTTGCCGATCCGTTCGCGGGCCGCGTTTCGTACTTCAAGGTTGTGTCGGGCATCGTCAAGAATGACGCGAACCTGGTTGACGCCCGCACCGGCGGAGGGGAACGCCTGGCGCACATCGGCGCTCTTTTAGGTAAGACGATTCAGGCCGTGCCGGAACTGCACGCCGGCGATATCGGGGCTGTCGCCAAGCTTAAAGAGACGCTGACCGGCGATACGCTGACCGATAAGGTTTCACAGATCGCCTATCCGCGAGTGATGCTCCCCGAGCCGTCGATCGCTTACGCGATTTCGGCCAAGACGCGCAATGACGAAGACCGCATGGGCCACGCGGTGCACAAGATTCTGGAAGAGGATCCGGCGCTGCGATTCTATCGCGATCCGCAGACCAAGGAGTTTCTGTTGGCTGGCACTGGGCAGCAGCACGTGGAAGTCATCGTCAGCCGCCTGAAGAAGCGCTACGGCGTGGACGTCGAGCTGCACGCGCCCAAGATTCCATATCGCGAAACCATTCGCGGGAAGGCGGACGTGCAGGGTCGCCATAAGAAGCAGACCGGCGGACACGGACAATTCGGCGATTGCTGGATTCGCGTGGAGCCGCTGCCGCGCGGCGCGAAATTCTCTTTCGAGAATGAAGTGTTCGGCGGAGCGATCCCCAGGAACTTCATCCCGGCGATCGAGAAGGGTATCGTCGAGGCCGCCGAAAAAGGCTACCTGGCCGGTTTTCCGATGGTCGATTTCCGGGTGGTTGTGTACGACGGTTCTTATCACGACGTGGATTCTTCGGAAATGTCGTTCAAGCTGGCGGCTCGGAAAGCTTTCAGGGCCGCGATGGAACAGGCCAAGCCCACGCTGCTGGAGCCGGTGATGAACGTGGAAGTGCAGGCGCCGGTGGAATACGCGGGCGACCTGATGGGCGACATGAACGGCCGCCGCGGACGCATCGCGGGCATGGATACGAAGGGCGGGACGCAGATCATCAAAGCGCAGGTTCCCATGGCTGAAATGCTCAGCTACCAAAACGATCTCACCTCCATGACGCAGGGCCGAGCTACGTTTTCCATGGAGTTCGATCATTACGATTACGTGCCGCAGATGCAGGCTGAAAAAGTGATTGCGGCAGCCAAGGCAGCCAAGGTCGGCGAAGTGGAAGAAGAAGAGTAGACCGCGCAGAAAAAGGACGACAGACTACTCTGTCCCCTTTTCTGCCACCATAGAGTGTGTTCCAGAAACCTGCTTCCGCCGACCATCCTATATTTGACCTGCTCGCCCGCCGCTGGAGCACGAGAGCCTTTTCCGATCGCTCCGTGGATCGTGAGACGCTTGCCAGTCTGTTTGAAGCCGCGCGCTGGGCTCCGTCAAGCGGTAACGGACAGCCTTGGAGCTACCTGGTCGCGACCAAGGACAACACCGCCGAACACGAGCGCATGTCGAGTGTGCTGACGCCCGGCAACGTTTGGGCGCACAAGGCTCCGGTGCTGGCGCTCTCGGTGGCGACGCTCCATCGCGCCGATAAACCCAACCGAACCGCGCTCCATGACCTCGGTTTGGCGAACGAGAATCTGGTGATTCAGGCGGTTTCCATGGGACTTGCCGTTCATATGATGGCTGGATTCCACGTTGATATGGCACGTGAAGCCTTCGAGATCCCCGCGAATTACGATCCGCATGCGATGATGGCGATCGGTTATCCGGGCGATCCCGAGTCTCTTCCCGAGGACCTTCGCGCGAAAGATCTTGCACCGCGCCAGCGCAAGCCGATCCGCGAATTCGTCTTCAGCGGAAAGTTTGGCCAGCCGGCGGGGTTAGAATAGCCATCGGAGGAAGCCGTGGAAAAGCGAAAGATTGGATCATTAGAGGTTTCCCTGGCCGGGCTGGGATGCAACAATTTCGGCTGGCGTATTGACGCCGATGGAACGGCGGCGGTAGTGACTGCCGCGATCGAAGCGGGGATCAACTTCTTCGATACGGCCGATATCTACGGCGGCGGGCAAAGCGAAGAATTTCTGGGACGCGCTCTGAAGGGCCGCCGCGACAAGGTCCTGATCGCCACCAAGTTCGGAATGAAGATGGCTGACGGCAAAGAGGGCGGCAAGCCGGCGTATATTCGCCAAGCCGCCGAAGACAGCCTACGCCGCCTGGGAACGGATCATATCGACCTGTATCAGATCCACACGCCTGATTCATCGACGCCCATCGCGGATACGTTGGGTGCGCTGAATGAACTGGTTAAGGCGGGGAAGGTGCGCGAGATCGGTTGCTCGAATTTCTCGGCGGAGCAGTTGCGCGAGGCGGCCCAGGTTAAGGGCGCGCGTTTCGTCAGTGTGCAAAACAACTACAGCCTGCTAAATCGCGAGCCGGAAGCCGAGGTGCTGCCTGAGTGCCAGCGGCAAGGAATCGCGTTTCTGCCATATTTCCCGCTCGCCAATGGACTGCTGACGGGAAAGTATCGCAAGGGCCAGCCTTTCCCGAAATCGAGCCGCGCCGAGGACGGATTCGGCCCGAAAGTTTTCACCGACGAAAACCTCGCGTTGGTCGAACAGCTTGTTAGTTTCGCGGAATCGCGCGGGCACACGCTGCTGGAGCTTTCGATGGCGTGGCTGGCGGCGAAGAAGGTGATCGCTTCGATCATCGCGGGGGCAAAGACGCCGGAGCAGGCGAAGGCCAACGCTTCGGCGGTGGCGTGGCGTCTCGATGAGGCCGATGTCGCAGCGGTGGACGGGGTTTTGACGGCGAAAGCGCACGGATAGCTGGCATGGACGAACAGGAATTTAAGACGCGCGCCGAACAGGCGCTGGACGATCTCTACCGGAGGCTTTCGGCGGCTGCTGAGGACTACGATTTCGAGGTCGATTTCAACGCCGGTGCGTTGGCCATTGAGTTTGAGAAGCCTCCGGGTAAGTTTGTGGTGAGTCCGAACTCGCCGGTGAGCCAAATCTGGGTCTCGGCACATTCGAAGAGTTTCAAGCTGGATTGGGACGCGGCCCGCTCTGCATTCGTTCTCGGGGGGACTGGGCAATCGCTTGCGCAGCTCATCGGCGATGCGGTGGGGCAGCAGCT
>Ga0265314_10002062_pt1 | contig 21221 bp, 12 predicted proteins | sample 4126metaG_FD_203106 | JGI IMG/M metagenome (GOLD analysis project Ga0265314, IMG submission 203106) | Rhizosphere microbial communities from Carex aquatilis grown in University of Washington, Seatle, WA, United States - 4-1-26 metaG | ecosystem: Host-associated > Plants > Roots > Rhizosphere >... | reverse complement strand
CGCCTTAAAGAGGTCCCCGCCCAGTCCCACCGGCTGAATCCTACTGGCTCCAGACTCAGGCAGTTCCCTCACTGCGTACAACTACCGAAGAACCCTCGGCGCCACACGGTCCCGCCGGACGTTTACCCCGGGGATGAGGGTCACTTCCACTTCGCCAGCAAACTCGCGCCACCCGAAGGCGTCGTCAAAGGAACAGAACACCGGATGACCGCCGGTGCGGAACAGGGTTACTTTGCCTGGGTAGGGTTTGGTGCGGTGGGCTATCATGGCGCGGACATGTTCCGCCCACAGCCGCCGGCGATCTTCGGGTTGCGTGGTTAAATCCACGACTTCGTCGACGTCGATTCTGGAGCGCGTGATCAAACGGAGGATTCGTTTGCGAAAGACACGGCATTTCCAGAGGAGGAAAGCGCGCTGCTGTATGTTTTTGATTTGCCAGGCGTATTTGGCCCGATAATGGAGGTTGCTCAGGAACTTGAAGATCGAGGCGGGCGTAAGACGAAAGCGAGAGTAACCGGCGAAAGGAGGCGCGCAATTGATGAGCGCCAGGAGCGAGATTTCCTCACCGAGCGCCCGGAGTTGGCGGGCCATCTCGTAGGCGACGTTGCCGCCAAAGCAGTAGCCACCGAGACAATACGGTCCTTGGGGTCGGAATGCACGTAGATCGGCGACGTATTTGGCGGCGATTTCTTCGATGGTGGGCAGTTCCGGTTGTCCGTTCATGCCACGTGAATTGAAAGCGAACACGGGTTGATCGGTTCCAAAATGGCGGGACAGATTGGTATAGCCCCAGAACATGCCTCCGCCGACACCGTGGACGAGAAACAAGGGCTGCTTGGATCCGTGTGGCTGTATTTCCACAATGCTTGAATCGTGATCCGCTGGGCTTTCGTTTCGGAGACGGCGGGCGAGCTGAGCGATGGTATGAGAGTGAAAGATGGCGGCCACCGGGATCTTCTTGTGGACGACTCTGGCGATACTTGCGACCAAACGGACTGCGAGAAGCGAGTTGCCGCCGAGGCGGAAGAAATGATCTTCCATGGAGATGGGACTGACGCCCAACACTTCCTCCCACAGCTTGGCTAGCTGGCGTTCCAGGTCGTTCGAAGGAGGGATGAAGGCGCCCGTGGTGCGCAGGTGGGCGTCGTGGCTTGGCTTGGGAAGGGCCTTTCGATCGACCTTTCCATTTACGTTCAGAGGCAATGCATCCAGAGGGACAAATGCCGACGGGATCATATATGCAGGCAGCCTCTTCTCTAAGAAACCTCTCAGCTCGGCCGAGTCTAGTTCGAAGTTTAGGGCGAAGTAGGCGATAAGTTGAGTGTCGCCTCGGGCGTCGGGAGTGGGGACGACCACGCATTGCTTAACCGCCTTGTGACCTGCCAACGTGGCCTCGATCTCACCTGGCTCTACGCGAAACCCGCGAACTTTGGCCTGCAGGTCCAGACGCCCCACGAATTCGAGCGTGCCATCTGGCAGCCACCGCACCAGATCCCCGGTGAGGTAGAGCCGGGCGGTTGGGTCGTCGGTGAAAGGATTGGGAATGAACTTGGCCGCGGTCATTTCGGGGTTGTTGAGGTAGCCAGTGGCCAGCCCGTCGCCGCCAACCGCCAATTCTCCGGGCACCCCGACCGGTGTGGGGCGGCGTAGCTCATCCAGAACAAAAACGTTAGTGTTTGCGACTGGCCGGCCGATTGGAATCGATCGGCGTCGGACGTCCGCGGGCGAGATCAGATGGCAGCAGGTAAAGGTAGTGTTTTCGGTCGGACCGTAGCCGTTGATCAGGCGACAATTGGGCAGCGCTTCCAGCGCTTTTGCGACGTGGGGCACCGAGAGCACGTCTCCTCCGGCCAGTAGCTGCCTCACTCCCCGGAGATCTCGGACTCGTTCGTCGACCATCTGGTGAAAGAGCCCGGCGGTGAGCCAAAGCGTTGTGATATTCCTGTTGCGAATGAAATCACCGAGCTCCGCGAGAGAGGGCGTACGCGGGGGGAAGAGAACGAGTTTCGCGCCATTCAAAAGGGCGCCCCAGATCTCGAAGGTGGAAGCGTCAAAAGCAATCGGAGCCAATTGGAGGAAAGTTTCCCGTGAATTGAACCGGGCGTAGTTGGTGCCGCGAACCAAACGAACCACTGCCCGATGGGGAACGCAAACGCCCTTCGGCTTGCCACTTGATCCAGAGGTAAAGCTCACATAAGCCAGGCTCGCCGGTCCCGAGAGACAGCCCGGGTTGAGTGGGCTCTCCAGGGCGATGTCGTTTACGTGGTCATTGAGAGAGACCAACCGCGATTTCCGGGTTGGGGAATCGCGCCCCTCGAAATCCAGAGCAGCATTTTCTGCCAAGCACACTCGCACGTTCGCATCCTCGAGCATAAAACCCAGCCGTTCCGGCGGCTGGGCCGCGTCGATTGGAAGGTAGGCACAGCCCGCTTTGAGAATGGCGAGAAGGCCGACGATCATTTCCTGGGAGCGCTCCAGGTAAACAGCCACGATGCTGCCCGGCGTAAGCCCCTGTTTCTGCAGGTAGTGGGCTAATTGATTGGCGCGCTGGTTGAGGGCGGTGTAGGAAAGTTGGTGACCTTCAAATTCCACCGCAATAGCGTCAGGCGCATGTTCAACCTGTTCCTCGAACAACTCTACTATGGACTTGTTGCGAGGATAATCAGTGCTGACGCGGTTCCAACCGAACAGGAGCTTGTGCCTCTCGGGTTCCGCAAGCAGGGAACATTCGCGGATACCTTGGGCCGGATCAGCAGTCATGGCTTCCAGCAGACTCCGGAAATGAGCCAGGATCCGGCCGCCGGTGCCGAGGTCGAAGAGGTCGGTGTTGTATTCTAAGGTTAGGTGCAGTGCCTCGTCCCGCATCTCGCCGAGCAGAGTTAGATCGAATTTCGATGTGTTGGTGGGCACCTCGATCGACAGCAAGGAGAGGCCGTCCATACTCGCCGGTTGCGTCGGCGCGCCTTGCAGCACGAACACGACCTGGAACAGCGGGTTGTGGCTGAGATTCCTTTCGACGCGCAGTTCTTCGACGAGCTTCTCGAAAGGCAAGTCCTGGTGGGCCAAAGCGCCCAGAATGGTCTGGCGGGCGCGTTGCAGGCATTCCCGAAAGGTGGGTTCGCCAGAGAGGTCAGCGCGCAGCACAAGGGCGTTGGCGAAGAAGCCGATTACATTCTCCGTTTCAAGCTGGTTGCGGCCGGCAACGGCGGTACCTACCAGGATGTCCGTTTGCCGTGTGTAACGATGGAGCAATACCTGGAAGGCCGTGAGCAACGACATGAACGGCGTGACGCCTTCTCTCCGGCTAAGCGCCTTGAGGTGATGGCTCAATTCTCGGGGGAGCGTCAAGGTTTCGCTCGCTCCCTGAAATGATTGAACCGCAGGACGCGAGCGATCCGCAGGCATTTCGAGAATCGACGGGGCACCCAGCAGTTGCTGCCGCCAGTAGGTCAGTTGCCGCTGGTAGCGATCGCTCTTAGTCCATTCCATTTGGGAGGAGGCGAAATCAGAAAACTGGACCGGCAAGTCGGGGAGCGAGACATCGCGGCCATTCTTGATCCGATCATAGGACGCAGTCAGCTCACGGAAGAACAACCCTAGGGACCACCCGTCGGCAGCGATGTGATGAATAGTGATGGATAGGACGTGATCTGCGGAGCTCAGCTGCAACAACCGCACGCGCAGCATCAAATCGCGGGACAGGTCAAATGGGACTCGAGCCAGTTCACGGAGTTTCTCAGAGACCTCAGCCTCGGTCTGCTGCAGGATCTCCAGTTCCAGGGGAGGTGCGGGGTCAACGATCGGTGTGGGCTCTCCGTCGATGGCGACAAAGCGAGTCCGCAGCGACTCATGGCGCTGGACAATCAGGGCTAGCGCCCTCGCGAGGGCGGGACGGTTGAGATCTCCCCGGAGACGTAAGGCGGTAGAGATATTGTAGAGCGGGGTGCTGGGTGCTAACTGGTCCAGGAACCACAATTGCCGTTGGGAGAACGACAAGGATGCGTGTGCGGTCGGATCGCGCCGCACAATCGCAGCCGCAGGCTCCTGATTCCTCGCCTCCCCTCGGAGCCGCCTTTCGAGCAGAGCGAGTTTACCGGCGGAAAGTCCGGGGGGTCTGCTAACAAGTCCATTTTCCAGAATCATGTGGTTGGTCCAACGATACGGCAGAATCGTAAGCGAAAGGGGGAAGCCAAATAAGTGGGTGTGGACCGTACAATCCCAGTCTGGGCACCCCATGAAGTGAGTTGTGACAAGCCCGTTTTCGGTAGAAAGGAAGGGACACAACCTATTCTAAGCTAGGCGTTGAAGAGTATTCATTGTGACATGCGAGCCGAAGACGAAGCACGGATCGAAGAGCCATGGTGGGAGCCAGTGTCGATTGCTGAAGCCGGAGAGACCCTTCCGTCTGCGAGGCAGCGGCCTTCGCCGATCGCCATATTCGGTATTGTACTCGATAATCTTACTCTGGCGGAGACGCTGGCACGGATCGACTTGATGGTGGAGTCACGCCGGCCACATTACATTGCCACTGCAAACGTTGATTTCCTGGTGCAAGCCCGGGGGGACGCGGAATTACGTCAAGCGTTGCTGGATGCGCACCTGGTTCTTTGCGATGGCACACCGCTTGTTTGGGCTTCGCGGCTCCTGGGCAACCCGCTGCCGGAGCGGGTGGCAGGCTCCGATCTCGTGCCACAATTGCTGAGTCTTTCCGCGAAGAATGGCTATCGGCTGTTTTTCCTCGGCGCCGATCCTGAGTCGAACGCACAAGCCGTCTTGAATGTGCAGCGCCGATTTCCTGGGATCAAGATAGTCGGCCAGTATTCCCCTCCGTTCAAACCCTTGTCGGAACTGGACCACACGGGGATTGGTCAGCGGATTCTCCGAGCCACGCCCGATATTCTGTTAGTGGCGTTTGGGTGTCCGAAGGCCGAAAAATGGATGGCCATGCACTGCGATCAGCTGGAGGTGCCCGTGATGATCGGCGTGGGTGCGACGATTGACTTCCTGGCGGACCGCATGAGGCGCGCACCTCCGTGGATGCGCCGAACGGGTCTGGAGTGGGCATTTCGGACCTGGCAGGAGCCTCGGCGCCTGTGCAAACGCTATGCGGTCGACGCTTTCCACTTCGGATGGACTTTAGCGGAGCAATGGTGGCGGTTGAGATTCGTGCCAGCATGGAGGGCCAGGCCGATGCAGGATGGCCTGGAGACCGGGACGAACCCGCTCTGTGGGCCCGTCTATGATGCGGAGCGCGTTGGATTGGATCTGAGTGATGTTGAGTCGATTGACAGCACCGGAGCAGCGTTGCTGCTAAGGTTGGGGAGAGAAGCGAGGTTGGCGGGCAGGAAACTCACCTTGTCGAAGCCCAGTCGAAGCGTCGAGGCAGCTCTCAGGTTCTTGCGTGCAAGAGATTATTTTGAGGTCGTGGACTAAAAACTATGAACATCGGCATTTCAACCTCAGTCATCCAACGCGGCAAGAGTGGTGTGGCTCAGTATGTTTTCAGTCTCCTACGCCACCTGTTACCGTTCGCCGGGGAGCACCGGTTCACTTTGTTTGTGTTGGAGAAAGATTGGTCCCTATTCGATTTTGTTGAAGGCAGAATGGAGCGGGTGAAGGTGTCCGAACGGTTTCGAGGGCCATTGAGGAACATTTTATGGCACCAATGTGTCTTGCCACGCCTGGTGCGCGCACACCAGCTGGACGTGCTCCATGTGCCGAGCTACCGACGGATGCTTCTGCTCCAACCCTGTGCCTTGGTGGCCACGATTCATGACCTTGCTCCTTTTCACGTCCGCAAAAAGTACGATTCTCTGAGGATGTTTTACGGCCGCGTCGTAGCGCGGAGGCTGGCACAGCGCCAGCATAGAATTATCGCCGTCAGCCGGCACACCGCAGAGGACATAAAGCTTAGGTTCGAGATACCGGAAGATCGATTGACGGTGGTTTACAACGGCGTGGATCACGCGCGGTTCTGTACTGGTTCGTTGGAGGAGGCGAAGGCGCATGTGATAAAGCGGAGAGGAATCCGGCAGCCGTTCTTTTTTTACGTCGCGCGCCTGGAACACCCGGGGAAGAGCCACGTGAATCTTGTGGAGGCATTTAACCGTTTCAAGTCAAAGTCCGGATCGGGCTGGCGGCTCGTTTTGGCCGGGCCCGATTGGGACGGGGCGGAAGTGATCCATGCCGCGATCCGCAAGTCGGCGTTCGCAGCTCATATTCAGGTTCTGGGATTCGTGCCCGAGCCTGAATTGCCGCTGTGGTACCGAGCTGCAGATGCGTTCGTCTATCCGTCGTTGTTTGAAGGTTTCGGACTGCCACCGTTGGAAGCGATGGCCTGCGGCTGTGCGGTTGCGACTTCGAAAAGAGGCGCTTTGCCGGAGGTGGTCGGCGAGGCAGCGGCGATTCTAGATGCTGACGACCCAGTTTCGTTGGAGCTTCAGCTGATGCGGTTGGCGACTGACGCAACGTTCCGGGAACAATTGCAGATTTCAGGGTTAAGCCGGGCGATGACGTTCGATTGGAGACGGACAGCCGCTGCGACGTTGGAGGTATACGCCAAGGCTGTTCGATTTCGTAGTTCAGAGGCTGGCTCTGGTGAGAGGCAGCGCGAAGCGGCTGCGGCACCATTCGAGCATGCCCTGCCGATGGACAGGGGTGGCAGGTGAGAGCAACTGGCAGTGGGTGTTACCGGTGAATAATCGAGGTCTTCACCCCACTGTCAGGCTGAGCCCGATGTGGTGTAACTAATATTTATTCGGCGATTTGTGAAGAAAGAAATTCGCATCTTAATTGTGGAGGACGTTGCCGCAGATGTCATTCGCATCAATCATGAGCTGCGCAGGGGCGGACTAAGCTTTTGCTCGAAGCGGGTTGAGGCGAAGGAGGAGTTTCTCCACGAAATTCTGCGGCATTGTCCCGATGTCATTCTCTCGGATCGCGGTCTGCCATCGTTCGACGGCTTTACGGCACTGGCTATTGCTCGAGATCAGTGCCCGCATGTGCCGTTTATTTTTGTGTCGGGGGGGTTGGGTGAACACACGGCCGTCGAGACACTGAAGAGCGGGGCGACCGACTATGTGTTGAAAGACCGGCTTTCCGAACTTGTGCCAGCGGTGCAACGCGCGCTTCGGGAGACCGAGGAGCAGTCACGGCGCCAGCAAATTGAGAAGGAGCTGCGAGAGAGCGAGGAACGGTTTCGAACTTTGGTGGAAGGGGTGAAAGATTATGCAATCGTCATGCTGGATACCAACGGCCGAGTGACGAGCTGGAACTCGGGCGCGCAGTGGCTGCATGGCTACCGCTCCGAGGAGGTTATCGGCCGCCATTTATCCTTATTCTACTTGCCGGAAGAGGCCGATCTAGGGCGTCCTGATGTGGCTCTCCAGACCGCCGCGGCGGAGGGTCGGTTCGAGGAGGAAGGGCTGCGTGTCGGCAAGAGCGGGAAGACGTTCCGGGCCATGGTGGTCATTACTGCTTTGCGTGACTCAAACGGCAAACTGCGCGGCTACGCTCACGTGACACGCGACACAACCGAGCGCCGGCTGGTTGAAGAGGCACTTCGGAAGAGCGAGGCGCTTAAGAGCGCGGTTCTGGACACGGTGCTGGATGCGATTATCTCGATCGATCACCAGGGTGTGGTTCAAGAGTGGAATCGAGCTGCCCAACGGATTTTCGGCTACGGACGGAGCGAGGCGCTGGGACGACCGCTTGACGAATTGATCATTCCGGCATCGTTGTCGCGGAACTATCAGGATGGTGTGGCGAACTATTTGATGACCGGAGTTGGAAGTCTAGTGGGCAGACCAATCGAACTCACTCTACGCCGTGCCGACCGGACGGAGTTCCCGGCTGAGGCCGCGATCACGCGAGTGTTGACAGAGGCGGAACCGCGGTGTACCGCGCTGATCCGCGACATCACGGAGCGCAAGCAAGCCGAAGAGGCGCTGCAGAGAAGCGAGGAACGCTGGAGGATGCTGGTGGAAGGGGTGAAGGACTACGCTATTTATTTGCTCGATCCGCAGGGGCGCATCGCGACCTGGAATTCGGGTGCGGAACGAATCATGGGCTACCGGGCTCAAGAGGTGGTTGGCGAACCTTTCTCGCTTTTTTTTCCGCCTGCGGACGTGGAGGCAGGTCTGCCGCAGCTTGCGCTGAAAACCGCTGAAAAGGATGGGGAATCCCAATACGAGGGCTGGCGGGTACGCAAGGATGGCTCGCGTTTCTGGGTCGAGGGTACGATTACCGCGTTGCGCGACCAGCGGGGCAAGCTCTGCGGTTTCTCCAAAGTTGCGCATGATACGACTCAACATAAGGAGGCGGAGGAGCAAATCCGTCATCTAAATGCGGGGCTGGAGGAGAGGGTGCGTGAGCGTACGGCGCAGCTTGAGGCGGCGAATGCCGAACTGGGAGCCTTCACCTACTCCGTGTCGCATGATCTTCGTGCACCGTTGCTGCACATAGCCGGTTACGTAGAGATGCTCGAGCGAGAGGCTGGGGCGCGATTAGACGACAAAAGCAAGGAGCACTTGCAGATCATCGCGGACGGGGCTCGGCAGATGGGCACGCTGATCGACGCGCTCCTGGATTTCTCCCGGATTGGCAGCTCGGAGCTTCGGCGGAGACCAGTGCGAATCGCCCGATTGGTAGCCGACGCGCGACGCGCGCTGCAGCGGGAGACGACGAACCGCAACATCGAGTGGAAGATCGGTGAGTTGCCTGAGGTGGAAGGAGACCCGGTCCTGTTGAAGCAGGTGATGGTGAACCTCTTGGCAAACGCCATCAAATACACCCGAACCCGGGCGCTGGCAAAGATCGAAATCGGCGCGAGCAGGAACCAAGTGGAAGACATCGTCTATGTTCGTGACAACGGCGTTGGTTTCGACATGGAATATGCCGACAAACTCTTTGGGGTATTCCAGCGCCTGCATCCAGCCCGAGAATTCGAGGGCACCGGGATTGGCTTGGCGCACGTCCGGAGGATCATCCATCGCCACGGTGGCCGGACGTGGGCAGAAGGGAGTGTGGATCGTGGCGCGACTTTCTATGTTTCTATTCCGGTTTGATTCACTCTAACCAAGACGAGATGGCCATGAAAGAGCCCAAATGGATCCTTCTGGTGGAGGATGATATCAACATCGCGGAACTGACCAAAATGGCGCTGGAGGCCGCGGAGCTAGGCTGCGCCGTCGTGGTTACCCACGACGGCTCCGAGGCGCTCGACTGCCTTTATCACCGCGGCGAATTTCGAGGCAAGGATGGTCATCCGCCGATTCTCGCGTTGTTAGATCTGAACATGCCCAAAGTGAATGGGCTGGAGGTATTGCGGCAAATCAAGTCGGACGAGCGGTTGCGGGCGGTTCCGGTGGTGATGTTCAGCTCTTCGAGGGAGGAATCGGATGTGGCTCGGAGTTATCGTTTAGGGGCGAACGCATATGTGGTCAAGCCTGTGGGCTATACTGAATTTGAGCGGGCGGTTAGGGCGGTCGGGCAGTTCTGGTCATCCGTAAATGAGCCGTCGCCGGAGTATTTCCCCAGAGGATCCGAGGCATCCGATCAACGGATGGTTGCCCGATGAACCGCATGGAGCGGTGCTCGAGTGAAGCCGCAAATCCGCATTCTGATGCTAGAAGACAGCGCAATGGACGCGGATCTTGTGGAATTCGCTCTGCGCAAAGGTGGTTGTGTGTTCTCGATTGAGCGAGTTGACACGAAGAGTGGGTTTACTCGTCACCTGGAAGATAATCCTCCGGATCTGATACTCTCCGATTTTTCCCTGCCGGCTTTTGACGGGTACGCGGCCCTGGCGATCGCACAGCAAAAATGCGCCGGCGTGCCCTTCATTTTTGTGACTGGAACACTCGGCGAGGAGGTCGCGATCGAGACTCTCAAGAAAGGTGCCACGGATTACGTCCTCAAGCACCGTTTAGGCCGACTCGTGCCATCGGTGCAGCGCGCGTTACGGGAGGCCGAGACACAATCGGAGCGGCGCCGGGCCGAGGAACAGCTGCGAGAGTCGCATGAGCAACTCCGCTCCCTGTCCATATACTTGCAGCACGTGCGAGAGGAGGAGCAAATTAGAATCGCGCGCGAGGTTCATGATGAACTGGGGCAGGCACTCACCGGCTTAAAGCTACAGTTGACCTGGGTATGCAGCCGGCTCCCAAGACGTCTCAAGCTCCTCCATGAGAGGATTCAGTCAATGTCTCAGCGCATTGACGAGACGATCCAGGCGATCCGGAGGATTGCGACCGAACTGCGCCCGGGTTTGTTGGATACGGCCGGCTTGATCCCCACGCTCGAGTGGCAGGCCAGCGAGTTCCAGAAACAGACCGGCATCCAATGCCGCGTCCAAACGGTGATCAAGGAGACGCTTTGGGACCAGGACTTGAACACCGTGTTTTTCAGGATTTTCCAGGAAACGCTCACGAACATCATCCGGCATGCGCAGGCAACGCGGGTGGAGGTGAGATTCACGGAGACCAACGACCACTTGGTCCTTCAAGTGAAAGACAACGGACGCGGCATCTCTGAGGCAGAGATCAACAATACCAAATCCATTGGACTGCTTGGCATGCGGGAACGTGCAGCTCTGCTTGGTGGCGACGTGAGGCTGCGAGGTGAGCATGGCAAAGGCACAACCGTGAGCGTCCGCATTCCGCGGCCGCCATCGAAGCTTACCAGATCGAAACGCCATGAGAATTCTACTAACAGACGACCACGCGGTAGTCCGGCAGGGGCTGAAGCTCATACTCGCTGACCATTTCAAAAAAGCGGTCTTCGGCGAGGCACGGAATGCGCAAGAGGCGTTGGATCACCTTGCCCATGAAAAATGGGACGTTGCCGTGCTCGACATCACCATGCCCGGGCGAAGCGGTCTGGAGGTGTTGAAAGAGATGAAGCGACTGCGGCCCAAGATGCCGGTTTTGGTGCTGAGCATGCATCCCGAGGATCAGTTTGCCGTGCGGATGCTTAAAACCGGCGCTGCGGGGTATCTCACCAAGGAAAGCGCCGGAAATGAGCTGGTCGGGGCGATCGAGAAGGTTACGCGGGGAGGGCGCTACATCAGCCAATCGCTCGCCGAGCGGATGGCCTCGTATCTGGACATCGACGTCCAGAAGGCGCCTCATGAGCGGCTGTCGGATAGGGAGTTTCTGGTTCTGCGGATGATCGCGTCGGGAAAACCGGTCGGCAAGATTGCGCACGAATTATTTCTGAGCGTGAAGACGATCAGCACCTATCGAGGGCGGGTGCTGGTAAAGATGGATATGAAGAACAATGCCGAATTGACCCATTACGCTATGCAGAAAGGCTTGGTTGACTGAGCTTGGAGGCTCGCGGTGTGACCACGTGGTCCAATGCGGCCACAATCGTTGGAGGCCTAGCAGGTGGGGTTATTTCCGCCTCATTCTTGGGTTTCCACCCACTTACGGGAACCAAGCCAACTTACTATTGTGCTTCCGAAGGTGAATCGACGTCCTTGGCCAAATGAATGATCTTCACGCAAGTCGGGATCCTGTCTCGCCGGCGTTCGCGAGCGGTTCGTCCGGACCCAATCTCGAGCCCCGAGCCCAGTCCAACGGGGGGAGTTCCTCAAGAACATCCCCTCCCACGCCACGCCATTCGAACGCGGCGGATCTTTGGCCGCTGGTGGAATTGCTGCTGCGCAGTTGGTCGTGGTTGCTCGCGAGCGTGGTGTTATGCGGAGCCCTGGCGTTTGCCTGCGGGCTCCTTTTCTGGAGGACCTCGTGGACCGCGCCGGCTCAGTTGATCCGCTATGACTCGCCTAGCGCTGCGGAGGTATTCGGAGCGCGGCAAACTGCTGAGCAGACCCTGCCAAGCATTCTTCACTCGCCCGAACTGATTGAACGGGTAGTCTCCAAGGCCAGCCCGCCTATCTCGGCCAGTGCTCTCGCCGCCAGCGTAAAGGTGATGCCGGAGCACGATAGCGACATCATTGTCGTCACGGTCACCGGACGAGACCGGGAAGCGACCAAGGATCTGGTAAATTTGTACGCGCGTGAGGCAACCCGGTTCACGCAAGGAATGCAGGCGAAAGCGGCAAATGAGGTCGCCCAGTTCGCGACTTGGCAGCTTTCCCAGGTTGAGTCCGAGATCGCGGCTGAGAACCCAAGTGATCTGGAGCTGCCAGCGGCGCCAATGACGGCGAAGGTGGCTCTCTCAACCTCGACCCTGGTCGCGCGAATTGAGGCGGCGCGTGCTGATCTAGCTGATTTGCTGGGGCGCTATACTGAAGCCCATCCCTTCGTGCGGCAAAAACGTGCGGCGATCGCGGCCCTCGAAAGCGAATATGCGAGTTCGACTTCCGCCGGCAACAACGGCGACAACGGGCACAGCCCAACGAACAGGTTCTCTTTCCGGCAACGAGATCCAGAACTCATCCGAGGCAGATTGCAGGCACTGGAGACAGCCAGGCTTACCCTGGCGGCGCGAAGGGAAGCGGCACGGTCTCTAGCCGAGAATCCACCCGGTTATTGCCAGGTACTTGCTGTGGCCACGGAGAACGATCTGGTCAAGCACGGGCGACGAACGAAAGCGGCCTTTTTCGCAGCTTTTAGCGGATTGTTAGGTTTCCTCGGCGCGGCCGCGACGATTCTTTTGATTGAGGTCGTAGACGACCGCTTGAAGAATGCAGCCGACGTCAAGCGTGTCGCGGGTCTCCGCGTGCTGGCGGTCGCGGGAGACTTTGAGATGATGAGCGCTGCCCAGAAGGAGAGTTGGGCGTTCCGCGCGTGGACCTGCCTGCAAGGGCGCCTAAGCCCATCCCCGAATCACGGCTTGGTATGTGGGGTGACTTCGTCTTGTCGTGGTGAAGGCCGTTCAACCTGGATCAGCTTGCTCGCGCGTACGGCGAGCCAGCAGGGGTTTCGCGTGCTGACCATCACGACGCGGCCGGCCACCGAAAACTCCGTCCCCGACCGAGCGGCTGTGGGGGCCGGGCCGGGTGGAGCAACTCCAGATCGCCTGACGGTCAGCGGCAATGTGCCTGCCGCGGGGTTGGACGTCCTGGCCTCCCCTGCCGAGGTTGCGCAGAAACTGATGGGGGAGGAGACGGAGCCGATTGTGCATATTCCATTGCCCGGCTGGGTATGGAACTTAGAACGGCGCAAGCACTGGCACGAGGCGTTACGTCACTGGAGTCAAATAGAGAATGTGGTGATTCTGGTTGAATTGCCGCCTGCAAGTGAGCCCGAGGCTGTGCTCTTGGCGGAGAATCTACCAAATGTGATATGGCTGGCGGCGAGCGGCAAGGCTAAGGCGGCCGAGACCAGGGAGCAGTTGGAGACGCTCCGCCACGCACGTTGCCGATTAGCGGGGGCAGTCTTGAACCGGGCCCCGGGTTCTTTGCTACAAAGACGCTTTCGGCGATGGCTAGATCTCGCCGCGGTTTCTTTCGCGCTATTTGTTTCGACTCTCTATGGGGCAGAGGAAACGCTGCAGCCAGCCGGTGGTTCTGGTGATAGGCAGGCGGAAACAAACCGGCCGTTCGCCCTCGTCTCATCGAGGGAGCGGGCCGGATGGCAGCGTCGGTTGACGCTCGGCCCAGGGGATGTTGTCGATTGCGCCCTTTTTGGCGAGCCTACCCTCACACAAGTGGGTGTGATCATCGGCCCGGATGGCCGACTCAGCTACCTGGAGGCGCAGGATGTTCAAGCTACGGGGCTTACCGTTGACGAGCTGCGCGAACGGATGGACCAGGAATTGGGTAAATTCCGCCGTGCCCCACAAACAATCATTACTCCCGTAGCCTACCGGAGCAAAAAATATTTCCTGCTCGGAAGTGTGGTGCAGAGCGGCGTCTTCACCTTAGATCGCCCTATCACCATTGTCGAGGCTGTGGCCCGGGCACGGGGCCTGCAATCAGCGCTACAGGATCGCAACTTGGTGGAGGTCGCGGATTTGCAGCGGTCTTTCCTGATTCGGGAAGGCCGGCGGTTGCCGGTGGATTTTGAGCGACTTTTTGAACGTGGCGATTTGTCCCAAAACGCCGCGCTGGCACCAGACGATTATCTCTACTTTCCCACCGCAGATCTGAAGCAGGTCTACATTGTGGGCGAGGTACAAACCCCGGGCGTGACTCCCTGGACCGAGGAGATGTCGGCACTGCGCGCTATCGCCGCGCAAGGAGGTTTCACCGATCGAGCGTGGAAAAAGCGGGTGCTCGTCATCCGCGGATCCTTGGATTCGCCGCAGGCCACGGTCGTCGATGCCGCGGCGGTGCTCTCTGCCCGGACGATGGATTTCAAGCTGGAGCCAGGTGACATTGTCTATGTCCACCGGCGGCCATGGGTAAGGGCAGAGGAGATCGTGGACCTTGCGGCCACGGCTTTCATCCAATCGGCAATCATTGTCTGGACTGGCATCCATGCTGGCCCGCTGATTACTAGCCCCATCATACGGTGAACCTGGCGGTGGGCATGCGCGCGGCGTTCCATAGCCTGTTGGGGCTAACCGCGACGATCTTGTTGGCGAGCTGCCGGACCGCGACCGGGCCGCAGTTCGAACCTCACGCGGGAACGAGTTCCAGCCCGGCTGTCCTTAACGATTTCACGCCCGTTGCCGGGGAGGGCAGACCCGATCCCGGCCTCCTCCAGCCCCCGGTGGAGCCGTTCACGCTCGGTCCGGGCGACCGGCTCGAGATTCAGATCATTGGCGACGCGACCACCATCACCACCACGGTAGTCGGTCCCGATGGGAGGTTGTACTTCTACCTGCTGCCCGGGCTCGATGTCTGGGGCCTGACTCTTGGGGAAGCGAAGTCTCTGATTGAGAGGGAACTGTTGAAGTTCCTTCGCGATAAACCCCGCGTCAGCGTCACTTTGCGAGGCGTCGAAAGTCAGCAGGTATGGCTCCTGGGCCGGTTGAACCATCCAGGAGTGTATCCGATCATCGGGCCCACAAGGCTTCTCGAGGCGTTTGCGCTGGCGGGCGGGCCAACGAGTCCGGCAACCCTTGCCTCGCTGGCAAATGGACCGATGGGGGCGAACCTCTCGGAAGACCTCGCAGATTTGCGTCGAGGGTTTGTGGTCCGCGAGGGGAAGATAGTGCCAGTTGATTTGTATCGGTTGTTGAAGGAAGGAGACATGAGCCAAGACATCTACCTGCACCCGGGAGACTTGGTCTATGTGCCTCCGGCCGTGGCTCGAGAGGTTTTCGTGTTGGGCGCCGTGCTGGAGCCGAGATCAGTGGCCTATCGGAAGAGCTTGTCATTGGTAGCGGCCGTCGCCAGCGCCCGGGGGACGATCAAGGATGCTTACCTCTCGCACGTCGCCATCGTCCGCGGTTCGTTGTCTGAACCAAAAATTGCGGTTGTGGATTTCCGCGCCATTACTCGTGGCCAGAAGCCCGATGTGTTGCTGGAACCGGGAGATATTGTTTACGTGCCGTTCGCGCCCTACCGAACGTTGGAGCGGTACGCCAACATGATTCTGAACACCTTCGTCAGCACGGTGGCAATCAACGAGGGTGCACGCTCTGTATCGCGCAACGTGGTGCCGGTGGGGGTGAGCATTGGGGGCGGGAGTGGCGGGAGTGTTCCAACACCCGTGGTCGTTCCGCCCTGATGTAAACCTGGGCGGTGCTTTGCCAAGGAGTGGAGTAGGGGACGCGCCGATATTCTGTTCGGCGGCCAGGGGGCTGCGAATGCCAACTGGAAACCATTCAAACTGGCTCCTGCCAAGGATTGGCCCTTTCCATCTATCCTCCCAGCTGGCGGAGACCGGCGTCACGACTCCAGGTTCCAACCTAGCGACCCGCTCCTAATATTCCCGACTGCGGCCGCCTGGGTGGTGGCCCGCGACTACAGATGTTCGCGCTATATCCTTAACCACCACTCAAGGCGGATGGGGGCGGCTTTAGCGGCAGGCAGATCGGTGGGATTTGCCGAGGTTCTTCTCCCTCGACCAGGAATTTCCGGGGGCGGCCCTGCCGTTTGTAGTCCATCCGCCGACGTGACAATCAGACCGCGTCCAATTTAGAAATGAACCCGCCAAACCTACTCTGGCAACACGATGAAGAGATTCGTGAGTGTTGTCTTGGGTATTATGGCCGGTGGATTGCTCGCTGGCCGGGCGAGTGACGTTGTTTGGGTTGATGACGCGGTGCCAGCAGGAGCTTGGACCGGCGCCGACGGCGGCGACGCGTGGCAATGGATCAGCAGCAGCCCGGCGCCCTATTCGGGAAAACTGGCGCATCAGTCGACCGTGGCGTCGGGGATTCACGACCACTATTTCAGTGGCGCAACCGCGCCCCTTCCGGTGAACGTCGGCGAGAGTCTGTTCGCTTATGTCTATTTGGACCCGGCGAACCCCCCGTTGGAGGTGATGTTGCAGTGGTTTGACGGATCTTCCTGGTCGCACGCAGCCTATTGGGGCCAGAATCTGATTCCCTGGGGGATCAACGGCACGCCCAGCCAGTATTATGTCGGCGCTTTGGCCAGTACCGGTCGGTGGGTTCGCTTGGAGGTTCCGGCCAAGGCAGTTGGGTTGGAAAGCGGAGCCGTTTCGGGGCTGCATTTTATCGCGTACAATGGGCGAGCGACCTGGGATTACACCGGGAAATCCGCCTCAACAGTCGTGGCAAACCCGACCCTCCCCGTCGTTTCGCTTACTGCGCCTGGGAATGGAGCGACCGTTTCTGGCTCGTCGGTAACGGTTTCAGCCAGTGCTTCGGGTAGTGTTGGGGTACAGTTTCAACTCGATGGGGTGGATCTCGGCAGTTCCCTCGCGGCAGCGCCGTACAACTTAAGCTGGGACACAACGGGCGTGGCGAATGGTTCGCACGCGTTGACCGCGCTGGCGTGGGATGGGGCAGGGAACCTGGCCAGTTCGGCGTCCGTAGCCATCACGGTTAACAACACTCTGGGAGTCACTACCGCTGCGCTGCCTAGCTGGGTTGGGGCGGCCACGCACAACTGGAAACCGAGATTGGGTGGGGTTTACTGGATCGGCAGCCGAGCGGTGGTCAAAGAGGCGGCGCCCTACCTCAAGCAATCCGCTCGTCCGGTGCTGGTGGACATCAAGGCGGATGCGACTGGTTTCGGCTATCGTTTCGATCTCAACCAATGGGATCCGCAGACCGGGATTCATGGGGACTATTCCTGGGACGGCAGCGACACCGGCACCCCAGCTTCGCCGGAGGATGTCTTTCAGTTCTTTGGAGCGACGAGCAACGCCGAGTTCGTCCTGAACATCCCTATTCCGCGTTATCTGACCAGTACTCCCTCAAGCAACTGGGGCTACGACGGCTTCGGGTATAACTGGCAAACGCCCGAGTTCTACGGCGCCATGGCCCAGTACCTCTTTGGCGTGGCCGGCCCGCAATCCGAGTGGCAAAACCTCGGCGTGGATTTGGATTTCTTTTCGCAGCCGGCGAATTTCAACTGGGCGGACCTGCGGGCTCGCCGAGGGCACGTGAACCCTTACCCGGTAGTGGCGATCATGATCGGCGAGGAGCCCTACAATCTTGAGGGATTTCCCGATGGCGCTTCGTACGGTCCGCAGGCCGAACGCTTCCGAGTTGCTATCCGCAACCGTGGCGTCAACGCGCCTCTGGGGCTGCACGTCCGCGATATGGGAATTGTAGACGATCCTTCCCCGCAGAAATGGTTTTGGCCGGTGATGACCAATGTCACAGCCAGCGATTTCGGTTATATCGATCTGGAACATTATTATCAGTTTTCGACGGTAGCCGAGGACTTCAAGCGGACCTTCCCGGTTTCCGTCAACCCCAATGGTTTTCAGGGTTGGTGGATGCCGCATTCCACGTGGAAAACAGATTTCACGAGGTTTCTCTGGATCGTGCAGGATACCCGGAACGCTCTGAAAGACTTCGGAGGCCCGAGCGTAGGCGACCCTAATCGCTGGCAGCTCGGGTTTAGCGAGCATGGCATCCAGATTACCTCCCAGTTTATTTATAACGACATGTTCAGCGCTCTGCATTGGGCTAGCTGGCTCGCCGAGTCCATGCGCCAAAACATTCTCTGGGATTCCGGCTGGACGCTTCTTGGCGAAGGATACTCGACCGCTCAGCTTCAAGTTCGGAACGGGATCGTTACGCGCGCCCCCATGTTTTTCGTCTATCAAATGGCTCAGGAGATGTACGGTTTGGACCATTTGGCCAATAGCTATGTCAGCGCCACCGGTTCGACGACGGATAACCTGGGCAACGTTGTCCAATTCCCCTGGACCATCGTGCGCACACTCCGCGATCCCGCCTCGGGCAATGTCCACCTCTTTATCGCTAACCAAAGCTCGAACTCGAGCTCGACGATTACTGGCTTTGAGAATTGGCGTGTGCTGGCCTGGAAGCAACTCAGTGGCGCAGCCTACGCGAGCAGCAATCCGCTCGGCGTGGCGGGACCAGAGCCAATTCAGACGCAAATGGTGACACCGCCCAAGACGGGCAGTCCTCTGGTCGTCCCGCCGATCTCTGTGAATCACATCACCCTTTCGCCCTCAGGTAATCCAGTCGACACAACGCCTCCGGTAGTATCCATGACCGCTCCTGCGAGCGGCGCCGTGGTTTCCGGGTCAGTGGTCGTTTCAGCGAACGCCTCGGACAACGTGGGCGTGACGGGCCTTCAGTTCAAATGGGATGGCGTGAACCTGGGCAACCCTTTTACAGCCTCCCCGTTCAGCGGTATGCTGGATACCAAAACGGCCGCGAACGGCATGCACGCCTTGACCGCGGATGCCTGGGACGCTGCTGGGAACCACACCTTCGCGTCGTTGGTAATTATCAAGGTGGCGAACACTTCGGCTCCGCCTGTTATCCTACCGTCCGTTAGTGTCGTAGCGTCGGTGGCAACGGCTGTTATCGGAACGACCAATTACGGCGCCCTCGTCTTCACGCGGTCCGGCAGTACCAGCGCCCCGTTGACGCTTAACTACTCCCTCGGGGGCACCGCTGTGAAATGGGACGACTATCGCCGGCCGGTGGTGGGAGACATGCCCGTTTCAATCGTGATTCCGGCCGGCGCAAACTCGTGCACCATGAATTTGATGGCCGTAGGCAATGAGAACAAGGTGAGTCCAGAAACCGTCACCCTTACCTTATCGTCAGCTCCAGGCTACGCCTTGACGACTGCGAGCTCAGCGACCATCACCATCGTGAGCAATTTGGTCGGTGCACTGCCCGCGGTGAGACCGACAACGCAATGAAGTGGTCGGCTTAAAGTGGCCCAGCCCGATACAACGCGTTGGCTCACTGCAAGGACACCGCACGGCGGGTGAGCCGTCCGACTTGGTCGGCGATAAAGCACACGCTGTAAGACTCGTCACTGAGCGGGGAAGACGTCTCCCCATCCTTCCGATTCGTCCGACTCGGTCGAGGTCCCGCGAGCACTGATGGTGTTGGCCTGGGTCGGGGCTGCTCTCGCTGGAACAGCGATGGGGTATAGTCCGCGAGTTGGCGCGGGGTGCTCACCCTAGACGGTTTACCTAGCCGCGTGCGGCCATGGCGCAGGTGGTCGGTTGCGGTGTAGGGTTTCTCTCCAAAGGTTTTGAGGTCTTGACCCACTTTGATCTGTGTAACGATGCTGTTACATAGTTGGCGAACGTTATGAGAAGCCGAGAATAGAGGTCGCCAAGCTGTGAAACTGCTATTTGTCCATGACCGGTTTGGCGCGTTCGCCGGCGCCGAGTCGAATATTATGGCTACCGCGATCGCGCTGAAACGACGGGGTCATTCGCTGGGCTTAATGCATGGCGCTTCCACGGGAAAAGGCGAGCAAGCCTGGAGCGATGCCTTCCCGTGCCGCTTTGGCTTAACGACCGAGGGTTCTGAAGCCCAAGTGGGAGGGGCTCTGCGCGACTTTGCTCCGGATGTTGCATACGTCCATAAGATGGCTGACCTCGGAGTGATCAAGGGGCTGCTTGCCTCGGGCACGCCTTTGGTTCGAATGGTGCACGATCACGATCTGTATTGCATGAGGAGTTATAAATACAACTGCCTCACGCGGCGGGTGTGCCAGCGCAAAGCCTCGTTGTTTTGCGTTTTCGGGTGCGGAGCCTTTCTCGCGCGCGACCGGGCGGGCAGAGTTCCCGTTAAATGGGTTGGATACTGGTCGAAACGTGAGGAGATCGATCTAAACAAGAGATTTGATCGGCTCATTGTGGGCTCTGAATACATGCGGCAAGAGCTTCTGCGCAACGGGTTTGATCCGGACCGCCTCGAGATCCACGCTCCGGTCCCACCCGGCGAGACCCGAGCTCTGCGGAGCAACCTTGGTGATCGGAACCTCTTGGTGTTCGCTGGGCAAGTGGTCCGTGGCAAAGGTGTGGACGTCTTGCTCGAGGCCCTCGCGCTGGTGCGCATGCCGTTCGAGTGCTTCGTGTTTGGAGACGGCAATCATCGTGGCTATTGCGAAAAGCTCTGTCGCAGACTGGGCTTGAGTGATCGCGTTCATTTCAAAGGCTACGTTCCGCAGGCGGAGTTAGCTCGCAGCTTTGCCGAATGCAGCGTGGTTCTTGTGCCATCTGTTTGGCCGGAACCCTTCGGAGCAGTCGGCCTTGAAGGGATGCGCCACGGCGTGCCGGTGGTTGGGTTCGATGCCGGCGGGATTAGAGAATGGCTGATAGATGGCCAGAACGGATGGCTCGTGCCGTGGATGGATCGGCGCGCTTTCGCAGGAAGGATTGAGCAATTGCTGGAGGACAAGAGTCTCGCCAGACGACTCGGCGAAAACGGCCTGGCAACGGTCGCCGGTCGCTATGGGTTCTCAAGCTACGTGGCCGAACTGGAGAATGTGTTCGCACGTGTGTCGGATAATCGCCCGCAAGCACTTGCAACCTGATTATGCCAAGCCAAAATAATCCCAACACTGATGCGGAGGTTGCGATTCCGAACAGGCTTCGGATTCGAGCAGGCCGCTGTCGTCCCTCGGAACCTGAAGGAGGTAACTGTCGATGAGCACTTCTCCCTCCCACGCCTTGTCGGTTCAGGAAAGCATCCTAGAGGATAGCGGGCCTCGGTTCCTTCCGATCGCGCCGCGAGATCATGCACTCCTGCGTCTGCCCCGGCTTGCCAGCGCTCAGAGCCGACCGGGGAGATGGCGCCTGAATCTCCTGGCCTGTCTACTTCGACTTTGTAATGATCAACCGCTTGCTTTTTCACGTATTTTCGCGATCCTTGTGTGAGATTGGATGGCTTGTTTTCGCCGTTTGTGACTCTCTTCCAATTGGCGGATCATTTCTGCTTCG
>Ga0265314_10002061_pt1 | contig 21230 bp, 19 predicted proteins | sample 4126metaG_FD_203106 | JGI IMG/M metagenome (GOLD analysis project Ga0265314, IMG submission 203106) | Rhizosphere microbial communities from Carex aquatilis grown in University of Washington, Seatle, WA, United States - 4-1-26 metaG | ecosystem: Host-associated > Plants > Roots > Rhizosphere >... | reverse complement strand
TTTGCGCGCGCCGGCCTCGATGTCGTAGGTGTCGATCAGCAGGATGACGCCGTCCGGCCGCGAGCGCGCGAAATTCTCGAAGGCCTGCATCTCGTCGGCGTGCACCTGTACGAACGAGTGGGCCATCGTGCCGACGATCGGAATGCCGTAACGCATGCCGGCTTCGACATTGGCGACGCCGCCGAAGCCCGCGATGTAGCTCGCGCGCGCCGAATAGAGGCCGGCCTCGGCACCGTGCGCGGTGCGCAGGCCGAAATCGGCCAGCGCCTTGCCCGGTGCCGCCAGCACCATGCGCGCCGCCTTGCTGGCGACCAGCGTCTGGAAGTTCAGGATGTTGATCAGCCGCGTTTCCACAAGCTGCGCTTGCGGGAGCGGCGCCGTCACGCGCAAGAGTGGTTCGTTCGGAAAGCACACCGTGCCTTCGGGAATGGCGTGCACGTCGCCGGTGAAACGGAAGCCCGCGAGATAATCGAGCAGGTTCGCGCGGAAACGCCCGGTCTGCTTCAGCCAGTCGATTTCTTCGGCCGAGAATTGCAGCGTTTCGAGATAGTCGAGCGCGTCGTCGAGGCCCGCGGCCAAGAGGAAGCCGCGCCGCGCCGGCAGGCGGCGCACGAAGAACTCGAAGACCGCTTCTTTGTCTTCGCCCCGGTCCAGATAGGCCTGGACCATGTTGAGCTCGTACAGGTCGGTGACGAGCGGACTGGTGAGGGGCGTCATGGCGTCTCGGGTCGTGTCACTTTGTCGCAGCATACGCGCAAGGCGGCGCCGCAAGGTGGAAAAAACATCAAAGCCGGGCTCGCGTCGGGCCAGCGCCGGCTCACGCGGAGATTGGCCGCAGCCCGCACGGCCGGTCAAGGCGGCCTTCGGCCATTGCATCGCAGCCAAGACAGCCAAGCATCGCGCGGTCGGAAAATCATGACCTAGGTCAATGTGTTCCCCCGCGGCTTTGCGGTAGCGATGCGGGCATGGGGGCGGTCTTCGATAAATCGACGCCGGCGTTTGCCGGCAGCCCGAGCGGTGCATATACGCAGCCGATCGAGCTCGATTACATGGCGGCGTGGATGCGGCGCAAGCTCGTCTCCGGCCAGCACCTCTTTCATCAGGGCGACGACCACACCCACATCTACGTGGTCAAGAGCGGCTTCATCCGCCTTTATTCGCTGCTCGACAACGGCCGCTGCCAGGTGATCGGTTACAAGTCGCCGAATGAAATCGTTGCCTTCGAGCACACCGCCAAGCATCGCTTCAGTGCGCAGGCGGTGACCGCGGCGGAACTGCGCTGCCTGCCGACCTCCACTCTTTACAGCGTGGCGAGCAGCGAGCCGCAAATCCTGCGCTGGCTCTATCACGCCGCCTGCGCGGAGATCTCACGCGCCTACGCGCTCGTGCTCACCATCGCCAAACGCGATGCCGAGAGCAGCGTTGCCGCCTTCATCATCGAAGTCGACGGCCGCTTGGCGGCAAACAGCGGCAGCGACTTCTCCACCTTGCCGATGCTGCGCGGCGACATTGCCAATTATCTCGGTCTGACCAATGAGACGGTCTCGCGCGTGTTCAGCGCGTTCAAGAAACGGCGCATGATCGAAGTGCGGGGCCGCCACGGCATCCGCCTGATCGATCGCGCCGGGCTGCGCGCGATTGCCGAGCGCGTTTCCAACGACCGCATGGCGGATTTGTTCGGCGATGCGAGCGTCGTTCCGCGTCGCTTGCCCTAGTCCGCGACGCTGGTCATAGTCTCTCGGCCCATCCGAAAAGGGAGCCGGACGATGCAGCGAAAAGTCATCATCGCCTGCGCGGTGACGGGATCGGCCGACACGCCCGGCCGCAGCCCGGCGGTGCCGGTGACGCCGGCGCAGATCGCGGCCTCCGCCATCGATGCCGCCAAGGCCGGCGCGGCCATCGTGCACATCCACGTGCGCGATCCGCAGACGACGCGGCCGAGCATGGAACTTGCGCTTTACCGCGAGGTGGTCGAGCGCGTGCGTGCGAGCGGCACCGATGCGCTGATCAATCTCACCACCGGCCCGGGCGCGCGTTTCGTGCCGGGCGCCGAGGACGCGATGAAACCCGGGCCGGGCACGACGCTGGCGCTGCCGGCCGCGCGCGTTCGCCACGTTCTTGAACTGAAGCCCGAAATCTGCAGCCTCGACATGGGCAGCATGAACATGGGCAACCAGGTCTTCGTCAACACGCCGAACCATCTCGAAGCCATGGCGAGCGCGATCCGCGACGCCGGCGTGATGCCCGAACTGGAGGTGTTCGAAGCCGGCCACCTGATGCTCGCGCGCCGGCTGATCGAGACCGGCCACATCAAGTCGCCGAGCCTGTTCCAGATATGCCTCGGCATCTCCTGGGGACAGCCGGCGACGCCGGAGGCGGTGTCGTACATGCGCAGCCTGCTGCCGCCGGCCTGCACCTGGTTCGCCTTCGGCATTTCGCTCTACCAATTCCCCATCGCGGCGCAGACCGTGCTGCTCGGCGGCCACGTGCGCGTCGGTCTCGAGGACAATCTCTATCTCGAGAAGGGCAAGCTCGCGCCGAGCAATGCCGCGCTGGTGGAGAAGGCTGGTAAGATCATCGAGATTCTGGGCGACCAGGTCGCGACGCCGGCAGAAGCGCGACAGATTTTGGGACTGTCCCCATGAGCCCATCGCCCGACGATACAAACTCGACGAACGAGCCAGAGCCGGAGGACGCGTCGGCGGGCGCTCGCATCATCCGGTTCGTATCGCGGAGGGAGAGGGACGCGCAGACCGCATCGCCCGGCCGGCCGATCAACCTCGTCGCAGGCTGGGTGCAGTTCGCGGTGATCGTCGTGCTCGGTCTGTCATTCATCGCCTGGTTTTTCGTCTTTCGTTAGTCCGCGCTTAGAGATTCTGCGCCCAGGACGCGGCCCAGAGCCCGCGTTGCTGCAGGCAGCGGATATAGAGCTCGACTGAATCGCGCTCGCCTTCCATCGCGAACGAGATGATCTGCGACGCCAGATCCTTGCGCAGCTGCGGCGTGGCTTGCGGGCCCGCGGTCGCGGCGCACAGGTTCTCCAGGGCGACGTCCATCTGCCGGATATGTTCGGGCGTGAATACGTTCTGCATGGGCAATCCAAGATCGGTGGTCAGGGTCGCGGGCTTTGAACGTCGTGTTTCCGGCATGGTCGACAAAGGTGCGATGCGAGATGTTCAAGGCGGATCAGAACGAGCGAGTGAGCCACATTGTTCCACTGCGCGCGCCGGGTTGCCTTCGCAGAAGGCTGGCGCAAAACCAGGCCTAATTATTAGGCGAATTTGCTGAATTGTATGCAATTCCGTTTACGGCAAATTAATTCGAAAACTTGCCGCAAAATACGGGTTTTCCATCAAAAACAAAGCCTTAGTCGCTCCGCGCGCCGGCCTTATGGGCTGGCATGACATTTGCGGAATACCGCCCGAGCATCTCGGGGAGAGCATCATGCGGCGTCGCGACTTTCTGAAATCGGCCACCGCCCTGGCGGCCACCAGTGCAATCACGGCCCCGGCGATCTTTTCGCCGGCCAAGGCGCAGTCGCGCCAGGAGACCTTGCTGATCGTCTCGGAAAGCGGGCCGAACAACCTCGACATCCACGGCGTCGGCACCAACGTGCCGGGCTACGAGGCCTCGTGGAACTGCTACGACCGCCTCATCAGTCATGAGATGAAGACCGGCGCCAACGGCGTTCCCTATTACGACAAGACCAAATTCAAGCCCGAACTCGCCGAGGACATGAACGTCGGCGACATGTCGGTCACCTTCAAGCTGAAGAAACAGGCGACCTTCCACGACGGCACACCGGTCGCCGCCAAGGACGTGAAGTGGTCGCTCGACCGCGCCGTCACCGTCGGCGGCTTCCCGACCTTCCAAATGGCCGCGGGCTCGCTGACCAAGCCGGAGCAGTTCGTCGTTGTCGACGACAATACCGTGCGCGTCGACTTCCTGCGCAAGGACCGGCTCACCGTTCCCGATCTCGCGGTGATCGTGCCCTGCGTGGTCAATTCGGAACTGGTGAAGAAGCACGCGACCGAGAAGGACCCTTGGGGCCTCGAATTCACCAAGCAGAACACCGCCGGCAGCGGCGCCTACAAGGTGGCGAGCTGGGTGGCCGGCACCGAGGTGGTGTTCGAACGCAACGACGCCTGGCTCGGCGGTCCGCTGCCGAAGACCAAGAAGATCATCTGGCGCATGGTGCCGTCCGCCGGCAACCGGCGCGCGCTGCTCGAGCGCGGCGACGCCGACATCTCCTACGATCTGCCGAACAAGGATTTCGTCGAGCTCAGAGGCGCCGGCAAGCTGGACATCGTGTCGACGCCGTACTCGAACGGCATCCAGTACATCGGCATGAACGTGAAGAACCCGCCGTTCGACAATCCGAAAATCCGCCAGGCGGTGGCCTACGCGCTGCCGTATCAGAAGATCATGGACGCGGTGCTGTTTGGCCTGGCCAAGCCGTTGTTCGGCGCGCCGGCCAATGCCACGACGGAAGTCGCCTGGCCGCAGCCGCACAAGTACAACACCGACATCGAGAAGGCCAAGGCGCTGATGGCGGAAGCCGCGCCCAACGGCATCGAGACGACCATCTCGTTCGACTTAGGGTTTGCAGGGGTCAACGAGCCGCTCTGCGTGCTGGTGCAGGAGAGCCTGGCGCAGATCGGCATCAAGTGCACCATCAACAAGATCCCCGGTGCCAACTGGCGCACCGAGCTGAACAAGAAGGTGCTGCCGCTTTACACCAACGTGTTCTCGGGCTGGCTCGATTATCCCGAGTACTTCTTCATCTGGTGCTATCACGGCAAGAATTCGATTTTCAACACGATGAGCTACCAGTCCAAGGAGATGGACGGCTTCATCGACGGCGCGGTGACCGCGGCGGCCAACGGCGACCAGGCGACCTACGAGAAGGACGTGAAGGGTTTCGTCGAAACCGCCTACGCCGACATGCCGCGCATTCCGCTCTACCAGCCCTACGTCAACGTCGCGATGCAGAAGAACGTGTCCGGCTACGCCTACTGGTTCCACCGTCGGCTCGACTACCGAACTTTGGTTAAAGGCTAAATCAGACTCGTCATGCCCGGCCTTGTGCCGGGCATCCACGTCTTCCTTACGCAACAAGCAAGACGTGGATGGCCGGGACAAGCCCGGCCATGACGGAGGGAGAGGCAATGTGCTCAGCCTGATCTCGAAACGCCTGCTGCTGGTCATCCCCAACCTGATCGGGGTGGTGATCATCACCTTCCTGCTGACGCGCGCGCTGCCCGGCGACCCGGCGGCCTATTTCGCCGGGCCGGCCGCGGACAAGCAGGCGATCGAGCAGATCCGCGTCAAGCTTGGCCTCGACAAGCCGCTCATCGTGCAGTTCGGCCGCTACGTTGCCGATCTCGCCAGCGGCGATCTCGGCAATTCGCTCACCACCGGGCAGCCGGTGGTGACCGAGATCAAGAACCGCCTGCCGGCCTCGGCCGAGCTGACGCTGTTCGGCCTGATCATCTCGATCGTCATCGCCGTGCCGCTCGGCATCCTCGCCGCGGTGAAACAGGGCTCCTGGGTCGACCATACCTGCCGCGTGGTGGCGACCGCCGGCGTGTCCCTGCCGGTGTTCTTCACCGGCCTGCTGCTGGTCTACGTGTTCTATTTCCTACTCGGCTGGTCGCCGGCGCCGCTCGGCCGCATCGACGTATTCTTTTCACCGCCGACGCAGATCACCGGCTTCTATCTCATCGATAGCGTGCTGACCGGCAATCTCGGATCGTTCCGCGCCGCCTTGAGCCAGTTGCTGCTGCCGGGGCTCACCCTCGGCATCTTCTCGCTGGCCCCGATCGCGCGCATGACGCGCGCCTCGATGCTGGCGGTGCTCGCCTCCGATTTCGTGCGCACGGCGCGCGCGAGCGGCCTCGACAGCCGTACGGTGATCCTCACTTACGCCTTCCGCAACGCCATGCTGCCGGTGGTGACCACGCTCGGCATGGTGTTTTCCTTCCTGCTCGGCGCCAACGTGCTGGTCGAGAAGGTCTTCGCCTGGCCCGGCATCGGCTCTTACGCCGTCGAAGCGCTGATCTCGTCGGACTTTGCGCCGGTGCAGGGCTTCGTGCTGACCATGGCGGTGCTCTACGTGGTGCTCAACCTGATCATCGACATTCTCTATGGCGTGATCGATCCGCGCGTGAGGCTGGAAGGATGACCGATACGACGCTTCCCACCGCGCCGCCGGCCGCCAAGGTCGAAAGCAACTCGATCTTCCGCCACGCGCGTTACGTCATCGCCGAGAACCCGGTCACCGGGCTCGCTTTCGCGCTGTTCATGCTGATCGCGCTGGCGGCGCTGCTTGGGCCGTACATCGTGCCGCACGATCCGCTCGCCTCCGACACGGCGGCGACGTTGCATCCGCCGTCGTTCAAGCACTGGTTCGGCACCGACCAGCTCGGCCGCGACATTTTCAGCCGCGTGGTGGTGGCGACACGGCTCGATTTCATCATCGCGCTTGCCTCGGTGGCGCTGGTTTTCGCCATGGGCGGGCTCGCCGGTATCGCCGCCGGTTTTTTCGGCGGCTGGACCGACCGCATCGTCGGCCGCATCTCCGACACCATCATGGCCTTTCCGCTGTTCGTGCTGGCCATGGGCATCGTCGCCGCGCTCGGCAACACGGTGACCAACATCGTGCTCGCCACCGCGATCATCAACTTTCCGCTCTATGTGCGCGTGGCGCGCGCCGAGGCGAACGTGCGGCGCGACGCCGGCTTCGTGCAGGCGGCGCGGCTCTCCGGCAACGGCGACTTCCGCATCCTGCTGGCGCATATCCTGCCGAACATCATGCCGATCATGATGGTGCAGATTTCGCTCACCATGGGCTACGCCATTCTCAACGCCGCAGGCCTGTCGTTCATCGGGCTCGGCGTGCGGCCGCCGACCCCGGAGTGGGGGATCATGGTGGCGGAGGGCGCCGGCAACATCATCTCGGGCGAATGGTGGATCGCGCTGTTTCCGGGCGCGGCGCTGATGATCGCGGTGTTCTGTTTCAACCTCCTGGGCGACGGGCTGCGCGACCTCGTCGACCCGCAGCGGCGCACGTGAGCTTCAGCCATGGCAAACCGGAAAAAATCGGCGGGCAGGATCGTGCGCAAGGAGCTCGGGTCTCTGCCGCTGCTCGACGTGCATGGCCTGACGGTGGAGTTCGCCACCCGGCGCGGCGTCGTTCGCGCCGTGGAGAAGATCGACCTTAACGTCGCCAAGGGCGAGACGCTGGGCATCGTCGGTGAATCCGGCTCGGGCAAATCGGTCACGTCGTACGCCGTGATGCGCATCCTCGACCGCGCCGGGCGTATCGCCGAAGGCTCGGTGATGTTTAGCGGGCTCGATTTGCGCGCCACGCCGGAAGCCGATATGCGCGACATGCGCGGTCGCGAAATGTCGATGATCTTCCAGAGCCCGCGCCTCGCACTCAACCCGATCCGCAAGATCGGCCGGCAGATCGAGGACGTGTTGTTGCAGCACGCGCAGGTCGACAGCGACGCCGTCTCCGAACGCGCCATCGAGATGCTGGAGCAGGTGCGCATCGCGCGGCCGCGCGAGCGCTACCACGCCTATCCGTTCGAACTGTCCGGCGGCATGTGCCAGCGCGTGGTGATTGCGCTGGCGCTCGCCTGCCGGCCGCAGTTGCTGATTGCCGACGAGCCGACCACCGGCCTCGACGTCACCACGCAGAAGGCGGTGATGGACCTCGTCGTCGAGCTGACGCGCGAGCGCGGCATGTCGACGATCCTGATCACGCACGACCTGGGCTTAGCCGCCGCCTACTGCAACCGCGTCATGGTGATGGAGAAGGGGAAGGTGGTCGAGACGGCGGCCTCCAGTGCCATCTTCAAGAACCCGGCGCATCCCTATACGCGCAAGCTGATGCGCGCGACGCCGCGGCTCGGCATTTCGCTGCGCAGCCTGCTGCCGGAAGAGGAAGCCGCCAAAGCAAGGCCGCTCACGCCGCTCGCGAAGCCGGTCGCGGCAACGCCGCTGCTCACGGTCGAGAAGCTGGTCAAGGAGTACCCGCGCAACGATGCCAAGAGCACGTTGGCCAAGCTGTTCGGGCCGAAGCCGGCCAAGGAGCCGGAGGCTTTCCGCGCCGTCGACCGCATCAGCTTCACGGTTGGCCGCGGCGAGAGCGTGGGCCTCGTCGGCGAATCCGGGTGCGGCAAGTCGACCACCTCGATGATGGTGATGCGGCTGATCGACAAGACCGACGGCCTAATCATGTTCGACGGCGAGGACATCGGCGAAATCCGCGCGCGCGACTTCGCCACGCTGCCGCTGCGCAAGCGCATCCAGATGGTGTTTCAAGACCCGACCGACAGCCTCAACCCGCGTTTCACCGCCATGCGTGCCATCGCCGATCCGCTGATGCGGCTGGGCAACGTGCCGCGCGGCGAGCTCACCTCGCGTTGCGAGGAACTGGCGACGCAAGTCGGCCTGCCGCTCGATCTGCTGCATCGTTTCCCGCATCAGCTCTCCGGCGGGCAAAAGGCGCGCGTCGGCATCGCGCGCGCCATCGCGCTCAAGCCGGACCTCATCATCCTCGACGAGCCGACCGCCGCGCTCGACGTGTCGGTGCAGGCGGTGGTGCTCAATCTGCTGCAGGACCTGAAAGATTCGCTGGGGATGAGCTATCTTTTCGTATCGCACGACTTGAACGTGGTGCGGCTTCTGTGCGACCGGGTCATCGTGATGCGTGCCGGGCAGATCGTCGAGCAGGGGCCGACCGAACGCGTGATGAGTGCGCCGGAGGCGGCCTATACGCGCGACCTCTTGTCGGCGATCCCGCATCCGCCGCTCTAGAGCATGATCCCGAAAAGTGGGAACCGGTTTTCGGAAAAGATCATGCTCCAAAGTTAGACCGCGAGGAGACGATGGCAGCGGATTCACTCGACGACTTCATCGCGACCGCGGCGCGCACGCTCGGTCTCGCGCTCGATCCGGAATGGGGGCCCGCAGTGAAGGGCAATCTCATCGTAACGCTGCATCACGCCGCGACCGTCGCCGAGTTCGAGCTGCCGGACGAGGCGGAGCCCGCGCCGGTGTTCAGGGTTTGAAACGCATGACGGCGCAGCAGGCTTGGCCGCAGCAGGCTTTGGCTCAGCAGGCTTGGGCATCCGCCAGCGCCATCGCCGAGGCGGTGTCGTCCGGCAAGACGAGCGCGCGGACGGTCGTCGACGACGCGCTCGCACGCATCGTGGCGCTCAATCCGACGCTGAACGCCTTCACCACCGTCACCGCCGAGCGGGCGCGGGCGCGCGCCGCTGCGATCGACGCCGCACCGGGCGACGTTAAGAAGGGCTACTCGCTCGCCGGCGTGCCCTTCGCGGTGAAGAATTTGTTCGACGTCGCTGGCCTTGCGACGGTGGCGGGATCGAAGATCAACCGCAGCCGCGCGCCGGCCAAAGCCGACTCGCCGCTGATCGAGCGGCTGGAGGCCGCCGGCGCGGTGCTGGTCGGCGCGCTCAACATGGGCGAATACGCCTACGACTTCACCGGCGAGAACGTGCATGACGGGCCGTCGCGAAATCCGCACGACCCGACGCGCATGACCGGCGGATCCTCCGGCGGCTGCGGCGGCGCGGTCGGCGGCGGCATGGTGCCGTTGTCGCTCGGCTCCGACACGAATGGCTCCATTCGCGTGCCGTCCTCGCTTTGCGGCATCTTTGGCCTGAAGCCGACCTACGGCCGCCTCACGCGCGCGCGCACGTTCCCGTTCGTGGCGAGCCTCGACCATCTCGGGCCCTTCGCGCGCAACGTCCGCGATCTCGCGCTCTCCTATGATGCGATGCAGGGGCCGGCCGACGACGACGCGGCCTGCGTCGGGCGCGCATTGGAGCCGGCTTTGCCGCAGCTCGCGCGCGGCCACGAAGGCCTGCGCGTTGCGGTTGCCGGCGGCTATTTCCGCAAAGGCGCCTCGGCGGAGGTGCTCGCCGCGCTCGATACGGTCGGCAACGCACTCGGTGTGCAGGATACGGTCGAACTGCCGGAAGCGCATCGCGCCCGCGCCGCGGCCTACGTGATCACCGCGACCGAGGGCGCCGAGCTGCATCTCGACCGGCTGCGCCACCAGGCGCGCGATTTCGACCCGGCTGTCCGCGACCGCCTCATTGCCGGCGCCATGGTGCCGGCGTCGCTGGTCGTGCGTGCGCAGAAATTCCGCCGTTGGTACTACGAGCGCGTGCTCGCGCTGTTTCAGCGTTACGACGCGATCCTGGCGCCGGCGACGCCGTGCACGGCGCCGAAGATCGGCCAGCAGACCTTCATGCTCGACGGCGTCGAGATGCCGGTGCGGCCGAACATGGGGCTCTACACGCAGCCGATCTCGTTCATCGGGCTGCCGGTGGTCGCCGTGCCGGTGCCGCTCAAGCCGTTGCCGATCGGCGTGCAGATCATCGCCGCGCCCTGGCGCGAGGACGTCGCCTTGCGCATCGCGCATGCCTTGGAGCAGATGGGCGCCGTGGCGGCGCCGACACCCGCTGTGTAAGACGTAAGGGGGCTTGAGACATGGATATCGACCTGCCGGAGGTCGTAGCCGAACTGCGCGACGCCTTCGCGCGCTATGAGCAGGCCTTGGTGTCGAACGATATCGCCACGCTGAACGAGCTGTTCCGTAACGATGCCCGCACCATCCGCTACGGCGCGACGGAAATTCTTTACGGCTACGATGCGATCCTCGCCTTCCGCGGCGCGCGCTCGCCGGTGGGTCTCGCGCGCGACGTCTCTGGCACGGTGATCACGACCTATGGCCGCGAATTCGGCGTTGCCTCGACGCTGTTCACCCGCGCGACGACGCCCGGCAAGGTCGGCCGCCAGATGCAGACCTGGGTGAAATTCTCCGAAGGCTGGCGCGTGGTCGCCGCGCATGTGAGCCTGATCGACGCACCGAAGGAGGGGGCAGCATGAGCGCCTCCATGCTTGCCGCCCAAAATCGCCTGGATGCGGCGGTCGATCCGCCGCGGCGCACGCTCGCCGACGAATTGCGCCTGCAACTCGCCGACGACATCGTGCGCGGGGCGCTCACCCCGGGCGCGACACTCGACGAGACCGAACTCGCGCGCCGTTTCGCGGTGTCGCGCACGCCGGTGCGCGAGGCGATCCGCGCGCTGGCGGCGAGCGGGCTGATCCAGTTGCGCGCGCATCGCGCCGCCGTGGTGGCGCGGCCGGGCGCCGAGCAGCTCGAAGGCATGTTCGAAGTGATGGCGAACCTCGAGGCGCTGTGCGCCGGCCTTGCCGCCGAGCGCATGAGCAGCGGCGAACGGGCCGCGCTGGAGGCGATCCACGAGGAGCTGCGCGTGATGATCCAGAGCGGCGATCCGCAGCGCTATCACGAGGTGAACGAAGCCTTCCATAACGCGATCTACAACGGCGCGCACAATACCTATCTCGCCGAGATCACGCTGACCACGCGCGCGCGCGTGCAGCCGTTCCGCCGCGCGCAGTTCCGCAATCTCGGGCGTCTGGCCAAGTCGCACGCCGAGCACGACCGCGTCGTAGAGGCTATCCTGCGCGGCGAGCGCGCGGTCGCTGCTTCGGCGATGCACGCGCACATCGTCACGGTGCGCGAGGAATACGCGGTTTATTCGGAGTCTCTTTAGTCTGCAGCCTACCGTAATCCGCTCGTCCCCGCAAAAGCGGGGACCCAGAGTCACAAATTAAAACTTGACTGTTTTCACTGGATTCCCGCTTGCGCGGGAATGAGCGGAAGTCGTGGTTACTTCGCCGCCAGATAAGCGCGCCAGCCGCCGTGCGCGGAAATGTCTTTTGCGCCGACGATGCCGGCCGGCTCGACCAGGAAGCCCTTCACGCTGCGTCCGTCGGCGAGCGCCAGCGTACCGATCGACAGCGGCGGCGGCACCGCGGCGACGAAGCGGCCGAAGGCCTCCGCCGACAGCGCCCAGACTTCGACCTCGATTTGGCTGCCCTGGCCGTTCTCGACGCGCAGCAAGCCGGGCTTGGCCGGCGTCGTGCCGGCAAGCGCATAGAGCTTGTACTGCGGCGCGGTCTTGGTCGCCTCGATCAATCTTGCGCCCAGCGCCTGCAGTTCGCCATTGAGCGGCAGCCCCGAGAGATGCGCGCCGACGACCGCAAGCGCGACTTCGCCGTTGCCGATGGGCGCGACTGGCGCCAGCGGCGGCTGCGGCGCCTTCAATGCGCCCAAGGGAAGGGCCGTGTCGGCATGGAAGACGCGGCCGATCTCGGCCAGCCGCGCGTCGGCGCCGCCCGGCGCCAGCAGCGTGATGCCGAACGGCACGCCGGTTTCGGTGAACGTGGCCGGCAGCGCTAGGCCGCAGAGGTCGAGCAGATTGACGAAATTCGTATAGGTACCGAGCCGGCTGTTGAGGGTGATCGGATCGGCCAGTACCTGCTCGAGCGTGTAGGCGGTGGGCGCGGTCGGCAACGCCAGAGCGTCGATGCTCTTGAACGTCGCCGCGGCCTGCGCCCGCAGCTCCTCCAGTCGATAGAATGCCTTGAAGGCGTCGATGGCGCTCGGTCGCGTGCCGCTGGAAATGATGACGCGCGTCACCGGATAGATCGCCTCCGGCTTGTCGGTGAGCAGCGAGCCCGCAGCGATGGTGCGCTCGGCCACCCAGGGGCCTTCGTAGAGCAGCCGCGCCGCCTCATAGAACGGCTCGATGTCGATCTCCACGATCGCGCAGCCGAGCTTGCTCAACCGCGCCAGCGCCGCGTCGTAGGCCGCTTCGAAATGCCGGTCGCCGAAGAACAACCGCTGTCCGGGCAGCGGCACGCCGAGCCGCGCGTGCGGCATGGCGCCCGGCGCGCCGAGCGGACGCTGACGCGAGTAGGGATCGGCTTTGTCGGGACCGGCCATGGCGGCCAGCGCCGTCCAGGCGTCGTCGACGGTCAGCGCGAACACCGAGACGCAGTCGAGCGTGCGACAGGCCGGCACCACACCGAAGCTGGAGACGAGCCCGAGGCTCGGCTTGAGGCCGACGATATTGTTGATGCCGGCGGGGACGCGTCCGGAGCCGGCCGTATCGGTGCCGAGCGCCAGCGGCACCAATCCCGTCGCCACCGCGACGCCGGAACCGGAGCTCGAGCCGCCGGGGATCATCTTGGCGTCGAAGGGATTGCGCGGGATGCCATAAGGCGAGCGCACGCCGACGAGGCCGGTGGCGAACTGGTCGAGATTGGTCTTGCCGATGACGATGGCGCCGGCTGCGCGCAGCCGAGCGACGGCGGTCGCGTCCTGCGAGGCCTGGTAGCTGAAGGCGGGGCAGGCGGCCGTGGTCGGCATGCCGCGCACGTCGATGTTGTCCTTGACCGCGACCGGGATGCCGTAGAGCGGCTTGTCCTTGGCGCCGTCCTTGGCCCCATCCTTGGCCCCGCTTGCGGCGAGCGTGCGCGCTTCGGCGCGTGCCTCGGCTTCCGCGCGCAGGCTGATGAAGATGGCGGGATCGGCATGCGCGCGGATCCGCTCGTAGCACCGCGCGACGGTTTGTTCAGGGGTGACCTCGCCCGCGCGATGCGCGGCCAGCAGCGAGGCGATCGTATCGGCCACTCGTGTCTGCTCGAAAAACCAGTGTTGTCCCAGGCGCGTCGACCATAGCGGGCGGCGGGACGAAATTGAAGGGGCGCCACGGGCTCGGCTGGCTGGGCCGCCACCTGTCCCGCCGGTGCCTGCGCCGGCAACGGTCGGAGCCTTGTCTGTTTGCAGGGAGCCGAACCAGGATGGTGGCCCGGCTCCCTGCTTTGTCGCCCCGCAACGTGCTGGGCTGTTACTTCACGCTGCGGAACGAAACGTACAGGCCGGGGTCGATCGATGAGGGCCGTCTTGTGCGGCGCTTGTTTGCAGAGGCTGTTTGCGCCAATTGCCCAATCCGCTCCATACCATGAACAGGGTAGTGCGTTGGCCGACATAGGCGCGCTTATTGACCATGCTGGCAGCGCTGGCTGCGTTAAGCCCTTCCACGCGACACGAAGGTTTTTCGCGAACGGCGTTGCGGGGGCTGCTCTGTCTAAAATTCGGTGAGAAAAAATGGCGATGCCGGCGACGAATACGGGTATGATCGCATTTCTGGGGCACATCTTTTCGAAGCGCCTGGGGAGCGCTCACATGCTCGGGCCGGAGGTCAAGCCGCAAACCGCGTGCCGTATCTTGCTCGTCGAAGACGACGAGCCGGTGCGCGAACGGCTGGCCAAGATCATCGCGCGCTGGTCGGGCGGGCAACTGATCGGCGCCTGCGCGCGCTTGGCCGAAGCCATGGCCATCATCAAAGATCATCCGGTCGATCTGTTGATCACCGATTTGAATCTGCCGGACGGACACGGCGTGCAGCTCATCCGCATGCTGCGCAAAACATATCCACAGGCCGAAGCGATGGTGATCTCGGTGCTCGCCGACGATCGCAACGTGATCGAGGCGATCGAGGCGGGCGCCACCGGCTATCTGCTCAAGGACAGCGATCCGATCGACATCCTCGACGCCATCACCGAACTGCTCGCCGGGCGCTCGCCGATCTCCTCGGCGATCGCCAGCACCATCGTGCGCCGGCTCGGCGGACGCGGTGCCAGAAGCGACGCCGCGCCGCAGACCAAGGACGCGCAAGCGCAGGCCCAGGACCAGGCGCTGACGCCGCGCGAAATGGATATCCTCTGGGGCATCGCCAAAGGATTCACTTACGGCGAACTGGCCGAGCGCCTGGAGATTTCCAAGAACACGGTGCCGGTGCACATCAAGAACATCTATCGCAAGCTGCAGACCAACAATCGGTCCGAGGCGGTCTACGAAGCCTCGCGGAGGGGCCTGATCAAGCTTTGACGTGGCTCCGCAACATCGGTTGGGCCGCATTGGCGGTCGTCACCTTGGCGATCGCCATCGTTCCCGATTTGGTGACGCTGCCCGAGCCGGAAGGCGCGATCGTCCTCGACCGTGCGACCTTCTTGTTCGACGGCAATGACAGCGAGGTGTCGCTGCCGCACGCCATCTATCCCCGTCTCGGGGCGCAGCACAACTCGGCGCAATATCTGATCGATTTTGATCTGGACGCGCTGGCGGTCCTGCGCATCCTGCAGGAGACGATCACCAACGCGCTCAAGCACGGGCCGGCGCGCAAGATCGCCATCCGCGGTTCGTCTGCGCCGAACGGCCTGATAGCGATCACCATCGAGAACGACGGCCGCGCCTTCGTCGAAAACGACGGCGGCCACGGCTTGACCAATATGCGCCGACGCGCACAGCAACTGCATGGCAGATTTGATATAGGGGCGACGGCCCACGGTGCGCTCGTTACGCTGTTGCTTCCGGTGTGCCTGCCGGACTTCGAGGACGAGACCGCGTGACGATGTTACGCAACATCGGGTGGCTGGCGTTGACGGTCGCCATATTGGCGGCCGGCGCCGTGCCCGATCTGGTGACGCTGCCCAAGCCCGAAGGCGCGCTCATCGCCACACGTGCGACTTACGTTCCCGCCGACGGTCCTGCCCGCGAGGTCGCGTTGCCGCATGCGATCCATTCGCATTTCGGTCTCGGTCCGAGCACCAATCCGCGTTATCTGATCGAATTTGATTTGCCGTCAATGCCAGACGGAAACTTGTACGTGTACATCCCGACGGTGAACCGGCGCCTCGCGCTGGCCTTCAACGGCGTGTCCACTCTTGCGTTCGAGACCGGGTCGCTGCTGACCGGTTCGGCGGTCGCCGGCCCGGTGATGGCGCGCTTGCCCAGTCGCGCCATCGTCCCCGGTCGCCAGCAATTGAGTGTGGCTGTCGAGCTGGGTCCTTTCGCGATTCCGGCCTACCTGTCGCAAGTTTATATCGGGACCGAGGCTGCGCTGGCGGGACCGTACAATCTGAACAATTTACTCGAAGTGCAGCTCAAGGCGATGTCGTTGGCCGCGCATCTCGTCTTGGGGCTGGCACTGATCTGCACCTATTTCCTTCGGCCCAGGGATCCGTTGTTCGCCTGGCTGGGCGCGCTGAATGTCGTGAGCATCTTCGTTGCGCTCGGGGTTCAGTTCGGCTGGATCCCGATGCTGCAAAAATTTCTGCCGCTTGTGAACGTCTTCGTCCCGACGTTGGGATTCATGTTCGTCGGATTTGTCCTGGCCGTGCTCGGCTTCCGCCCGCCGAGGGCTTTGCGCGACGCCGCCATCGTCGTATCCGTTGCCTTGCTGCCTGTACTGCTGACCGGCACGGTGTTTGTCAAAGCGCTCGCGACGGTCGGCAGTGTCGTTATCTTGATCGTGGCGTATATCATTTCGACGGGCCTGCTGACGTGGGGCGCCGTCTGGCGTCGCAACCAGGACGCACGCCTGATCCTGGGTCCGGTTGCTTTGATCGCGTGGTACGCGGCGCGCGACACCTTTGTCGTGGTGACCGCTCCCGAGCATGGCTTCAACCTGCTCGTCGCCTATCCGCGGCCACTGCTCCTAGCGTTCGTGTTGGTCATCCTCATGCGCCGCATGGCGATGAGCCTCGATAGTCTCGACGGCGCCAACGAAACGCTCAATTTCAAGTTGGCCGAGCGCGAGGCGGAGCTTGCGGCCTTCCATCGCCAGGAACGGGCGAAGACCGCGAACCTCGTGCGCGAGCAGGAACGCCAACGCCTGACGCACGACCTGCACGACGGCATCAGCGGGCATCTGGTGTCCATCATCGCGCTATCGGAACGGGCAGGGGACAAGACGGTCGAGCAGGCCGCGCGCGAGGCGTTGAACGACCTGCGGCTTGTCATTTATTCGCTGGACCTCGGCGACAAAGAGTTGCCGCTGGCGCTGGCCAACTTCCGCGAGCGCTTGGTGCCGCAATTGCATCGCATGGGGGTCGATCTCGACTGGTCGATGGCCGCTTTGCCGGAAGTCTCCGGCGTCACGCCGGGCAACGCGCTGGCCATCCTGCGCATCCTGCAGGAGGCGATCACCAACGCGCTCAAGCACGGGCCGGCGCGCAGAATCGTCGTGCGCGGCGGTCCGGCGGCGGACGGCGCGGTGGCGATCTCGATCGAGAACGACGGCCGCACTTTCGCCGAGGGCGGCAACGGCTACGGTCTTGGCAACATGCGCCGGCGCGCCGAGCAACTGCGCGGAGAGTTGAAAGTCGAGGCGCTGGAACGCGGCGCGAAGGTGACGCTGCTGCTGCCGTCGCGGTTGCCGGATTTCGAAGACGACACGGTGGCGACATGAATTGGCCGCGCAGTCTCGGTTGGGCCGCTTACGCTATCGTCACATTGGCGGTCGCCATCATTCCCGACCTCGTGACGTTACCGGCGCCGAGTGGCGCCATCATCCTCGATAAAGCGACCTTCTTGTCCGGCAACGACGCCGGCCGCGAGGTGTCGTTGCCGGACGCCATCTATCCACGCCTCGACGACAGCCCCGATATCGTGCGCTACCAGATCGATTTCGATCTGCCGGCGGCGGCAGGGAGCGACGTCTTCCTTCTCATCCCGTCGATCAACCGGCGGCTGTCGTTGTCGCTGAACGGCGAACCGTTCCTCGGCTTCGACTCGAGCGCGCTGTTCACCGGGCCGCAGATCAGCTCGGCCGTGAAGGTGCAATTGCCGCACATCGCGCTCGCGTCGGGGCGCAACCGGCTGCTCGTGGCGGTCGAGAGCGGCCCTCTCGCGGTGCCGATCTATCTATCCAAGATCTATCTCGGCAGCGAAGCCGCGCTGGCGAGAACTTTCAAAACGCGCACGTTCTTCGACAGCCAACTGAAGACCATGGCGCTGGCGGCGCACGTGCTCGTCGGATTTGGGTTGATCTTTGCGTATTTCTTTCGTCCGAACGATCCGCTGTTTTCCTGGCTCGCCAGCTTCAATGTTGTCAGCATCATTTTTGTAATCGCGATGTTTATCGGCTGGCAGCCGCCGTTCGATCGTATCCTGCCGTTTATTGTTCCCTTGACGCCGACCATCGGAGTCCTGTCCTTCGGCGTCGCCTTGGCGCTGGTGAATATCCGTCCGCCCAGAGCCATGCGCCTCGTCATGATTGCATCGTTTTTTGCTTTGCTGCCGTGTGCGTTCATCGACACGACGCTGATGAAGGTCATCCCTGCCGCCAGCGGCGCCGTCGTCGTGATCGGCGCCAACGTGGTCGGGGCTGTCGTGGTGGCGTGGGGCGCGCTCCGGCAAGGCAATACCGATGCGCGGCTGATGTTGGGGCCATATGTCCTGCTGGCCTGGTTTTCCGTCCGCGACGCCTACGTAACTGCGACGCTGCCCGCGCACGCATTCGATCTGCTTCTTCCTTACCAACGGCCGCTGTTCCTGGCGTTCATCACCGCCGTGCTGATGCGGCGCATGGGCGTCAGCCTGGATCAGCTCGACCGGTCCAACGAGACCCTCAACGCCAAGCTGGCCGAGCGCGAAGCCGAGCTCGCCGCTCTGCATCGCCAGGAGCGCGCCAAAACCGCCAACACGGTGCGCGAACAGGAGCGCCAGCGCCTCACGCACGATCTGCACGACGGCATCAGCGGGCATCTGGTGTCCATCATCGCTCTCTCCGAGCGGGCGGGGGACAAGTCCACCGAGCAGGCCGCGCGCGAAGCGCTCAACGACCTGCGCCTGGTGATCTACTCGCTCGACCTCGGCGATACGGAGCTGCCGCTGGCGCTGGCTAATTTCCGCGAGCGCCTGGTGCCGCAATTGCAGCGCATGGGCGTCGATCTCGACTGGTCGATGGCCGCTTTGCCGGAAGTCTCCGGCGTCACGCCGGGCAACGCGCTCGCCATCCTGCGTGTGCTGCAGGAGGCGATTACCAACGCGCTCAAACATGGCCCGGCGCGCAGAATCGTCGTGCGCGGCGCTCCGGTGGCGGACGGCATGGTGGCGATTTCGGTCGAGAACGACGGCCGCGCCTTCGTCGAGGGCGGTGGTGGCCACGGCCTGACCAACATGCGGCGTCGGGCCGAGCAGTTGCACGGCAAAGTGAGCATCGAGGCGACCAATATCGGTGCGAAACTGACACTTTTGCTGCCGTCGCGCCTGCCGGATTTCGAAGACGAAACCGTGGCTTAAGCCGCGGCGGCTGGCTTTCGCGGATTAACCCTGGTCGCGCTCCCGGCATCGCAATCCCGGCCATTTCCGTGTACAATGATCAATAGCAATTTTGCTTGCGATTATTCAGTCGGTTCTGTTTGGGGGCGCAGTGAAATATACGTTCAGCCGCGTGTTGCGGTTGCTTGCCGCGTGTGGGCTTGCGGTTGCTGCCATGTCGGCCAATGCCCTCGCCATGGAGGGCATCCAGAGTCCCTATCTGAAGGGTTATCGCGACTTCCTGACCGGTGTCCTGCCGCCGCCCGGGGTGCAGGTGCGCCAGGACCTTTACGTGTACAGCGGCAGCGAGCGCTCCACGATCCCGCAGGGGCAGCTCGCGGTCAGCTACAAAACCGTCACCAATATCTTGGGCGCGACCATCGTGACGCCGTATCGCGTCTTCGGTGGGGATTTCGGTTTCGCGGTGCGCGGCGCCTATTCCGATGCCACGGCCACCCAATCGCTCGCCGCCATCATCCCTCCGCTTTCGAATTCGCGCAGCGGCAGCCTCGGCGCCTTCAACGACGTCGTCATCTCGCCCGTGATCGTCGGGTGGCATGCCGGCAACTGGCACTGGAACGTCTCCGCGTCGGTGTGGCTGCCGGTCGGCGCTTACGACAAGACCCGTCTCGTCAACACCGGCAAGAACTACGTAGCGGTTTCGCCGCAACTGGGCGTGACCTATCTCGATCCAAAGTCCGGCTGGGAGTTCTCCGGCGCCGGGATATTCGTGACCAGCTACTACAACCCGGCTACGAACTATCGCTCCGGCGACGCCATCCACGTCGATCTCGCGGCGGGCAAGATGCTGACGTCGCAGTTCAAGCTCGGCGTGGTCGGCTATTGGACGCAGCAGCTCAACGACGACAGCGGCGCCGGCGCGATCTTCGGTGGCCGCAAAGTGCGCGTGGCCGGAGTAGGGCCGGGCGCGACCTTCACATTTTTCGTCGGTGCCGTGCCGGTGACGCTGGTGGGCAAGTATTACCGCGAGTTCGACGCGCAGAACACGACGCAGGGCGACGCCGGTACGCTGTCGATGCGCGTGCGGTTTTAACCGAATGCGGATGGTCCGCCCGCAACTCGACATTCCGCCCTGCAGGACTATGGGGTTCTATTGCTTCCATCAGACGCTACCGCCGAAACACAATCAGTTGCCGGTCTGTAGTTTGCGATAGATGGTCTTGGCGTAAACCGGCAGTGTCTGCTCGGACGTCCCGAGGCGGTTGGCCAGTTCGCCGTAGGTGAAGCCGTTGGCGATGCCCCGCAGAAAGTCCATCTCGTGCGGCGTCAGCGACACAGACGCCGCATGATGAGGGGAAGTTGAGCCAAGCTTGGCTGGCCGGTCGCCAAAGCCGCGCACGATCGTGCGGGCAATCGTCGATGAAATCGGCGAGCGGCCGGACAGTAGCTCGGTGATAGCATCGAAAATGTCGATCGGATCGCTGTCTTTCAGCAGATAGCCAGTGGCTCCGGCCTTGATCGCCTCGATGATATTGCGGTCGTCGGCCACTACCGAGATCACCATCGCCTTGGCATTTGGTTGATGTGTCCGCAGCAGCCGAATGGCCTGCGCTCCATGCCCGTCCGGCAGGTTCAAGTCGGTCATCAGAAGATCAATTGGATTGTCTTTGAGAACGACAAGTGTCTCCGCGAGCGTGCCGCAGGCGGCGATCAATGTCCCGCCCGGCCAGCGGTCGATGATCGCCCCCAGGCGCTCGCGAACCGGCCCATCGTCCTCGATCAACACAATCCGATAGATGGCAGAGTTCTCGCCGTCACCCGCCACCATATCGGCCACCGTCCCAAAGTAGCAAATAGGCGCGCGTGCAACGGGCGGCGCACTACCATGTTCATGGTATGGCGATCGAAATCGAGATTCAATTAAGGTTCGGTGCGGCGCTATGAACTCACTGAGATGAAGATGATCCGTCCTCGTTGACGTGGCACGACCATATCAGGATGCTCTCTTGTGCCTGCTGCCCATCGAAACTATGGTCGTGTCAAAGTCTTTGGGTGCAACAGTTTCGCGTAAGTGATCTGCAACGTAATAGAATAATCCAGGGGACTCTCATGAATTTTAAAATCGTTGTTGCTATTTCCATTCTTGTCGCGGCGCCGGCATTCGCACAAGCGCAAACGGGAGGGGCCGCTGCGAAGCCGCCGAAGGTGACCAAGGCGGATGTTCAGAAAGTCGTCCAAACGATCACTG
>Ga0265314_10002060_pt1 | contig 21232 bp, 9 predicted proteins | sample 4126metaG_FD_203106 | JGI IMG/M metagenome (GOLD analysis project Ga0265314, IMG submission 203106) | Rhizosphere microbial communities from Carex aquatilis grown in University of Washington, Seatle, WA, United States - 4-1-26 metaG | ecosystem: Host-associated > Plants > Roots > Rhizosphere >... | reverse complement strand
TTTTCGTTTTCTCATACGCGTCTTTGCTTTTCTCATTCAGCATGTGTTCGTTGAACGGCCCGACGAGCACGAACACTTTGTTTCCGCGCTGCTGCAAAATCGCCACCGCGCGGCGGAACGCGCCCCACTGCAGCGAATCGTCGAGATTCACGAATGGAAAATCCTGTTTCTTCACACCGCGCTCGGTCCACGCGATCGGTTCGTGTCGAAGCTGGTTATCCGACGGCGGCACTCGCATCGTCACCGCGCCGAGCGGACATGAATACGGATGTTCGAGCGTCCACGCGGGAATATCCGACTGCTCGAAGTACGCAGACTGCAGATGCCCCGTCCACGCGTTGAATGGAATGCGCCGCTCGACTTCGACGCCCAGCCGCGTCGAGATGTCTTCCTTATAGCACGGAATGCGCGGCGAAAACTGCGGTACAAGCCGCGGATGATTGAAGCGGAATTCTTCTTTGATATTCAAATCGTGCTTGGGCGAACTCATCCACAATGCGTTGCAATTCAGGATCACATTCTTTCCGCGAATCGCTCCCGCGTAATTTTCGATCAGCCCCTCCAGCGCCATCGGATGCGAACCATCCAGGCCGAGATTCGCGAAGCGCTCGCTACCCGCGAGTTCATTTAAATAATGCGTAAGCGTCTGCTCGCGCGTGACGTACTGCCCCCAGATCACCGAATCGCCGAGCACCACCGTGTCGCACTTTTCGGTCGCGAGCTGCGAGTAGCGTTCGTACTGCCAGTAATCGTTGCTCAGCGCGAACGGCATGCGGTAATCGCGGTCGATTTCAAATTTCTCCGCGCGCTTCCAAACCCACGGTGTGAGCAGATACAGCGCGAGCGTAAAAATCCCGACGATAATCCATTGCGCGCGGTTCAGCCGCACGCCATGCGATGTAAAAGGATTCACGTCGTCGTTGTTCACGCTTCCATCCTAAAACTGGAAATAAATAAACGCCTTACTCCCCGGTTGCGCCACGATCGCAAGGTACACAATCATCGTCATCGCGAGCCCCACGCGTACGGCCGGCATGTCGAGAAAATTCTTGAAGCGCGTGGGACTCGAATACATCAGTTGATACATCCAAACCGCGGCGATGAGGATTCCCATCAGCACCGGAAACTGCGGATCGCCCCAACCGCTCGAAAAAATGCGCGTGATCACCAGCCACGCATCGGCAGTGCTCGACGCACGGAAAAAGATCCACGCGAAGCAAACGAACGCAAAAACCGCGAGCTGTTTTAAAAACGTTGGAATTTTTTCGCGGTACGTTGCGCTGCGTTCGAGCTCGTACGTGAGCACCCGCCCCACTGCGTGCAGCGCGCCCCAGATAATGTACGTCCACGCCGCGCCGTGCCAGATTCCCGAGACGATCATCGTGATGAGAATATTCCGGTACGTGATCAGCGTTCCGCGGCGGCTGCCACCGAGTGGAAAATAAACGTAATCCTTGAACCACGTCGAAAGACTGATGTGCCAGCGGCCCCAGAAATCGCCAAGCCCCGTCGCGACGTACGGGTTGTTGAAATTCAGCATCAGCTTAAAGCCCATCACTTGCGCGATGCCCCTCGCCATGTCGGTGTAGCCGCTGAAATCAAAATAAATCTGCCAGGCGAACGCCACAGTCGCGAGAATCAGCGCCGGCGACTGATATTCCGCCGGCGAGCCATATATTTTATCGACGTATAAGGCCAGATAATCGGCCAGCGCGACCTTCTTAAAAAACCCGACGAGAAAGAGAGAGAGCCCGTCGGTGACGTCCTCTTCATGAATCTGCGGCGTGCGCTGCAATTGCGGCAGAAGATTGCCCGCGCGTTCGATCGGCCCGGCGACAAGCTGCGGAAAAAACGAGACGAACGTGAGGAAACGGACAAAGCTCCGCTCGGTCTCAATATTTTTCTGGTACGCGTCGATCGTGTAGCTCATTGATTGAAACGTGTGAAATGAAATTCCGATCGGCAGGATTACTCTCGAAAAAAGATCCGTCGCCGGCACGCCGGCCGCGCTCAAAATCGCATTCGGGTACGCAATCGGATCGGGCAGATGAAAGGCCATTCCCGCGTGCGCGAAAATCCAATTGAGGTTCTCGGTGATGAATCCCGAGTATTTGAAATAGCCCAGGAATCCGAAATTGCTGACGAGACTGATGATCAGCCACAATTTCCGCCGCGCCGGCGTTTCGCTGCGCTCCATCAGCAGCACCATCAGGTAATCGATGGCTGATGTCCCGAAAAGCAGCGCCAGATATGCCGGATTCCACCAGCCATAAAAAACGTAGCTGGCGATCATCAGCCAGATGTTCATCCACGCGTTGTTTTTGCGGACGAGCAGATAAACTGGATACACGATCGCGAAGAAAACGAGGAAGACCCACGTGTGAAAGAGCATGGTTCTTCGCGAGCCTCACGCAGAGAGCGCTGAAAATCCGTCAGCTACTTTTTTCGAACACACCGAAAGCCAATCGCATCCAGTTTAAAACACGCGTCCTGAAATCCAGCCTTCTCCGCGGCACGGGCGCTCGAACGCAGCCCCTCGGCGCTCGTCTCCCACGCGCCGCCGCGCAGCACCTGCTTGTCGCCTTCGGCCGGGCCGCGCGGATTATCAGCCGCGCTCTTTTTGTAATAATCTTTGTCGTAAACGTCGTGACACCACTCTGCGACATTGCCGTGCATATCGTAAAGGCCCCACGCGTTCGGCTTTTTCTGCGCGACAGGATGCGTTTTCTTCGCGGCGTTGTCCTTAAACCACGCAAAATCGCCGAGCGTGCGCGGATCGGAGCCGAACGAATATTCTTTGTCATTCCCCGCGCGGCACGCGTACTCCCACTCCGCTTCCGTCGGCAGGCGGTAGCCGTTCGCCGCGAAATCGCACACCATCTCGTTGTTGTAGCACGGCGTCAGCCCTTCGGCCTTGGAGCGCTCGTTGCAGAACGCAATCGCGCGGTCCCACGGAATCATCTCGACCGGATTTTTCGGATCCCGAAAGTGCGACGCATCAGCGACGCTCAGCTTGCTGAACTGCTCCTGAGTCACTTCGGTGCGATCCATATAGAACGCGTCGAGCTTGACCGTGTGCTGCGTTTCGTCGTCGTGGCTGCGGCTGCCCATCTCGAAAGATCCGGCCGGGATTTCAACCATCTCCACGCCGGTTTTTGTTTTGATGATAGCTGGCGCGGCGTCAGTCGTCGCGGTTGAAGCAGCGACGCCGTTCGTGGCTGCGGGCGGAGTTGCGCTGCCGCAGCCGACGAAAACCGGCAACATAAGCAGCGTTGTCGCCGCCATCGCACGGGCAGCCAACGGCAGGCTGCCCGTGGCACACGCGATTTTTGCGGGCGCTTGCGAGGAGTTTTTGAGTCCGCTCATTTGCCGTCCGCCTTCGCGGGAATCCAATCGGGCTCTTTGTTGGATTTGCCGTCAGTTGTCAGCATCACGAAGCGATTCACTTGCGACGGATCGCAGACGCAGATGTTCCAGCCCGGCGCGTCGGAGCCGGGAATCTCCGGCGCTAGCGCGCCCAGTTTCCGTTCCTTGCGCTTCGCTCCGCGCGTGAAGGCGATGTATTTTCCGTCCGGCGACCAGTCGCAATGATACGTCTCGATCGGCTCGGCGCTGATCACGGCATCATGAACGTTCACCGCCTTCGCCGGCGGGCTGCTGAAATCCAGCGTCGCGATGCCGACACGAAAATCGCCGTGTCCCCACGCCACAAATTTTCCGTCGGGACTCACATCCGGCCGGCAGCCGCCGAGTTTCAGATCGAACACGCCGTTTCCGTCCGCTTCCAGCGCCAGGATCGAATGGCTGAAGCCCATTCCGCCGTGCACCGTGGCAACGAACCACTTTCCGTCGGGCGTCCAGTTCAGACAATAAAGGTGCTGAATGCCGTGATTGACATGCTCGCGGTGTTCGCCGCTCTTCAGGTCGTAGATGAAAATTCCGCGCGTGACGAAATCCATCGCGTCGTATTTCGGAAACTCACCCTTCAGATACGCGATCTGCTTGCCGTCGGCGCTCCAGCACGGTTCGCGCGCGTTGTCGCAGATTTTTGTGCGGCCGCTGCCGTCCACGTTCATCATGTACAAGTTGCGCGCTTTTTTGTCGCCCTCGCCTTCATCGGCGACGAAGCAAATCTTTGTCCCGTCGGGCGAAGCCTTGGGGTAGAACTCGCCGACACCGGGAGTATTGGTAAGATTGACGGGATTCGAGCCGTCCGCGTTCATCGCGTAAATTTCCCAGTTGCCGTCGCGGAACGTTTCGAACGCGATGCGGTTCTTGCAGGCCTTCAATTCCTCGAGCAGTTCTTTCGAACCTTCCTCGGGAAGCGGCTGCGGCTTTTCGCCAGACAACGCCGCCGTCGCAAGCAACGCACAGCAAATCAAAAGCACGGATCGAATCGGCATGCTTTACCTCCGGCACGGGGACGTAATTTTTTACCACGAAGGCCAAGAAGAGCACGCGGCAAAAAAACCTTTTGCTGGTTCGAAAAAAAACATCGCCGTCGCCGGCGATGTTTTGCAAAGCGGGAAATGCTCGGACGCGATCAGCCGCCCGGGCGCTTGATGTTGCTGTCGAAGAGACGCACGGCGTTCGGTCGCGGCGAGAGCCAGATCTTCACATTGGAAACGTACACGACTCCGTCGATCGTGAACTTCACCAGGATATTCGTGGAGTCCTGACGGCCTGTGGACGAGGGCTGAATCTTCTCGTCGGCCCAATTCGGCAGCCAATCGCCGAGCATGCTGACGAACAACCGGCGCGTTCCATTCTTCTTCGGCTTCGAGATGCTGCCGCCGTTGTCCTTGAATTCCTGGTGCACGCGGCCCTTTCCGTCGAGAATGAAGTTGGCCGCAGCGCCGCCGACATCGACGGTGATCTTCGCGCCAGCAACCTTCAGACTCGCCGCGTCAGGAATATCCGCAGTCAATCGCACCAGATTGGTGTTCGCGCCGCTAACGCCCAAACCGCCCCGCAGTCGGATCACCTTCAACAGGCCGCTCACGACAACCGTCAGCTTCGTGGAGCCGGTCTTCGTCGTCACCGTGATCGTGTATGTGCCCGGCGAGGCGTAAACATGCGAGCTCGACGTATTTACCGTGCCGTCGCCCCAGTCGATCGAGTCCGGCTGGCCGCTCGTGGTGACCACTACCGTTTCGCCAACCGTCGGTTCGTTTGGCGCAACCGTCGGCGGACTGTTTTGAACAATGTTGACCTTCAGCGTGGCGTCCGCCGTCACGGCCGCGTTGATGCCGTCGCTGACTTTGATTTTTACCGCGTAGGTCTGTCCGCCCACGATATTCAGCGCGGTGAGCTGCGCGGCCGTCAGCGTCGGAGTCACGCCTGTCGCGTCGCCGAACGTGCCGTCGCCATTGATGTCCCACGTGTAAGTCAGCGGTGCGTCGCCCTTCGATTTGCTGCCGTCCACGCTGAGCGGATCGCCTTCGTTGATTTCGTACGGCCCGCCGGCGTCGGCCGTGGGCGCGTGATTCTCGAACGCGCCGATTTCAGTGACACCCACCGTGCGCGGATAGCCGTCGCCGCGCTGATCGAACGTCAGACCGTTGGGCACGCCCGATTCGAGCGCCGGGCTGCCCGGAAGCAGCGCGTGCGTTTCGGTGTTGCCGCCATTGTTCTTCAAAACATCCAGCAACGGATTGAGCGGCGAGGCCGTCGTGCCGGTCTTGTTGGTCGGGTCGGTCAACCCATTCGCTGCCGTTGAATCACCGATCAGATTGTTTGTGGAGGTCGCGTCCACGGAGAGTCTCATGTCCGCCGGAGCGCCGTTGGCAGTGTTCTGCGCGACGATCGAACTGATCACGACCGATGTCGTTCCGGAATCGTTGTAGATTCCGCCGCCGAAATTCACGAAACCAGCTTGCCCGCCTGTCCCCGGCTGGCCGGTGATGGAACTGTTCTGGACCACCGTGCTGTTCTTCAGCTCAAAAATACCGCCAAAGGTGTGCGCGGCCACGCCTCCACCGTAACCCACGCTGCCGCCGCTGGCGCCGCTAAACGACGTGCCCGTACCACCATTGCCCGCTGTCGCAGAGTTCTTTGAAATCGTTGAATTCACAATGGACAGCGGCGTGCCGAAATCCGCAAGAAGCGCGGCGCTTTCCACGTCGCCGCCTTTGCCACCGTAGCCTGCAACGCCATTCCCGCCGGGCCCCGTGCCACCAGCGCCGCCATTTCCGCCTACGCCGCCGGTGACCGTATTGCGCGCGATCGAGCAGCCGGTGAAGTTCGCGTGAGCATTTTGAATTTTGAACGAGTAGACGTAAATGCCGCCGGCTTGCGTCGAGTTGTAATTCGATCCGCCGTTGCCGCCGTTGCCTCCGCGCGAGAGTGGGGAATTGCCGCCTTTCCCGCCGTCACCGGCCGGCCCGCTCACAACCTGGTTATCCGAAATCTCGCATCCAGTCATATCCAGCGTAGCAAAGAAAACATACAGTCCGCCGCCCTGCACGCCGCCGCCGTAACCACCCGATCCGCCGTTGCCGCCATTCGAATCCGAGAAGGCATTATTGCCATCGCCGCCTTTACCGCCGGCGCCGCTGCGCGCAATATTTTTGTTAATCTTTGAATTCGTCAGCGTGACCGATCCTTCGTTGCTGCTAATGCCGCCGCCCTGAGAATAGCCGCCGGTGTTGCCGCCATAGCCCGCTATTGCGCTGCCGCCCACTCCGCCAGTCGCCGAATTTCCAGAAATCTCCAGGCCGGTGCCAACAATGGGCGCGTCCGGAGAACTGTAATCGGAATAGATGCCGCCACCTTTCGCATTTCCGCCCCCGCCCGGATTTGTAACATTCGTCAGACCGTTTCCGGCGTTGGCTTGATTGTTTTTTACCGCGCCGCCGGTAAACGTCAGCGAACCGCCGATGGTGTAGATTCCGCCGCCCTGGGCGTAGCCACCGTATTGACTGCCACTCAGCCCGTTCGTGCCGACGCCGCCGCGCGCTTCGTTGCCTTCGACTGAAACATTTTCAAACGTCAACACTCCGCGGTTGTTGGCAATGCCGCCGCCATTCGCGTCTTTACTGACGGGCGCTATGCCTTTGCCGCCAAGACCCGCATCGTCGGTGGCAAGGCCTCCTTTAATAGTGAGGTTCTTGAATTTCACTTTGCCTGCGTTGGTGATGTGAAACACGCGATCGATTCCGGCTCCGTCGATGATCGTCGTCGTCGTGCCGCTGCCTTCGATCGTCAACTCGCCCGAGTCCACGTCGCGCGTGATGTCCAAATCGCCCGTCGCGGCTTGATCTTCGTTTCGCCCCGCGATGGACAACGCATATGTTCCGCTACCCAGAACGATGCGGTCCACGGTCGTCGAGCCGTTCGCGGCAATCACCGCGTCGCGCAAGCTGACCACCGTACCGTTCACCGAATCCGCGGTGCTCGACGGCGTGAAATCCGCCGCGTTCACATCCATGCCGTGGCTAAGGAGCCAGAACGCCACGACGAGTGGTGCCTTTTTCATCATTCCGCGCATTGTGTGGCCTTTGAAAATCCGGTCCTTTAAGCTCTCTTTGCGAATGGTCATGCGGCAGCGTCCTCATCGAATTGAAGGTTGCGTCGTTTCCTGCCCGGGTGTACAGAGGGCCCATGCCTACTGTACTTTTCACCTGGGAACTGGGTGCTGGATTCGGCCATCTGATGCCGTATCACGCACTTGCGAAATCGTTCCAAGACGACGGGTTCACCGTCGTCTTTGCGGTGAGCGATGTCGCACGTGCGAAAAAGGTATTCAGCGGCAGTAACATTATCGTAACACAAGCTCCGGTCAACATGTCATTTAATAATAATAAACAGAATGATGCGATCGCTTATCCTGATATTTTGAGCAATTACGGATACCTGAACGTAACAGAACTATCCAAAGCTATTGCCACATGGCGCACTATTTTTGAGCAATTTAAGCCCGACGTCGTTGTCATCGATCACTGCCCTACGTCCCTTTTAGCCTTGCGCGGACTGCCCACCCCGCGCGTTTTGGCCGGCATCGGTTTCGCATGTCCGCCGGACACTTACCCGCTTCCGGTCCTGCGCGATTGGCTCGACGTTCCCATCGCCGACCTTTGCACGCGCGAGGACCTGGTGCTGGGCGCGATGAACGCCGCGTTGGGCACCGTCGGCGCCGAACCGCTGCAGAATCTCGGTCAATTGTTTTCAGACGTCGACGAAATCGCCCTGCTCACGCTTCCTGAATTCGATCATTACGGTTCAGCGCGCAAGAATGGAAAATACTGGGGCCGTTTTCCGCTCAGCGCTTCCGGCGTTCCCGCTTGGCCTTCTGGTGAGGGCCCGCGAGTTTTTGTTTACTTGAAGTACTTTGCCGAACAAAGCGCATCCTTCCTCAAATCGCTTCACCAAACGCGCTGCCGCGCGCTCGTCTTTCTCGATGACGCTCCGGAATCGCTGCCCGATTCGCTCGAATCCGATAACGTACGCATTGAACGAAAATTTGTGGATTTCAACCGTGTCTGCCTCGAAGCCGACTTCGCGATTGCCAATGGCGGCCACGGTACGGTGACTCAGTTTCTGCTGGCCGGAAAGCCGCTGCTGCTCGTTCCACATATGCTGGAAGCGTTTATTCTCTGCCGTGGATTGCACGCGCGAAAACTGGGCCTCGTCGTCAACCCCGATGATCTCGCCGATTTCAAACCTAAGCTCGATGAGTTGCTGAACAATCCGCTGTACGCGTCCGAAGCCCGGAAATTCGCGGCCCGCTATGCCGAACTCGACCCCGTAGCGCAGGGCGCCGCGTTCGTCCGGCGCATCGAAGAGCTCGCGCGCTCCAAGCCCGATGCGGAGCGCTTCAATCTCGCGAAAAGCGGCGCCTCTCCAGCCGGCGCTGATTTCCAGCTCGCCTCGCAACTCCATCAGAGCGGCCAGATCCAGCGCGCAGCCCGCATTTACCAGGCGATCCTCGCCGGAAACCCGCTCGATGTGAACACGCTGCATCTGCTGGGCGTGGCCATGCTGCAATTGAACAAGCCCGAGCGTGCCGCGTCGCTGATCGGGCGCGCGATTGCGCTCAAGCCGGACGAACCGGCGTTTTACAGCAATCAGGGCGAAGCCTTTCGCGCCATGGGCCGCTGGGATCACGCGATTTCCTGCTTCCGCACCGCCCTCAAGCTGAATCCCAATTACGCCAACGCCGCATGCAATCTCGGGCTGGTCCATCAATCGCAGGGAAATATGGACGAAGCCATTCGCGCCTACCAGAATGCGCTACGCATCAATCCAAAGTTCGCGATGGCCTGCAACAACCTCGGCGTCGCGCTGCTGAATAATGGAGAGAAAGCCGAGGCCGCCAAAACATTCGCGCGCGCTCTCGAAATCGATCCAGGTTTCGGCGACGCGCATTGCAATCTCGGACAGGTGCTCCTGGAACTCCACCAGCTCGACGAGGCCATCGCTCATTGCCGCAAAGGCGTCGAACTGCGCCCCAATCTCCCCGCCGCGCACAACAATCTCGGCAATGCGCTGCGCGAAGCCGGACGGATCAAGGAAGCACGCACCTGCTACGCGGCCGCGCTGAAACTCGATCCGAATCTAGCACTGACCTGCAGCAACATCGGCCAGTTACTGCAGGAAGAAGGTTCTTATCAACAGGCGCGCGATTGGTACCAGCGCGCGCTGCAGCTCGCCCCCAATTCCGCCCTCGTCCACACGCACATTGCCAGCCTTTTGCGCGAACAGGACCTCGACGGTCAGGCCGCTTTCCACATCGATCGCGCGATTGAGCTCAGCCCCCGCTATGCGGAAGCCCGCAGTCTTCGCGCGGCGCTGCTCGCCGATCGTTTTGCGCTGCAAGACGCGCAGAGCGAATTGCGCCATGCCATTGCGCTCGATCCGGCCCAATCGCGCGCGCACTGCGCGCTGGGCGATGTGCTTCAGAAAATGGGCCGTTTTGCCGAAGCCGAAACCAGTCTGCGTGAAGCGATCCGCGTCGATCCGGGCCACGTTTCCGCGCACGCGCTGCTGGCCACGCACCTGCGTGGAAAATTGCCTGAAGCAGAGCTCTCGGCAATGCACGCGCTGCTCGACTCGCCGGCGCTCGTGCCAAACCGCCGCCCGCCGCTTCTGCACGGACTGGCCGAAGTCTACGACGCGAAAGGCGATTACGCGCGCGCCGCAACCTATCTCGCCGAAGCCCATCGCATTCGCAAGGAGCGCCTGGAAATCTGCGGCCTCGCTTACCGGCCCGAACAGCACGTCGAGTTTGTGGATTCGTTGATCGCCGCGTTCACGCCAGACTTTTTCGCGCGGACCAGGGGCCTCGGCCTGCACAGCACCCGCCCCGTCTTCGTTCTCGGCCTGCCGCGTTCAGGCACAACGCTGGTCGAACAGATTCTCGCCAGCCATTCACAGATTCACGGTGCGGGCGAGCAGCGCCTCGTGACAGAATCGTTCGAATCCATTCCCGCTTTGCTGCAAATCAACGCCGATCCCGTCGATTGCGTCGCGAAGCTCTCCCAGCCCTTGATCCGTCAAATAGCGCAGACGCATCTCGACCAGCTCGCGCGCCTGTCGGCCGCCGCCGATCACGTGGTCAACAAGCTTCCGGACAACTATCTCTACCTGGGTTTCATATTGGCGCTTTTTCCCAACGCAAAGATCATTCATTGCCGCCGCGATGTCCGCGACATCGCCGTCTCATTATGGATGACGCACTTCCGCCAGATTCGCTGGAGCTCCGACATGGACCACATCGCCGGCCGCATCGCACAGCACCAGCGCATCATGAATCACTGGCGCAGCGTTGTTCCCGGCCGCTTCATCGAAGTCGATTACGAGGAAACCGTCGCCAATCTGGAAGGCACCGCGCGCAGGCTGCTCGATTACGTCGGCGTTCCGTGGGAGCCCTCGTGCATCGATTTTCACAGGAGCTCGCGTCCCGTGCAGACCGCCAGCGTCTCGCAAGTGCGACAGCCGATCTATACCCATTCCGTCCAGCGTTGGAAAAACTACGAATGCGCGCTCGCTCCGTTGTTCGAAAAAATCACCGCGATATCAGTTTGAAAGTGCAGCGCCGCATCGCGTCGTAAGACGCGACAATTGTGTGCCACTGGTGGCTTGCCCACCAGTGAGCGTGCCAATCGCATTCAACGCCGCCTTTAGCGTCGTTGCACGCGCGAACGCGGGCCATCCAGAGTAGTTTGTCGAAAAAATAAAACCCGTCACAACGAGTCGCGCTTCAATGCGCATGACTCGCCGCCGCCGGCGGATCAATCTCCGGATCAACCTGCTGCTTGCCCATGAAATAAGTGCGGATGTGGTCGAGGATGATGTAAATCACCGGCGTCGTGAACAGCGTCAACGCCTGGCTCGCGATCAATCCGCCGACGATCGCCACTCCCAATGGCCGCCGCAACTCCGCCCCGATGCCGTTTCCTAAAGCAAGCGGCAATGCGCCCAGCAGCGCCGCCAGCGTCGTCATGATGATCGGCCGGAATCGCAGCAGGCAGGCTTCGCGGATCGATTCTTCCGGAGATTTTTTTTCGTGCCGCTCCGTCTCCAGCGCCACGTCGATCATCATGATCGCATTTTTCTTCACGATCCCGATCAACAGAATAATTCCGATCAATCCCATGATGTCCAGCGCGTAGCCGAACGCCCACAGTGAGACCAGCGCGCCGATTCCCGCCGAAGGAATTGTGGAGAGAATTGTGATCGGGTGAATCAGACTTTCGTACAGCACGCCAAGAATAATGTAGATCGCGATCAGAGATGTCAGGATCAGCCACGGCTGCGAACTCAGTGAATCCTGAAACGCCTGCGCCGTGCCCTGGAAACTGGCACGCATTCCCGCGGGTGGACGCAGTTCCTGCGTTGCTTTTTCCACCAGATCCGAGGCCTCTCCCAGCGAAACATTCGGTGCCAGGCCGAACGAGAGCGTAATCGACGGAAACTGGCCCTGGTGGTTGACCGCCAGCGGCTGCGTCCCGCGCGTCAGCGCCGCAACCGCTCGCAGCGGAATCTGTTTGTTGTCGGGGCCATGGATGTAGACTTTGTCGAGCGCCGAAGGATCTTCCTGCAAGACCGGATCGGCTTCCAGAACCACGCGGAACTGGTCGCGCGTAGAATACATGATCGCCACTTGCCGCTGCCCGAACGCGTCATAAATCGCCGCGTCGATGTCCTGCGGCGTGACGCCCAGCCGCGACGCCGCGTCGCGGTCGATCGTCACGCGAGCTTCGAGCCCGCCCTGCACCGAATCGGTCGCCACGCCCTGCAGTTGCGGCATCGATTTCATTTTGGCGAGCAGTTTTGGCGCGAACGTGTTCAATTCCTGAACGTCGATATCCGAGAGTGTGTATTGATACTGCGATTTGCTCGAGCGGCCGCCGACCTTCAGATCTTGCACTGGCTGCGGATATAGCGTGATCCCCTTCACTGCTCCTGCGGCTTTGCGCAGGTCGGCGATCACCTGGTCCACAGTGCGTTTGCGCTCCCCCATCGGCTTCAGGTCGATAAAAAACCGCCCGTTGTTCGAGAGCGCGTTGAATCCCGATGCGCCCACCGACGAACTGAACGCCGCGACGTCCGGATCTTTCAACAGCACTTCCGCAAGCTGGCTCTGGCGCTTGACCATCATCTGAAAGGACGTGTCCGCCGGCGCTTCGGTCGTCGCCGTGATGCGCCCGGTGTCCTGCTGCGGGAAAAATCCCTTCGGCACGGCCACATACATGTAAACAGTCAGGAAAAACGTGGCCAAGGCGATCGCAAACGTCAAATATTGGTGTCGCAGCACAATGTCGAGCAAATACGCGTACAGCTTCAGCACCGCGTCAAACGCGCCTTCGCTCGTGCGCTCGAACCAGTTCATTTTCTGCTCGCCTGCTTTATGCGGCGGAGCCAGGTATGCGCAGATCATCGGCGTCCCGGTCAGCGAAACCACGGCGGAGATCGCGATTGCTATCGTCAGCGTCACCGCGAATTCATGAAACAGCCGCCCGATAATCCCGCCCATGAACAGCAGCGGAATGAACACCGCGACCAGCGAGACGCTGATGGAAATGACCGTAAATCCAATCTGTCGCGCGCCGGTGATCGCCGCCTGCAGCGGCGGATCGCCGGCTTCAACGCGCCGCGACACGTTCTCGATCATCACGATCGCGTCGTCGACCACGAATCCCACCGCAATCGTCAGCGCCATCAGCGAAAGATTATCGACGCTGTAGCCGCACAAATACATTCCCGCGCACGTGCCCGCCAGCGACAGCGGCACCGTCAGCGCCGCGGCGAAAGTGCTCCAAAAGCGCCGCAGAAACAAAAACACAATCGCGATGACAAGCCCAACACTGATCATCAGCGTAAATTGTACGTCCTCGACCGATCCACGGATCGTGTTCGTGCGGTCGCTCAATACCGCGACTTTTGCCGCCGGCGGCATCCAGCGTTCAAGCTGTGGAATCAGATCCTTCACAGCGTCGACCGTTTCAATCACGTTCGCGTTCGGCTGCTTGAACACAATCACCAGCACCGCGCGCTCGCGGTTGAACCACGCGGCCTGCCGCCGGTCGACCACGTCGTCGATCACGTTAGCAATATCGCTGAGCCGAACGATGTTGCCGCTGCGCGTCTTCACGATCAGCGGTTTGTATTCCGACGCTTTGTAAAGCTGGTCGTTCGTCTCAATCATGTAGGCGTTGGTTTCGCCGTCGAGCTGCCCCTTGGGCCCGCGCGCATCCGCCGCAACGATCACCGTGCGGATGTCCTCCATCGACAGACCCATGTTGGCCAGCGCGGTCGGATTGACCTGTACGCGCACCGCGGGTTTCTGCGCGCCGCTGATCAACACTTGCGCGACGCCGGGCACTTGCGAAATGCGCTGCGCCAGGATCGTCGACGCCGCCTCGTACACTTCCCCAGGCGGCAGCGTATTCGACGTGATCGCCATGATCAGGATCGGCGCTTCGGCAGGATTGGAGCGCCGCCATGTCGGCGGGCTCGGCAAATTGGTTGGAAGTTCGGTCCGCGCGGCCGTGATCGCGGCCTGGATGTCGCGCGCGGCCAGGTCGACGTTGCGGTCCAGTGAGAACTGGATCGTGATGCTGCACGTCCCCAGCCCGCTGACGCTCGTCATTTCAGAAACGCCCGCGATCTGGCCGAAGCGGCGTTCCAGCGGCGCGGCCACCGACGACGCCATGGTCTCCGGCGCCGCGCCTGGAAGCGTGGCCGTCACGCTGATCGTCGGAAAATCAATGCGCGGCAGAGCCGAAACCGGCAAGAAGCGGTACGCCACAATTCCCAGCAGCATCACCGCGACCATCAACAGCGAAGTGCCCGCGGGGCGGAGGATGAACGGCTCGGATATTCCGCCGCTTTTCTCCGCAAGTTTTGCGACGCTTTTTTCCATCGCTTACGCCTTGTTTTCTGCGGGAGCCGGCAATGGCGGCTCGATGCCCATGATGCGGTCCTTGATGCGGACCACATGCAATCGCATCCACTCCATCGCCAGATAAATCACGGGAGTGGTATAGAGCGTCAGAACCTGGCTTAGAAGGAGGCCTCCGATGATCGCGATGCCCAGCGGGCGGCGCAGTTCCGAACCCGGTCCGCTGCCCAGCGCCAGCGGCACCGCGCCCAGCAGCGCGGCCATCGTCGTCATCATGATCGGCCGGAAACGCAGCAACGAAGCTTTGAAAATCGCGTCGTGCGGCGAGAGTTTCTCGTCGCGTTCAGCCTCGAGCGCAAAATCGATCATCATGATCGCGTTCTTTTTCACGATGCCGATCAGCAACACGATGGCGATGATGCCGATAATCGACAGATCGTGCCCGAACAGGCGCAGCGCGAGCAGCGCGCCGATGCCCGCCGAGGGCAGCGTCGACAAAATCGTGAACGGATGAATCAGACTTTCGTACAGCACGCCCAGCACGATGTACACGGCCACGATTGCCGCGGCGATAAGCCAAGGTTCGCCCGCCAGCGAGCTCTGGAATTCCGCCGCCTCGCCCGAAAACGAACCTTGCACCGTGTCGGGCATCTGAATCTCGTGCTCGGCCGCCGCGATCTCCCGCACCGCGTCGCTCAGCGCCGAGCCACCGGCAATGTTGAATGAAATGGTCACGGATGCGAACTGCGCCTGATGGTTGATCGCCAGCGGCGCCGTGCCGTGCGTCAGCTTTGCAATTGAAGAGAGCCGCACCTGCGACCCCGTCGCCGACGGCACATAAATATTGGTCAGGCTTTCCGGGCTGAGCTGAAACCCGGGATTCACTTCCAGCACCACGCGGTATTGATTGAGTTGCGAATAGATCGTCGACACCTGGCGCTGGCCAAACGCGTCGTAAAGAGTGTCATCAACCGCTTGCGGCAGAACGCCCAGCCGCGAGGCCTGGTCGCGATCGATCGCCACATTCGCGGCCAGCCCGCCGGGAACTTCATCCCCGGCCACGCCCTGCAGAATTGGCACCTTCTTTAATCGCGCCAGAAGTTTGCCGGCCCAGAGCGTCAATTCGTCGCGGTCCGAATCGACCAGCGTGTACTGGTACTGCGTACGGCTGGCGCGCGCGCCGATCTGGATATCCTGCACCGATTGAAAACTCACCGCGATACCGCCGATGCCGTGTGTTTTTTCCCGCAGGTCCTGGATGATTTCGTTCGCCGTGTGCTGCCGCTCGTCATGCGGCTTGAGCACAATCGTCACGCGGCCGGAGTTCGGCGTCGTATTGATCGTTCCCGCGCCGATGAAACTGTCGACGCCCGCCACATCCGGATTGTTCTGCGCGATCTCCGCGACCTGGCTCTGCACGCGCGCCATGGCATCGAACGAAATCGACTGGTCGGCGTCGGTCGTTGCGACGATCAGACCGGTGTCCTGCTGCGGCAAAAATCCCTTCGGCACTTCCATGTACAGCCAGATCGTCAACACCAGCGTTGCCACGGCGACCAGCAGGGTCAGCCCCTGGTGGCGCATGACGATGCGCAATGACCACTCGTAACCATCGAGAACCCATTTGAAAAGCCCTTCCGAAATGCGGAAGAAAAATCCCCGCTTTTCGTCGTGTTTCTCAGCCTTCAACAATTTGCTGCACATCATCGGCGTCAGCGTCAGCGAAATAACCGCCGAGACGACAATCGAAAAGGTGAGCGTCATTGCGAATTCGCGGAAAAGCCTTCCGATGATGCCGCTCATGAAAAGCAGCGGAATAAACACCGCGATCAGCGAGACCGTCAGCGAAACAATCGTAAAGCCGATCTGCTTCGCGCCTTTGTAAGCGGCTTCGAGCGGCGATTCGCCCAACTCGATAAATCGGACGATGTTCTCAATCATCACGATCGCGTCGTCGACGACAAATCCCGACGCAATGGTGAGCGACATCAACGAAAGATTGTCGAGGCTGTAACCCCACAACGACATCAGCCCGAACGTGCCGATGATCGACAGCGGCAGCGCAATGCCGGGAATGACCGTCGCCCACAATTTTCCGAGGAAAACAAAGATGACGGCTACGACCAGAAAAATCGTCAGCAGCAGCGTGAACTGCACGTCCGCGACCGACGCGCGAATGGTTTCAGTCCGGTCGGCCAAGATTGAAAGTGTAATGCCGCCAGGAATGGATTTGCGAATGCTCGGCAGCAAGGAATTGATGCGATCCACCGTCTGCAGAATATTGGCGCCGGGCTGACGCTGGATATCGACGATCACCGCCGGCTTTCCGTTAAACCATGCGGCGGTTTTGGTGTTCTCCACGCCGCTGATGGCGACGCCCACATCCGATAGCCGCACCGGAGCACCCTTGCGATAGGCGATGACCAGCGACGTGTACGCATCAGCCGAGAGCAACTGATCGTTCGCATTGATCGAGAACGATTGCGCGTGCCCGTCGAAACTTCCCTTGGGCTGGTTCACGTTCGATTTCGAAAGCGCCGCGCGCACATCTTCGAGGCTCAGGCCGTACGACGCGAGTCGCTTGGGATCGACTTGAATGCGCACCGCCGGCTTCTGGCCTCCTTCGATGGTCACCAGTCCAACGCCGAGCACTTCTGAGAGCCGTTGCGCCAGGATTGTGTCCGCGGCGTCGTCAACTTTCGTGATCGGGAGCGTGTCGGACGTGAGCGCGAGCGTCAGAATCGGCTGATCGGCGGGATTGACCTTGGCATACGTCGGCGGATACGGCAGATCGCGCGGCAGAACACCACCGGCGGCGTTGATCGCGGCTTGGACGTCTTCGGCCGCGGCATCGATTTCACGATGTAAGTCGAATTGCAACGTAATTTGGCTGATCCCGAATGAACTCGTCGAAGTCATCGACGTCAATCCGGAGATCTGCCCGAATTGCTGTTCCAGCGGCGTGGTGATCAGCGAAGCAACGGTCTGCGGCGAAGCGCCCGGCAACTGCGTCGAAATGCGGAGCGTCGGAAAATCCACTTCGGGAAGCGCGGAGACCGGCAGCGAGAAATAGCCGAGCATTCCTGTCAGCAAGACCGCGATCGAAAGCAGCCCGGTGGCGATCGGCCGCGAAATGAACGGAGCGGAGACGTTCATTTACAGTCCTCCGGCTTCGCTCTTGCCTTCGCCTTTTCCGCCGGATTTCTTCTCGTGCGGAGCTCCTTTAGTTGCAGGATCGGAAGACTCCGGCTTGTCGTCTTCCGCCTTGCCGCCCGATTTTCCGTCCGTCTTGCCATCGCCTTTACCGCCTGATTTTCCGCCCGGTTTTCCAATGACAACTTTGGAACCTGGCTTCAAGCGATCCTGTCCCGAGAGCACCACTTGTTCGCCCGGCGTTACGCCTGACGCAATGACCGCTTCGCCGTCCTGCGTGCGCACCAACGTGACCGGGCGAACTTCAACGGTCTGCTCCGGAATAATGGCATAAACGTAGGTGCCGCTGGGGCCCTGCTGAATGGCCTGCGCCGGCAGGGTAATCGCGTCTTTCATCGTATCCAGCAGCAGCCGCACGTTGACGAAGCCGCCCGGCCAAAGCGAACGCTTGGTATTTTGAAACGTCGCCTTCAATTTGATCGTTCCTGTCGTCTGGTCAATCTGGTTGTCGATCAGGTCCAACTCGCCGCGATCCAGTTCCTTCCCGCTCGAGGCATCGATCGCCAGCACCGGCAGCTGCGCCTGCGCCATGCGCTCGTTGATCGGCACCAGATCCTGCTGCGGAAGCGTGAACGTGATCGAAATCGGCTGCAGTTGCGTGACCAGCGCGATTCCATTCAAGTCATTGGGATGAACGACATTTCCCGAATCAATCAGCCGCACGCCCATGCGGCCGTCGATGGGCGAGGTAATGGTCGTGTAATCGAGTTGAGTCTGCGCAAAGCGGATGGCCGCCTGGTCGGCCTGCAGCAATCCTTCGTCGCCTTTTAGAACCGCTTCGTCGGAAACGGTTAACGCCTGATCGACTTCGACGGCAACTTCGTCGCCTTTGATCGCCGCGTCGTCGGCCGAGATCGTCGCGACATATTGTTCGACCAGCGTGCGCTGATCGTCCACGCTCTGCTGCGTCACCGCGCTGGCTTTATAGGCTTCCTGCAGCCGGTCTAACGTGCGGCGGGCGTTCACAAGCGTGGCTTCGTCCTGCGTTTTCTTGGCCTGATCCTGAACGACTTTCGCGCGATCCTGGCGGACTTTGGTTTCATCCTGCTTGACCTTGGCCTGGTCCTGCAGAAGTTTTCCCTGGTCTTGCGTCAACTTTGCCTGGGCCTGAAACGGCCGCGGGTCGATTTTAGCGATCAAATCACCCTTCTTTACCTGCTGGCCTTCGCGAAACGCGATCTGATCGAGTTGCCCGTCAATCTGCGTCCGAATAACGACTGAATTGTAGGCCTGAACCGTTCCGAGCCCGTCTAGATAAACGGGGATGTCCTTTTTACCCACAGTTGCCGCGGCAATCGGAACGGCTTGGGCTGCGTTTGCCGGTGCTCCGCCCTTTGGATCGGTGGTCGCTGCAAAAACGCGTCGGTACCCATACCAAGCCAGCGCCGCGCCAGCGATCAGCACTACCGCAATCAAACTTCCACGAGCGCTCTTCCCCATAAAGCACCACATTCCTCATGCGAAGGGCGTCGGCACCTAAGTTCGCCGACCATGTTTATCTTCTTTATCATACACTTAAGTGACTGACCAGTCAGTCACAAATATGCCGTTTCGCCGGAATTCGTCAAATCTTAATCTCTACATCACCCTAAACGAGCTCTCCGCAATGAATCGCGGCCTGTAGCTCGCGACGCTGCTTTCTTTCCCGTTATTCATTCCTATTTAGATGAGACGTCCGGCCGCTTATCGCGCGATGGAGGCGACTGCGGACGCCAGTGTCTCTGGCAGCACAGGCTTTGCCAAAAACGATTGGAATCCGGCGGAGATCACGCGCGCCCGATCTTCGTCCTTGGCATAGGCCGTCAGCGCCAGCGCCGGAAGCGTCGACGCTGGATTTCGGTCCAGTTCCCGGACGCGCCGTATCAGACTGAACCCGTCTTCATCGGGCATCTGGATGTCGGAGATCAACACGTCCGGTCGTGCGCTCTTGACCGCCTCAAACGCTTCGCCCGCCGACGCTACGCTCGTCACCTGCGCGCCGAAATTTCTTAGCGCCACCATCAGGAACTCGCGCGTGTCCGGGTCGTCATCCACCAGCAGCAGCTTCAATCCGTCCAGCGACGGACTTCCGTCCAACTTTACCGGCGCCAGTTTCAGACCAGCCTCGCTTCGCAGCGGAAGCGAAACCGTAAACGTCGAGCCCTTCCCCACTCCCGGGCTTTCGGCCGTCACGCTGCCGCCATGCAATTCCACTAAATGCCGCACCAGCGCCAGCCCGATTCCCAGCCCGCCATGATGGCGCGTGGTGGTGCTGTCGGCCTGCGTGAAACGCTCGAACAGATGCGGCACGAAATCCGGATCGATGCCTTCTCCCGCATCCTGCACCGTGATTTTCATCGCCGTTTCGGTGCGTTCCAGCCGTACAATCACGGGCGAGTCGCCTGGCGCGAACTTGATCGCGTTGGAGATCAGGTTCCACACAATCTGCTGCAGCCGGTTCGCATCGGCCACGATCTCTAACTTTTCCATTCCCGCGGGCGCTTCCAGCCGAATGGTTCGCGAACTCGCCATTGGCCGCACCGCTTCAATGGCGGACTCCACGACCGAGACGACATTCGCACGCCGCAGATCCAACTTCATTTTGCCCGTTACAATCCGTGAAACATCGAGCAGATCTTCCACCAGGCGAAGTTCCGCCATCAAGTTGCGGTGGATCACGCCCAACCCGTGCTTGAGTGCCGCGGCGTCCGGAGTTCCTTCGGACAGCAGCCGCGTCCAGCCCAGGATCGGCGTCAGCGGCGTGCGCAGCTCGTGCGACAATACCGCCAGAAATTCATCTTTCATGGCGTTGATGCGTTCGGCTTCCTTGCGAGCGTCGCGTTCGCGCTGCAGGATCTGTTTGCGCTCGGTGATGTCTTCCGCAATGCCGGTGATTCGAAAAAACTTCCCCGCTGCGTCGTTGATTGGAAACGCACGGTCCCAGATCCACCGGATTGAGCCGTCGGGCCGCACGACGCGGTATTCTTCCCGGGTTTCCGCGCCTTCAAGCTGTCTCTTTCGCGCCGCCGCCACGCGCGCCTGATCGTCGGGATGGACGGATTCGATGAACGAGCGCGGCTGATCGTACAGGCTCTGGCAGCTCCGCCCCCAGACTTCTTCGTACATGCGGCTGACATATATCACGCGCTCCGTCGCCGGATCGGACAGCCACAAAACGTCGCGAATGTTTTCCGCCAGTTGCCGGAAACGCTGCTCGGATTCCTGCCGCGCCACTTCCGAACGCCGATTTTCACGGCGCACTTCCGAGTCGCGCAATTCGCGCTGCAACGCCGGCACCAGTCGTGCCAGATTTCCTTTCATAATGTAGTCGTGCACGCCGGCTTTCATCGCGGCGACAGCGGTGTCTTCGCCGATGGTTCCGGAAACAAGAATAATGGGCAGGTCGAGCTGGGTCTGTTTCAGCACTTCCAGGGCCTGAAGGCCGGTGAAATGCGGCATGGCGTAATCAGAAAACACGACTTCCCAATTGCCGGCGTCGAGCGCCGCGCGCATGTCCACTTCAGTCTGCACGCGTTGTGATTCGACATCGTAACCGCCGCGCTTCAATTCACGCAGCAGGAGAATTTCGTCATCTTCCGAATCTTCGACGATCAAGGCCCGAAGCGGAGTTCCCATGTCTTACATCCTCAGCTCGCAGATGCTCAATTAGGGGGAGCGGATATTTATCGCTCTGTG
>Ga0265314_10002058_pt1 | contig 21235 bp, 23 predicted proteins | sample 4126metaG_FD_203106 | JGI IMG/M metagenome (GOLD analysis project Ga0265314, IMG submission 203106) | Rhizosphere microbial communities from Carex aquatilis grown in University of Washington, Seatle, WA, United States - 4-1-26 metaG | ecosystem: Host-associated > Plants > Roots > Rhizosphere >... | reverse complement strand
CAGCAGGCGCCGGTTTTGCCCCCGAAAACAGTGAGACGGACCTGACGGTCCGCCGCTAAGCTGCTGATTTTAAACTTGGTGCCGAAGAAGGGACTCGAATCCCTACACGCGAAAACGTCAATAAACACGATGTCTTTGGCTTATCTCTGTCCACTTAGTACAATAATAGTACACGAATTCGGAGGAAGATCGCCGAATTGGAGGGCAGATGACAGGTCAGGTAAGAGCACCGAAAGTCAGCTTGTACTTCTACTGCAAGACAACAGAGGGCTGGCGGCGATACCCCGCCGCCATCGGGAGGAACGGGAAGATCAGGCCGCAGTTCGCCCAGGTCGGCAGCGTACAGGTCAGGTACGAGAGCGGCCACTATGAGCTGCGCACTGTAATCGACGGCAAGACCACATGGAAGAACGTTGGCGATGACTCTTCACTCGTCAAGGGCAAGCAGGAAGAGGAACAAGCGACAGTTAATGCCAAGGCCTCTGCGTCGGCGGCGGGCACAACGATCGTAGAGACTCCCGGCCGCATTGACCTCAGACGGAAGGCGAAGGCGTATGTTGCCCGGCAGGAGGACCGCGGTAAGGCAGAGTCGGTCCTCGCGTTCGACACTGCCTTCGACGGCTTCATGGATTCCGTCAGCGTCCGCTTTGGGGACGAACTCAATGAGCAGCACATCACGCGCTGGTACGGCGCCCTGCGCAAGCAGGGCAATTCGCCTCGCACGATCGCGAACAAGCATCAAGCGGTATTTGCGTTCCTTCGTTGGTGCGGAATCGATGTCAAGAAACTCGCGGAGAAGAGGCCGACGTATACGGAAAAGGTAGTCGAGGTCTACAGCCGGGAAGAGATGACGGCTTTCTTCGCAAGTCTCAAGGTGCAGTATCACCGGGTGGTGTTTGAGGTGCTCCTGAAAGCTGGATTGAGAATGCAAGAAGCAATGTTCATGCGCTGGACCGACATTAACTGGAACAATGGAACCGTCGTGGTGAAGCAGCGTGATGAGGATGGGCGCGAGATCAAGGACAAAGAGGAACGAATTGTCCCCGTTCCCGCCGATCTGCTCGAGAAGCTGAAGAAGTGGCAGACCGAGCGCAAGGGCACGAAGCTTGTGCTCGGCACGCGGAACGACACACCGAATTGGAAGTGGCTCGACCTGCTCAAGAGGCTGGTGAAGAATGCCGGATTGAACTGCGGGCACTGTGAAGGATGTGTCGAGAGTGATCAGTGTGGACGCTGGTACTTGCACAAGTTCCGCGGAACCTACCTCAGCAATATGCTTCGTGGTGGTGTGGATCCTCGCACCCTCATGTCGTACTCAGGTCACTCTGACCTGGAGACGTTGATGCGCTATCTCGCCCCGGCGGAATTGCCAGAGACGCAAGAGCGTGTCAATGCAATTAACTTCGGCGTGTGAGTTTCGAGCAACACAATGAAGAAGCCCCGGACCAGTTCCGGGGCTTTCTTGTTTCAGGCTGCTTTTGTTCGCATCCACTGCGCGATCGCAAGGGGGTCGAAGCGGATGGCCGCTCCGACTCTGAAGGATGGGATGGCGCCCTTGTCACGCAATGCATAGATCTGCTTCTCGGACACGCCAAGCAAATTGGCAACCTCTTTGACGTTCATTGCCGAGCGTCGGTGTTCGATGGTGCCGGCGAGATCATGGGGTCCGTCAGCATCTGGAAACTGAATCATCTTGCTCATGCCGCCGCCGCCAGACTGCCGACCCGCGGCACGTAGAGAAGATCCGTCAGCTCATCCGGCGACGAAGGACACACGAGAGTCGCTTCGCACTCGGCAAAGGTCCGATCCAGGCGAAGGTATTCACGAACTTGCGCCCAGTTCTTCCGAAGCAGATCACGACGCTCTGCCTTGAGGCGACGGCAGAACGTCTGTAGATCAATCGGGAATCGCAGCATACCCCAAAGCACGTCGAGGCACTGGAACCTAAGCACATCGTCGGGGATTCGCACGACACGATTCACCCGGCGACCCAGCGCCTCGTCCTTGACTACCTCGCGCATGACCCGCGCTGCTCTCCAAGTATCAGGCCGGTCCGATCTGACGCGGAAAAACCACTCGACGGCAAACCAGAACTCGTCGCGTGAGGTGCCATTCGCGCCGAGCCCATAGAACTTGTAGTTGTGTGCGGCGTCCTGGATTGATGCGAGCCAAAGTGTGCGCTCTGGATGGACGTCGCTGGCGACATCAACGAGTTCATCGCCGATCAGTGAAGGACCGGCGAGGTCGAGCTTGTCGAGACGATGATGCCCGCCGAAGCAATGAGCGCTCATGCCGCCTTTCGCGGCTGGCGCGGTGGAAACTGGAAACGGGATTGTAGTCAAACGGAAGATCCGATGCCCTGGTCGGGCGAGATGCCGGGATCGGGCTGGGATGCCCATTCCTGCCGCTGCTCCCTGGCGATCAATCTGCCGGGGTCACTATGGACTATCTCGCTTGTTCAGGCTAACGCGTGAGGTCCGAACGCGCTCATCGGGTCGCCACGTCCCCCTTCCCGAGGGCTTTGTCGTGGCCGCCACTGCAGTTCAACACCGTGGCCGTGGGTACTTGATGAACATAGCAAGACCTCAGGCCAGTGTCAAAGTGAGCGGCCCGGCAGGCGCTGAACACAAAACGAGCACATTGACACGTAGCGGCATCGGCACGCTGGAGATGTAGGGGGATACATTGCTAAATCGCCTCTACGCAGAAATAGAATCCGTTACTTTAGTTTGAAACTCATCGCAGAGATTCCTCTATTCAGTCCTTGCGGCAACAGGATTGTCAGAACCATCCCCGGCGACACCCAGACGCATTCTGGGGAGTTCTCGGCGAACCGGATGGCGTTTCCCTTGCTTCCATCGGCTCGAAGGCCGTGGCGGTCGTTGCGTAACTTTTAACCCCCTGTTTCGGCGTTCTATCTATAGGCGGGTACTCGTAGCTTTGAAAGACGTGTGCCCTCTGAGATTCTGAACATGCAGCGCCCTACACCGTCCCGACGACGGACTGGGCAAACAAGAACTGGCCGCGGCGCTAAAGAACGCCGTCGGCCCACAAACCCAGATCGCCTCCAGCGTTTGTAATCCGGCCTGACTGCATTGGCTCGCCGGGAAGTCAGCGTAAGCGATCGGAACGTTTCAGAAACGTCGGCGTGGAGAACTGGACGCACTCCTCCGGAGAACCGGAGTTGAGGTTTGGTGGACCTACCGGCCACCAAGTAGGACGCCACTAACAGACGCCGTGACAAATGGGGTGGGGATGGCTTTGCCAGCCAGAACCGCGGCCGCTACTCTTGGTCAGTCGTGCAGGACTGATCCCCGGCGGTCTGTTAGGAACCAGTGCGAATCTCCACAACCGGGGAGCCCGAGGGCAAGGGATAGCCGGTGGCTGACATGACGGGGCCATCCAGAAGCAACAGCGCAGGGCCGGTAGGAACTTCATATCTGCAAGAGGGGAGAACGTGGGAATTTGTGTGCCTCAAATCTGGAGCCATCCAGAAGCAACAACAAGGACAACAACAAAAGAGAATACACAGATAGCAAGCACTTCAGGGCTTGCGTAGAGTACAGCAAGCTATCCCATCAGCGTGAGCGCCTGGTCCGGCGCCCACAGCGACCGGCCGGCGCGATGACAACACCCAGCCAATCACACTCCGTCCTGCCCGGCCCGTCTCAATCGGGCCACCAGCTTTGAGCCTTTGATACCCGTCGCCACTCCGGTCTACTGAAACTGTGGGCGATTACCACATCCATTGGCATGTGGGAGAAATAGGCTGATTCGCCATACCGCTACCGGGCCTTCCATCCTTCCTTGATCGCGCATCCGACGCGACTAGCTCCGCGGCATCCTCTGCCGCACACGGAGAAAGAACTTATGCCACGCAAAGGAACCTCTACGCCTGCCATCGACCGCATGCAAGGCAAGTACGTGATCGACATCGTCACCGGCTGTTGGGAATGGGTTCGCTCCCATTCGACTCAAGGTCGTTATCCGACCATCGGAATGCCAGGCAGTCACCGGCCTGAGTATGCCTACCGCGTGGCGTGGGAATCTGTGAACGGACCTGTCCCCACGACACCTTGTCCCGATGGATCGCATCGGTGGGAACTGCACCACAGCTGCCAGAATCGCTCGTGTGTGAACCCTCAGCACATCGAGTTGGTCACGCATCGTGAGCACGTTCGCGAGCACAACGCCATCCGCGCAACCATCCGGCTGGCTAAGGCCGCGTAATCCCGCCTCACTCCTCTTCGGTCTCCATCCTCACTCGGCGGGCTGCATCGGCCCGCTCCTGCCTCGAAAGGTTCCCATCATGGCTCGTGTTGTTTCCATCGACTCTGCTCGCCGTGCGCAGCAGGATCAGTTCCTCGATCTCTTGATTGCCGGCCGTCTCCCTAATCAACCCAAGTCCGTCCGTCCCAACCCTCTCTCACTCCGTCCCGATGAGTTGCTCATGTTTGGATGCGTTGTTGGTGATCCGACTGCCACCTCGATCCGAGACAGCTGGAAGTTCAGCGAGCCGATCACCATGATGGACCCTGCTGAACTGGATGAGTTGTCTGGGCGCTGCTGTCCGACATTCTGCGGACGAGAGGCAGAGTAATGGCTCGCTCGGCTCCTTTGAATCTCCTCTTCGATGCGTATAAGGCCGATCCAGTCGGCGGCCTTGAACCACTTCTCACTGCCGTTCGCGTTCGTGCAATCAATGTTCTGCAGGACGAAGACCAAGCTCAGGACTTCTTGATCGATCTGCTGCCCGCTCTGGAGGAACTCCCTGAAGGCGGCAACTTCTCTGCCTGGATCAACATCAGGCTGCGATGGACAGCACTTCACGCTCATCGGGACGACTCTCGGAACAACAAGGAGGTTCCGGCCTCTTACGTTGACCTGGGGTTCGACGATGAAGACTCGCCGATGAGCAACGAGGACAAGCTCGATGTCCTTGCATACAAGGACACCGCCCGTCGCGACCTTCCGGTTGATCTGACGGAGATCACCGATCCAACTCTCCGCAAACTGGCTGAGTTGTTGCTTCAGGGCTTTACGCAGGAGGAAGCAGCACAGCAGATGAGCGTCTCGCTCGGCTCGATCAAACAGCGCCTGTTTCGCAATCGTCAGAAACTTGCCCTCGCAGCGTAACCAAATACCCCTCTATTTGGGCTTCTAGTTATAGAGGGGAACAGACAACTGGCAAAAGCAGTTCCAGGTACGCCGGAGACCTGTGCGCGTGATATGCGCTGAATCCCAACGTCCGGTACATCTTGCCCAGCGCGGAGCCGTGGCGGTCTTTCCGGACCGCCTGCCGCGCAATCAGTAGCAACCAGACAGCGAGGTCACGAGTGCCAGAAACCCCGAAGGATTCCCTCGAGCAAGTCGCCCGCCAGATCAGCGAGATTCACGCATTCCTGTTCAATCAGCCGTTCGTGAAGCGGCTTGAAGCTGAGCGTGCGGCCCATCCCGTTCAAGTAGCTCACACGTACTCCGGCCCGCAAGTGGTGCCGTCGCGTACAAGCATCTTCCGATAGCGGCCTGGAGCCGCGGAAAGCAGCAAACCAAATGAATCCAGTCGAACACGTTGCCGAAGAGATTGGCCACGGCCTGAGAGTTGCCGGCATGGACGTCGTAAAGGGCATCGCATATCCATTCGTTCACACCGCACAGTTCTGCTCGGTGATCGAGACGCTCATCAAGGAAGAGTCGCCGGTTAAGACCGCAGTCATCCAGTTGGTTCAGGATGCAGAAGCGGTTGATGTCGACGCCGTCGTTGCCATCGCATCGAAGGGCTTGAACATCCCGGCTGACATCGCCGCATTCAAGGATGTCGTGACGTTCTTCAACGCATTCCGTTCACAGTTCCTGCCGGTCGTGGAGTCTGCCTACAAAGAACTCCAGAGCGACATCAAGTAACAGCCCTGCCCAACAGTCAATGCCTGATGCTCCCAAGCGCCCATGTCGTCACCCAGGCTGCCCGGCGCTGACTGACGACGGATACTGTCCAGCTCATCCGCGACCACAGAGGCGGTATCCAGACACTCGCGAGTCATGCGACAAGCGTGGCTACGACTACAGATGGCGCAAGTTCCGTCTGGCATATCTCCGAGAGCATCCGTTGTGCGAAGACTGCCTGGTACACAACATCGTGACTCCAGCGACAGAGCCGCACCACATCATCAAGCTGAGAGACGCACCCGAGCGCAAGTACGACGAGACGAACTTGAAGGCACTCTGCAAACCCTGTCACCAGGTTAGGACTTCACGCGGAGAGTGAGCGTCCGGGGGTATGGCGGCCAAATTAGCTGCAGCCTGAGGGATTCGCAACCACAATGCCTAGGTCCATTTGCACGACCGCGAATTGAAGGGTGGGGTATCAGTCTCTCGAACGCCCAGTCGTATTGAGTTCTTCCACGTACTTTGGGAAATGTTTGGAGATAAAGGCCGCGAGTTCTTCCGGCGTCCGCGCACTCTCAAGTTCGATACTTCCCCCATTCGTGGTCACAATCACCCTGCCGCCCTTTCCGATTGATTCTTGCCCTTCGAGAATCAGGGCGTTGACCACATGAGGCGCATTCACTGCGGACATCTTCATCCGAATCAATTCATCTGCATCGATCCGCACGTTGTTCATTCATCCTCCAGTCTCTGACGCGCATTCACAGCCTACACCAGAATGGTCGATATTCAATGCAGCTTAGCGAACTTACATCCGACCGGAAGAACGCCCGCAGGCGCACGGCACGTGGCCATGCGGCGATCGAGCATAGCCTCCGTGAACTCGGCGCCGGCCGTTCGATCGTGATCGACAAGAACGGCGCGATCATCGCCGGCAACGGCGTGGTCGAGTCCGCTGAGAAGGCGGGCATCACCGAAGTCCAGATCATTCCTTCCGACGGGTCGAAGATCATCGCGGTGCAGCGTCTAGACCTCTGTCTGGACACGGACCCGAAGGCCCGCCAACTTGCGATTGCCGACAATCGAACGGGCGAGCTGGCCGAATGGGTTCCTGAGAACCTGAAGGACCTCGCGAGCGATCTCGATCTGAAACCATTCTTCAGTGAATCAGAACTGACCAAGATCACAGCCACAGACAACCAGCCGGAGCCGGGCGAGAAGTCCGGCGAAGTGGACATTGATTCGTTCGAGTTCACGCATCGCTGCCCGAAGTGCGGGTTTGAATTCAATGACAAGTAATAATCCGCATTCCTGGCACCTGTCCGATCTCGCTTCCGTCCCTCGCAATGGCCTTAAGGTGATGACCACCTTTTCATGCGGCGGTGGGTCTTCGATGGGATACAAACTCTCAGGCTACGACGTCATCGCGGCCAACGACATTGATGCGCAAATGCAGGAGCATTACGTTCGCAACCTGCATTCTCAAAACTACTTTCTCTGTCCGATCGGCGACCTGCTGAAACGTGATCTGCCGGATGAACTGGTTCACCTGGACGTTCTCGACGGCAGCCCACCGTGTTCCACGTTCTCGCTGGCGGGCAACCGCGAACAGGACTGGGGCAGGCTCAAGCACTTCCGCGAAGGACAGACCGAACAGGTTTTGTCCGATCTCTTCTTCGATTACATCGACCTCGTAGACCGGCTGCGTCCCCGCGTTGCCATTGCCGAGAACGTGCGAGGCATTCTGATGGGCAATGCGAAGGGCTATTGCAAGCTCATCTTTGATCGGTTCCGCAAGGCGGGCTATCGGCCTCAGGCATTTCTGATCAACTCCGCGGACTGCGGTGTCCCGCAGCGGCGGGAGCGCACTTTCTTCTGCGCGATCCGTGATGACATCAAGGCACCACGATTGACTCTGGCGCCTAAGATGACATGGGTCTCGGCGGCGGAAGCCTGCGCTGATGTTGAGTGCCTCACCCCGGAAGAGATCGCAGAAACAAAGCCAACCGCCTGTCCTCTGAAGTGGTGGCCTCTCACCAAACCAGGCGAGAGCTTCGCAGACGCACGTGCACGGATGGGCTTGAGCAATAGCCTGTTCAATCACTATCGGCTCGATGGTTCCAAGCCGGCGAACACGCTGACTTCGAACTCGCACATCATGAATCACTGGGATACGTGCCGGAAGCTCACGCGCCGTGAATTGATCCGGCTTGGGTCGTTTCCTGATGACTATCAGTTTGCTAGTTATCGCATGGCGACCTATCTGATCGGCATGTCCGTTCCGCCGAAGATGATGCAGTTCGTCGCGAGTGAGATTGCAAAGCAGTGGTTGAACTAGATGGCAGGCAGACGCCCCAAACCGACAGCCCTGAAAGAACTCCAGGGCAACCCCGGCAAGCGTGCTCTGAATAAGAACGAGCCCAAGCCGACCGGCATTCCGACGTGCCCGAATCACCTGGACAAGATTGCCAAATCCGAATGGAAACGAGTCAGCCGGGAACTTCTCAGCGTCGGCCTGCTGACCGCAGTCGATCGTTCCGCACTTGCGGCTTACTGCTCCGCGTTCTCGCGATGGGCTAAGGCTGAGAAGGAACTTCAGAATAAGCCCGCGGTTGTGAAGGCTCCATCGGGCTACCCGATGCCCAACCCGTATATCGGAATCGCAAACAGCGCGCTCGATCTGATGCGGAAGTTCCTCATTGAGTTTGGAATGACACCAGCGAGCCGGTCACGCATCCAGGTAGAACCGGCTGGCGGTGATGCAGATCCATTCGCGGCATTCATGGCCAGCATCGGCGCAGAAGACACCTCGACAGATGACCTATGCAAACAGAGCGAACCAGTATTGCCGGGATGTAATAGCGGAGAAGATTCCGGCAAGTAAATGGATCAAATACGCCTGCAGGCGGCATCTGAATGACCTTAGAGCTACTGACTCGCGCTGGCACTTCGACGCCGACAAGGCAAACAAAGCCTGCGCATTTATTGAGTCGCTCAAGCTGCCTGATGACAGCCTGAATCGGAACTTCATCCTGCAACCGTTCCAGATATGGCTGGTGTCCAGCCTGGTCGGATGGGTGGATGACTCGGGCCTCCGCAAGTACATCGAAGCTCTGATACTGATTCCGAAGGGTAACGGCAAGTCACCGCTCGCCGCTGCTCTCGGGTTGTGGTTCGCATTCATGGATGGCCGGCGCGGAGCCGAGGTGTTCTGCGGCGCCATGAACTTGAAGCAGGCGATGGAGGTTTTCAAACCTGCTCTCTCGGTCGTTGAATCGAGCAAGGCGCGATTCAGCAGGATAGGCGTCGATGCTCAGAAGAAGTCGATCTTCTCTTTGCGCACGGGCTCATCCTTCACGCCGGTCATCGGCAAGGGGCGTCATGGTGCACGTCCTTACTTGGCGATCCTGGACGAGTTGCATCAGGCGAACTCATCGGACCTGTATGACACATTCAAGACAGGTTGCAACAAGACAACCAATAGCTTGTTGCTGACGATCTCGACGGCCGGGGTCGTATCGAGAGTGAACCCCTGTTACCGGCTCCAGCAGGATGCCGAAAAGGTGCTCGAAGGCACGATGCCGAACGAGCGGTTGTTCGCCGCGATCTGGTGTGCGGACGACACCGTTGAGTGGCACACGATTGAAGCTCTGCGGATGGCGAACCCGAACCTGGGTATCTCCAACGACGCGGAGAAGATCAGGCTTGCGCAAGAGGAAGCAGTCGCAAAACCAGAGAAGCAGAACATCGTCAAGGCGATGCACCTGAATCTCTGGTCCACTGCAGCGGCGGCGTGGATGAACATGCAGGCTTGGCGGAAATGCTGCGACCCCACACTGACCAATGAGACTGTCAAGCGCTTGCCTGGATGGCTCGGTGCTGACCTCGCCAGTCGCTTGGACCTAGCCGCAGTAGTTAGGCTGCATCAGCAAGAGATCGACGGCAAACCACACTATTACGCCTTCTGTCGTGCGTATCTGCCTGCAGCAAGGGTGAACCTGCCCGAGAACCAGCATTTTCAGAAATGGGCAACGGAAGGACACCTCACTGTCACGCCCGGCAGTTCGCTGGACTATGCAGTCGCCACGCGAGATGCTCTGGCGGACATAAGTGAGTTCCGCATCCTTGAGATTCCATACGACACGCGGTACGCCGATCAGTGGACGCAGGAAGTAAGTGAGAAGAGCGGAATACCCCGCGTTCTCATTGAACAGTTCGGCATGAAGCTGACTCTGGCCATGAAAGAACTGGAGGCCGCTGTCGCCGATGGCCGCTTTCACCATGACGGTAATCCGGTCCTGTTGTGGTGCGTGAGCAACATCATCACGCACGAGACGGGCATGGGCAACTACGCGATGCCCGACAAGGAAAAGAAAGAGAACAAGATCGACGCTGCGATCGCCTTGCTCATCGCGATGACTCGGGCAATGGTCGGCGCTCCTGAACCTGAACCCACCGATGCAAGTTCCTATTTCATGGTGATCTGACGTGCCACTCTTCGACAACGAAATCACGACCTTGAATCTCCGCACGGAAGTGCGGAGTGGCATGTTTGATGACCCGACTACGCCGATGACCGCGGTCGCCGTCTGGAACGAGATGGACGGAGGACCAACCGCGTCCGGTGAACTCGTCAATGACCGGACAGCCCTGTCCATCAGCACGGTATATACCGCCACGACTGTTCTGTCTGAAGCCGTCGCATCTCTGCCGTGCCGCTTGATGCGGACTCTCGATAAGGGACAGGAAGAAGCCACCGATCAGTCGTTGCATTATTTGCTGTCTGTCGCTCCGAATCCGGAGATGACCGCTTTCACGTTCTGGAGCACGATGGTTGGCTGTTCGGCCTTGACCGGCAACGGTTACGCGGAGCTCACGAAAGATAAGGACGGCACAGTTAACGGCCTGTGGCCGCTGCACCCGAACAAGACCGAGCCCATCCGACTGAAAGACAAGGAGCAGACGCTCGCATATCGCACAAGCGACGGCATGACGGACGGAAAGTATCGGATCATCAAGTCCGAAGACATCCTCCACTTCCCGTTGTTTTCGCTCGACGGCATCAAAGGCATCGGCCCTGTCGGCGCGGCGCGCGAATCGTTCGCGCTGGCGCAGGCAGCCACGAAGTTCGGCGCCAGGTGGTTTGGAAACGGCGCTCACGTCCCTTCCGTGTTTATCAACAAGGGTGCGAAACCTGATCCCAAGGTGCAGAAAGAACTCCGAGAGTCATGGCAGGAAGCGTACGGAGGGAACAACTCCGGCAGGCAGGGTTTCCTGTTCGGCGACTGGGATGTAAAGACGGTCGGCCTCAGCCCTGAAGATTCCCAGTTTCTCGCGACACGCAACTTTCAACGGGCGGACATCGCGGCGATGTTCCATCTGCAGCCACATCAGGTCGGAGACACCTCCCGGCTTTCCAACGCCAATCACGTTCAGGCTCAGCTGACATTCGTCACCGATACTCTGCGCCCTATTGCGGGCCGCATCGAAGCCGAGCTGAAGCGGAAGCTGCTCAAAGGCAAATCCGATCTCTTCGTTCTCTTCGATCTGAAGGAGCGGCTGCGCGGCGACACGCAGACGCAGATGACGAGCTACGCCATTGGTCGTCAATGGGGCTTCCTCAGCGTCAATGACATTCGCGAAGACCTCGGCCTTAACAACATCGGCCCTGAAGGCGACACTTTCCTGTACCCGACGAACATGGGCGATGCGAGCCAACTCCTCAAGGACACCAAGCTGATCCCGATCACTCAGCAACCGGACGGCGAGCCGGTGAACGACCCGCAGAATCCCCAGCCAAAGGCCAAGTAATCATGACAGTAGAACGCAGGTTTCTCACTCAGGAGTTCCGCGTCTCCCAACAGGGCGAAGTGCCGAAGATTGCCGGTTACGCGGCGGTGTTCGACACACCCTCTGAGGACATGGGCTGGATCGAAGAGATCGATCCCCACGCCTTCGACACCGTGATGGCCGGACAGCATGACGTTCGCGCTCTTTGGAATCACAACGACGACGTCGTACTCGGTCGCGAATCGGCCGGCACTCTTCGACTCAATGTCGATGCTCGCGGGCTCGCCTATGAGATCGATCCACCGGACACGACAGCAGCGAAAGACCTCATCGTCTCGATGCGCAGGAAGGACATCCGTGAGTCGAGCTTTGGGTTCATCACCGCACGTGATCAGTGGACAGACAATCCTGACGGGTCAGTGACTCGCCGGATTCTAGAGTTCCAGATGATCCTGGATGTCTCGCCTGTTGCTTTCCCGGCATTCCCTGCGGCGACGGCTGGTGTTCGCAGCCTTCCTGATTCGATGCCCGCAGAGTTCCGCTCCCGCTACGAGCAGCGAGCCCTGACCGATAAATGCACTTGCACATGCGCGCAGTGCATGTCCGGCAAATGTGGTATCTGCTCTGCCGACCCACAGTGCGAGGGCGCGGAACGTGCTGACACAGACGACAGCGTAGAGACTGACTCATCCAAGCGTTCCGCCGACACATGGCACGAGGCCGCGATACTTCGCCTTCGCCTGGCTGAAGCCGATTAGTTCTGATCTTCCAACATATCCGCCTCAGCAGCGCTGCTCACAGCCCTGGACGGACAACCCCAACCACAACACAACACGAGGACCAATATGACTCTCAGGGAACTGAATGAGAAGCGCAATCGTCTGCTTGCGGAGACCCGCCAGCTGATGTCTGCGCCGGAACTGTCCACGGAGCAGCGCGCCAAAGTTGATGCAATGCTCGCAGACGCCAACGCACTCAAGGCCGACATCGAGCGGCTCGAAGCGTGCGCAGAATCGGAGGAGCGGAGCCTCCCTACCAACCGTCCCCCGCGTGAGGGATTCGAGTCGGCTGAGGCCGATGGCCGCTCACAGGAAGAGCGCAACTCAGCCAGCAACAAGGCATTCCGCTCGTTTCTGCGCGGTGAGCGCTTTGAGCAGCGCGACCTGACCGTCGCGGCAGACGGCGGCGTCATGATCCCCGTCGCTGCTGTTCCCCCGATCGTTGCACAGCGTTCCGCCGGTTCGCTGTACGACATCGTTGGCCACATGCGGACCACGACCGGCGAAGATGTGCGCTTCCCTCTGTGGGACGACACCGGCAACGGCTTGGTGCTCGATAGCGCTGCGATTGGCAATGGCACTGATCCTGCGGTCAACGGCGTCACCATCAAGACGGACGGCCTGCGTACCGGCGATCCGCTGCTTCTGGACAACAAGTTGGTGCAGGATGTGAGCTTCGACCTGATCAGCTACGTCAACCAGGCGCTGTCCGCGCGGTATCAGCGTGGCGTGTCGCAGGCAATGAACGCTGGCAACGGCTCGAACATCGTGGGTCTGACGGGCAATATCCCTGCTCCGGTTACGACCGAAGCAGTGGGTGTTCTCGGCTACGACGACTTCGTGGCGATGATTGCCGCGCTCGATCCGGCGTACCACAACGGCGCCTGCTTTGCTTTCAGCAACGCCACTCTCGGCAACGTGCTGAAGATCAAGGATACGCAGGGTCGTCCGATCTTCATTCCGTATCTCGACGGCGCGAAGTCCGGTTTCGCCGGTCAGATTCTTGGCTTCCCGGTCAAGGTCGACCAGTATGCGCCCGCAGTCGCAAGCAACAACGTGCCGGTGCGCTTCGGTGACTTCGGCATGGGCTATCAGCTGCGCGAAGTTGTCCCCGGCCTGGTCATCAAGCAGTCCGCTCAGCGGTGGATCGAACTGAACCGTCTCGGCGTTGTGGCATTCGCCCGCGCTGGCGGCGCTCCCACGCTGGCCAACGCCACGACTTACTCGCCGATCATCGGCATGAAGATTCAGTAAGTCCAGATGCCCGGAGGATAACCTCCTCCGGGCTCACTCCTGCCATGAGCAAACGCAAACCTGCAAAGCCCAAGCCTCAGCCTCTCTTCTGGTTCATTTATCCCGGCCTCATCTAGCGAGTCATCATGCCTCTCTCTTACCGTGAGCTTTCAGCACCGGCTATCGAGCCCGTGTCTCTCGACCAGGCCAAGCTGCATCTGCGTGTGGACTACGACGATGACGACGACTACATCACCGCGTTGATCATCGCGGCGCGGCAGTTCGTCGAGAAGATTACGCATCGCGCGATCTTCAATCGCAAGATGCTGCTCCAGCTCGATTACTTCCCGTGGCCCGGATGGGGATCGACAACCGGATCAACTGCCCACGATTACTTTCTGCATTGGTACTACCGCGGCCTCACGATCCGGCTTCCGTTTCCAGCGACGGTCAGCGTCGAGTCGCTGTCCTACCTTGCGAACGACGGCGCCACAGTCATCACCATTGATCCGTCGAATTACAACGTCGATTTGATCTCCGAGCCGGCTCGCATCTCTCCCAGGCCCGGCTACACATGGCCTTATCAGCAGAACTATGTGCCCGGACAAGTGCGGGTGAACTTCACTGCTGGCACTTACGGCGATGGAGTCGAGGTCAACAACTGCCCACAGACCATCTACTTCGCGATGCTCCTGCTGATTGGCCACTGGTACTCGCACCGCATGGCGGTGACGGCCGACGCTCTCAAAGAAGTGCCGATGGCAGTTGAGAGTCTGCTCGCAAACGAAGTCTTCGACACCTTCGATTGGTAACGCACATGTCATTCGATTCCCTCGATCTCGGCAAGTTGAACCGCAAGGTCCAGATTCAGCAGGAGACTCCTGGTGAGCAGGATGCTTTCGGGCAGCCGCTCCCGAGTAGCTGGAAGACCGTGCGCACATGTTGGGCCGACATCGACATTCAAGCCAGCCAACTGGTGAATGAAACCGAGGCCTTCATCAGCAAGGTCACGCACCGCATTACCGTGCGGATGTGCAAGTCGCCGGTGATCACGCCGAACATGCGCGTCGTGTGCGCCGATCCCTACGCCGGAGTGACTCACGTCTACGAGATTCAAGCCGTGCTCAATCCCCGGCAACAGAACTTCCTGTTGGTCCTGCTCTGTTACGAGCTGAACGAAGGTGAGTAATGACGATCGAGCAAGACCTTGACGCGCAATTGAAGACGATCTCAACCCTCACTGCAATCGTCGGCACCAACATCTTTCCGGTGGCGCTGCCCAAAGGCGTGAGCGCCACAGCACAGCCGTGGATGACCTATCAGTCGGTCAGCCGCACGCAGCTTTACGCCCTGTCTGGTGACAGCTACTACATCCGCAAGCGCGTGGCGATCAACGTCTGGTCGGCGACCTACTCCGATGTAGTCAACGCGCAGAAAGCCATCTGGTCAGCTCTGTCCGGCTTTCAGGGAACATTCCCCAACGGCACACAGATTCACCTCGTCGAGCTGGCCAACGCCACCGACTCATTCGAGGACACCGCGCTGATGTATCGCTCGTCGGTACAGCTCCTGATCACTTACGTCGAGCAGTAGCTCGACCCAACCGCAACCTAGAGGTGACATTATGTCCACAGGCACAGCCCAGACTTCGACCGGTGTACTCGGAGTCGGGACACAGCTCGAATACGCAGTTCACGGGGGTTCCAATCAGACGTTTACTGCAGTGGTGGAGCCCGAGTCCATCACCCCACCCAATCCCAAGTGGTCCTACCAAAAAGTGACGAACCTTGCGTCCCCTGCAGTCGGCCCCGGCGTGCTGCAAGAGCAGATTCCGTCTGTCCTCGACCCCGGCACGTTCTCTGCAACGCTGATCTTCACCGCGGCCAGTGAGCCCGGTCGTCTGGCTCTCAAAGCAGCATTCGACTCCGGCGCGATCCTGGATTTCAAGCTGATCCTTCCCGGCGGCGGCACGGATGCAACATCCGCGTTCTCCGGCTACGTCAGCGAGTTCGGATATGAAGGCATCAGCCCTGACAAGAACCTCACGTACAAGTTGACGGCTCAGCTCACCACGACTGTCACCGAGCAGTAACACATACCTCTAGGTTGAGCGGGTGGGTCAACAGGCCCACCCGCATCAGTCATATCGGAGCACATCATGAGCAATCCTCTGTTGCCTGCCGTTCCCGTTGTCCTTGATGGCGTCAAGTACGTCCTGCGTTTTGACTTTGAAGCAATCGCTCAGGCTGAAGAGATCGTTGACCGGCCGCTCATTACCGGCCTGCGTCCCCAGGACATCAGAGCGCCGAAGATTCGCCTGGTCCAGTCCATGTTCTTCGCCGCGGCCCACTTCGACCAGCCGTCGTTGACGTTCGACGAAGCGAAGAAACTGATCACCCGCGAGACCTTGCCGGAAGTATGGCCTAAGGTGCTTGAGGCATGGACCGCAAGCAATCCTGAGCCTGAAGCCGTAGAGGCAGAGGACGCGCCGACGGACCCCATTCTGGCCCAGAGCTAACTCGCCAGCAGCGGTGGCTGAACATCTGGTCTACCGCGCGGTATGACCTGGGCCTCACCGATGAACAGTTCTGGCGCCTGACTCCCCGTCAATACTCCTATCTCCTGAAGCGCCATCGGCAAGAGGCAGCGCATCAGGAGCTACTCGCAGCGATCATCGCTCGAAGCGTTGTCGACTTCTCCTTCTGTCATCCCACCAAGCCCTCCAAATACGCCGACTACATGCCCTCGAAGTGGGGTCGCAAAGAACCGCGCGGCCAAGTCATCGAGCGGCTCAAGGTGCAGTTCCGCCAAGCGAAGCTGATCGGCGCTCAACACGCAGGTAAACATGGTCGATAACATCCAGATCGAGATTGACACTTCAGATCTCGTTAAGCGCCTCGAGCAACTGCCGAAGAAAGTCGCCGCGGGCGTTCTCATGGGCGCACTGAAAGACAGCGGTCGCGTCATGCAAGCCGCTGTGAAGCAGGCTCTCATCGAGCGTGCTCCGCGTGGCGCATCCGGCGAGCCCCGTCCTTACAAAGACCCCAACGGCAACTCCATCATGCCTGAGCTTCTCGCAGAGGACATCGACGTTGATCCGTTTGTGAATAAGACCGGCCTGACGGCCAATGTCGCCGTCGGCCCGACAGAGCTGACTGGCCATGTGGCCCGCTGGCTCAACGACGGGTGGATGCACGTGCACGGCGGAAGACGATTCAAGAACGCAGAGAAGACTCGTCGCGGTCCCGGCATTGAGGACGAGTTCATTCCGCCGACTCACTTCATGGAAGCGGGCTTCGATGAATCCGCTGAGGTTGCGCTCGAAACCTTCACCAACGAATTAGCAGCCGGTATCGAAGCAGCATTCTCCGAAGGTAGCTAATGAGCACAGTCGCACAAATCAGGGTCAAGCTCCTCGCCGATCTGGCAGAGCTGGACAAGATGAAGTCGCAGGCGAATGCAGCTTTCCGTGAGGTGAACCGTGCTGCGAGCCGGGAGATGCGTGAAGCCAAGGGCTCGATGATGCTGCTCGGTGACGAGATCGGCATCCGGCTGCCCCGACACCTCCAGACGTTCGTCGCTAAGCTCCCCGGCGTTGCATCCGCGATGTCTGCTGCATTCGACACGATCGCAGTGATCGCCCTGATCGACATCGTCGTCAAAGCAGGGGAGAAGATCGCCGAGTTCGTTGAGAAGAACAAGAAGGCCGCTGAGGAGCTGGCGAAAGCGCAAGAGGCAGTAGGGCAGGCCGGTGAGAAGGCCTATCGCTCCCTCGAAGATAAGGCGCTCTCGGCACAAATCAAGATTGATGAGCTGACCAACAATCATCTGGCGAAGCTGCATGACGAACTGGAGCTGATCGACCATCAGAGTTTCGACGCGCTCGAATCGGCATTCGACGCCATCGCGCAGAAGTCCGACGAAGCGTTCTCGAAGATCAAGGCCGACTGGCTTTCCACGGTCCTCAGCCTGGGCATGGTCAACAACGCTGCGCCCGGATTCCAGGCGTCTCTCGGGCGCCTCAAGGATCAAGTCTCAGGCCAGGTTGCAGGCGGAGACTACGCGGGAGCCCGTCAGTCAGTTCTCGATTACCAGGCACAACAGGCCAGTATCCATGATGCGGCGCAGCGTGTATTGGCATTGCCATTTGCCCAGCGCAACAACCTCAGCGGCATCTCCGACGCAGACCTGCACACCCTGAATCAAGCCGGCATCGTCGCGAACGACCCAGCCGCGCTACAGACCGCGATCCAATCAAGCTCCACGGCATCAAACGCGGCCGGACAGATGGGCCGCATCGTCGGTGGTGACTGGCACGCCAATGCCGCTGAGCATCAAGCGAAGCTCCTCGAAGATCAGAAGGAACAGCACAACAAGGCGACTGAGGCCGAGCGGAAAATCGCCAACGAGTTCATCAAGAATCTGGAGCACACGCTCAAGATTGCGGGCATCTCGGATGATCAGAAGCCAGGCTGGTGGTTGGAGCATCTCGGAAGCGCTCCGAACCAGTTGGCCCGGCAATTGCTCGGCGACAAAGCTATTGAATCCTACACGCCTCCCAAGGCGGAAGAGATCGACAATAGCGGCATCGAGCAGGACATCAAGTGGGCAATCCAACAGGCTAAGGATGACGCGGAAGCGTGGGCCAAGGCCGTCAAGTACGCGCGGACTGTTCTGGAGGACCAGCTCGCCGATGTGAAGACCAAGTCATCGGCTGACCTGGATGCCATCAAATACGGCCAAGCGACCGGCAACATCGGCGGGCACGAGGCAGCGCTCCAAACTGCCGCAGTCCATCAGGAGCAGTACCGCGCATCCCTCGACGCACTGATCCAGGCTCAGTCGAAGGGCGTGGATGTCTTCAAGGAACTTGCAGAGCTTGAGACCCGCTACAATGCCCAGGTGGTGGAGGACGCGCTCGCCACACGCGACGCGTTTGATCAGATGTTCGACCACATCCGGGAAGGCGCACAGGATGTGGAGCGGAAGATCGCTGCCATCATGGAGCGTACGCTCGACGGCCTGAACGATCAGTTCGTCAGCGCCATGTTCGGCGACCGAACGAACTTCAGCAAAGTCTTCGAACAGTCGGAGCGGTCACTCGCAAAACTCAGTCTGCAATGGATTGAGGGAACGCTGCTCGGCAAGGGGAAAGGCAGCAAGGGCAAGATCAACGACCTGCAGCTCTCAGCCACCAACGGGGCTCTGAACGTTCACGTCGCGAGTTCATCGGTGACGAGCGGTTCAGGTTCCGGTGGTAGCTCAGATGCCTCACCGTCTGGAAGATCGATCTTCTCCTCGATCCCCGGTGTGAGCAACATCGAGGATTCCTTCAAGAATTCATCCTTTGGCCAGTGGATGCACCAGAACGCGGGTAAGTACATGCCCGGAGTGATGGACATGGCTGGCGGCCTGATGGATATGTTCCAAGGTCCACAACACACCAAGGGTGAAGGCAGTGGCGTAGCGAACGCTCTCTCGGATGCGAACTACAGGCAGAACAGCCTCTCCCGCTGGCTGATGGGCTTCGGCCAAATCGCCAAGGGTGCTGGCAGCATGATGTTCGCTGGTGCCGGTGGTATGCAGGGCCTGAACGACTCTGATGCGGCGGGCAGCCTCTTCGGTGGTCGTCTCTTCGGCTCTGGCGGAATCTTCGACAGCATGCAGGGCTACGCATCCGGCGGCGATCCCGTCGGCGGCGTGCCGATCGAAGTTGGTGAAGTTGGCCCGGAGATCTGGACTCCACCTACATCCGGGGGCCACATCACTCCGAGCCGCGACATCGCAGGGCTCGGTGGCAGCCCGACCTACGTCAGCGATGCACGCGCCACCGATCCGGCGCTCACACAGGCCAACGTCGCACGGGCAATCGCATCCAGCAATGCCCACGCGGTGGAGCAGGCTCAGTCCCGCATGGTTGATCGCCAACGCAGAACGCCGAGGTAAGTCATGGCACAAGTAACAATCAGCCCAGTCACACTCAGTGGCTGGAGCGGACTCAGTACCGGTGTGGCGTTGTATGTCTTCTGCAACGACGCCTTTACAGGGTCCGATGGAACGCCTGTACCGAAGACCATTCGCGACAACGTCAAGAACGGTCTCGGTACTTTCTATCAGTCATTCGCCTGCACTGTGAACAACGGGCAGCTTGCGGTTCCCGCAGTCCAGTTGGAATCGACCACCGACTCGCCGGACAATCCGGACGCGAGCTATTCCGCGGTGCTCTGGGACTCAACAACCGGCATGGCCATCCAGTCGTTCGGCACGAGGCAAAGTTTTGCCCTGTCGCCAACTCCGACCACCATTACATGGGCCGCGATCTTCTCCGGCCAGGCGGATCAATGAAGCTGACGAGATACCTTGTTTTTCTGCTCCTCATCATCGCGCCCGTTCTCATAACGGCACAGGTCTCCATTTCGGCCAATCATGTCGTGGACTCGTTCGAGCGTCCCCTTGCCTCAGGCAAGTTGTGTTTTGCGCCCGTCGATGCCGCCTCAAATCCCGCGGGGTTTCGCGTGGGGTCGATGCAGGTTGTCCCCACAGCGGTGTGCGGCCTCATCGCGAATGGTGTTCTGCAATCGGGACTCAACGTTGCGCCGTCTCCGTCCGGTGTCTACTACCACATCTGGGCAGCAAACAGGCTCAACAACGCAGTAATCCGCGACTACGGCCTGGCGTCGATCACAGGTTCAACCTGGTCGCTCGATAGCTATGACCCCTCCATCGTCACGGTTCCAGCGTCGGCCCTTACCATGGGCGCAGTCACCACACTGCCGCCGGGCTCCAATGCAAGTTGCAATCTGACGGGCGGAAACCCGTACTCGCTCAATTGCGCGATCCCTCAGGCGCCGGGCGCGACAGAGGTCGCACCCTCCACCCAATACACGATCCCGACCTATGACTCGAATTCGGACCTCGTGCATCTTGGACCGTCGAGAGTCACCACGGACGCGAATGGCGATCTTGCCGTCCCCAATAATCTTTTGGCAGGATCGGCGAGCATCGCCGACCTGTTCGCTGGGTTCGTCAACGGCTCCACATCAGTCACCTCTCCCTGGATTCAAGGGAAGCTGATTGGCTCCGTGTACCAGGTCGATCAATTTGGGACGGGCAGCTTCGATCAGCTCATCAATGCCTGCATTACATACGGAGCGATCTACGGGCAACAAACACTCGCCAGTAACAACGTCGGCAACTTCACGTGTGATGCCCGGCGCCTTACCGGCAGCTCGAACGGGCCCAATACACTGACCGCGCAGGGAGACATCACAGTCACCAACCAAGGGGTCCATGTGCTCATGCCGTGTCAGGCGATCAACATGGGCGCGCACCACATCATTGTCAGAAGCACGAGCACATACAACGTCGGCAGTGACACCTTTGAAGGCTGCGGGCAGGACGCGACTTGGCTGGCATTTACGGGCAGTGACACATTTGTCCAAGTAGGCGATCCCACTTTCACCCTCGACACACGCCGGGTGTCGTTCAAGCACCTCGCCATCATGACCAACATGGCGGGTGAGTTTGCCGGCGCCATAGCCTTCTAC
>Ga0265314_10002057_pt1 | contig 21236 bp, 19 predicted proteins | sample 4126metaG_FD_203106 | JGI IMG/M metagenome (GOLD analysis project Ga0265314, IMG submission 203106) | Rhizosphere microbial communities from Carex aquatilis grown in University of Washington, Seatle, WA, United States - 4-1-26 metaG | ecosystem: Host-associated > Plants > Roots > Rhizosphere >... | reverse complement strand
GCGGCAAGCCGATCCTGAGCGTGCCCTATACCCAGGAGAACAATGACGTCGCCATGATGCTGATTCAGCACCACAAGGCGTCGGAATATTACGAGCGCGCCATCGACCAGTTCGAACAGATCCACAAGGACGCCAAAGGTTCGGCGCGGGTGATGGCACTGTCGGTGCACCCCTATCTGATGGGCGCGGCGCACCGGGTGAAATATTTCCGCAAGATTTTCGAGGAAATCCGCAAGAAGAAGGACGTGCTGTTCTGGACCGGCTCGCAGATCGCGGATTGGTACATCAAGGCGGGGCCCAAGCCGCCGAAGTGAGTGGCGGCATTGCCTATTCCGCTCGTCCGCGCGCAAGCGGGGACCCAGGGCGGCATCCTCCGGCGTCAGTTGTGGCCCTGGATTCCCGCTTGCGCGGGAATGAGCGGTGATAAATGCCGGCCCGGCCCTTGGTTTCACGAACGCGGTGGACTATCCGTAAACCGGTTGACAGTAAACGGATATGCGATGACCGCCTCCTTCCTCGACAAAACCACCATTGCCGAGCTGACCGCGCGGATGTACCTCGACACCGGCGCGGTGCGGTTCATGACCGAGAAGCCCTTCATCTTCACCTCGGGCTGGGCGAGCCCGGTCTATAACGACTCGCGTTGGCTGATCTCGTTTCCGGCGGTGCGCTCGACGCTGATGAATTTCACCGTCGAGGGCATCACGCGTGACGTCGGCCGCGACAAGCTGGACGCGGTGGCGGGCGGCGAGACCGCCGGCATTCCCTTCGCCGCCTGGGTGGCGGACCGCATGAACCTGCCGATGCAGTACGTGCGCAAGAAAGCCAAGGGCTTCGGCCGCGGCTCGCAGATCGAGGGGCAGTTGATCCCGGGCCAGCGCGTGCTCCTGGTGGAGGACCTCGCCACCGACGGCCGCAGCAAGATCAATTTCGTCAATGCCATCCGCGACGCCGGCGGCTCATGCGATCACTGCACCGTGCTGTTTTTCTACGACATCTATCCGGAAGGCCGCAAAATCCTCGCCGACATCGGCGTCACGCTGCATTACCTGACGACGTGGCACGACGTGCTGCGCGTCGCCAAGGCGAGCAACAAGTTCGAGCCCAAGATGCTGGCCGAGGTCGAGAGCTTCATCAACGATCCCGCGGGCTGGTCGAAGGCGCACGGCGGCGTCGCCACCGCGGCGGAGTAGTTTATAAATTCAATTTCCGCTTCAATCGCGTCACCGCCAGATCCAGCGCCGACAGAAACCGCGAGATGTCCTGCCGCGATAAAGGTGCCGGCCCGCGCGTCGTGGCGCCGGCCGAACGCAAATCGGTCATCAGGTCGCGCGTCGCCAGCGCCATGCCCATCGAATTGTCGTCGAACGGCTTGCCGGTGGGCGACAGCACGCTCGCGCCGTTGCGGACACAGCGGCCGGCGAGTGGCACGTCGGCGGTGATGACGATATCGGCCGCCCCTGCCCGCTCGGCGATCCAGTTGTCGGCAATGTCCGGGCCTTCAGACACGATGACGCGCTCGATCATGTCGGAGCTCGGCACGTTCATGAACGAATTGGCGACGATATAGACCTTGAGGCCGTAACGCTCGGCGACCCGGTAGACCTCGTTCTTCACCGGACAGGCGTCGGCGTCGACGAAAATGCGAATGGCGGACGGCGTTTCCATGGCCCTGACATAGCACTAATCCCTGCCGGGATCAGGCCAGCTTCGCCAGCAGCAGGCAGCCGGTCACGAGGACGAAGATCACCGCCGTCGAGGCAACTACCGTGGCAACGTGGCGCCAGCCGAGCCCGATAATGGTCGCGACCGAAGTGCCAAGGCCCAAGGCGCCGATGGCGATCAGCAGCCCCCAGTTCGACAGCTCGATCAGGATCGCCTTCAGCGGCGTGAACAGCGGCAGCAGCGACGGCGCCAGCGGTATGGCGCTGTTCAAGAAGCACAACAGCAGAAACACCAGCGCGAAGACCGGCACCGGCACCTTGGCCTCGCCGTGCTTGACGCCTTGCCTTGTGAAATACCAGCCGATGCCGAGCACCACCGGAAGCAGCAGGAAGACGCGGAACAATTTGACGATGACGGCGGTGTTGCCGGCGGTTTCGCTGACGGCGTAGCCGGCGCCGACGACCTGCGCGACGTCGTGAATGGTGCCGCCGAGCATGACGCCCGTCGTCTGCGCGTCAAAGCCGAGCAGCACGCAGAGCGGCGGATAGATCACCATGGCCAGCGTCGCCAGCGCATTGACCGCCACCACGACGAAAGCGATGTCGGCCTCCTTGCCTTTGTAATCCGGCACCACGGTCGAGGTGGCAAGCGTCGCCGAGGCGCCGCAGACCGCGGTGGCGGCCCCGACCAGCGCGCCGAAGCCGGCGCTGCGGCCGCTCATGCGTGCGAACAAAAAGCCCGACAGCAGCGTCAAGATCATAGACACCACGATGGTGATGCCGGTGGTGAGGCCGAGCGCGGCGATATCATGCAAGGCGACGCGCAAACCGAGCAGCGCGACCGCCCAGCGCAGCACCGTGCGCACGCAGAACGCCATGCCGGGCTTGAAGCGCGCCTGGCTGGAGAGCGGATTGAGCGCGATGCCGATGACCAGCGCCAGCACCATGGCCGGGATAGGCAGCGCCTTGTCGACGTAAGGCGCGGCGAGATAGGCGGCGAGCGCGACCGAGGCCGATAGCAGAACGCCGGGCGCGTAGTCGATCACGGTTTCGGAGAATGGACGGCTGACAGGCTGGGTCGGGAGGGCCACGTGTTTTTCTCTCTCTTTACCGGCTGGCAGCTTGCGTGCCGGAACGTCCGGCGCCGAGACCCGCGGTCACCGCGGGCGCGAGTTGCGAGGGTGTATCGACGACGACCACGCCGGCGGCTTCGAGCGCCTTGCGTTTGCCGGCATAGCTGCCGGCATTGCCGGTAACGATGGCGCCGGCGTGGCCCATTTTCTTGTCGCGGGGCGCGGCGGCGCCGGCGATGAAGGCGACCATCGGCTTGTGCATCGTCTTGGCGTATTCGGCCGCGGCCTCTTCCATGGCGCCGCCGATTTCACCGACGATGACGACGGCGTCGGTGCCGGCGTCCCGGTCGAGCGCTTCGAGCGCGTCGCGCGTGGTGGTGCCGAGCATCGGATCGCCGCCGATCCCGATGAAGGCGGACTGTCCGATGCCGGCGCGTGTGAGATTGAGGCAGACCAGCGTGCCGAGACTGCCCGAGCGCGAGATGACGCCGACGCGGCCCGGCTTGAACACGCTCGGCACGAAAGCCGGCATAATGCCGACGAAGGTTTCGCCGGGCGTCACCAGCCCCGCGGTGTTCGGGCCGACGATGCGGGTGCCGTGTTTCGCCGCGGCGGCGTGCATCGCCATGACGTCCTGCGCCGGGATGTGCTCCGTCAACACCACCAGCGTCTTGACGCCCGCCTCGCAGGCGGAAATGGCGGCTTCGCGCGCCATCGGCGGCGGAATGAACATCACCGCGACGTCGGCGCCGACGGCTTTGGCCGCGTCCGCCGTGGTCGCGAAAATCGGCACGCCAATATGGGTCTCGCCGGCGCGCTTGGGATTGATGCCGCCGACCACGGTGGTGCCATAGGCGATCATCTTCTCGGTCCAGAACGTGCCCTGCTTGCCGGTGATGCCAAGCACGACGACGCGGTCTTTTTTACGAACGATCATTGCGCCGCCTTTACCGCCGCCTGGATGGCGTCTTCCATGAAATCATAGGGCTCGATGCCGAGCTCGCGGCGCACCAGCGCCACCGCCTCGACCTCGCCCGTGCCGTGGATGGAGAAAAACACCGGCACTTTCGGCTTGAGTTTGTGCCACGCCTTGACCACGCCTTCGGCCATCACGTCGGTGCGGGCGAAGGCGCCGCAGAAATTGATCACCAGGCTTTTGACGCCGGGATTGGACAGCACCAGGTCGAGCGCGATCTCGGACTTGGTATAGGCCTCGCCGCCGATCTCGAGGAAGTTCGCCGGCTTGCCGCCGTAATGGCTGATGACATCCATCGTCGTCATGGTCAGCCCGGCGCCGTTGGCGAGAACACCGACATTGCCGTCGAGCTGGATCAGCTTGAGGCCGGCGGCAGCACCCCGCGCCTCAAGATCGGTCATGGCGTTGGCGGCACCGCCCGGCGCTATGTCCGGCTGTCGGTAGGCGGCGGCATCGTCGAGCACGAATTTGCAGTCCAGCGCCACCACGCGACCGTCGGCCAGCAGCGCCAGCGGGTTGATTTCGAGGAGTTCCGCGTCGCGCGCGCGGAAGGCGGCGTACATCTGGTCGATGATCTGCGCAATCTGCGGCGCGGCGTCACCGAGATCGAGACCCTTGAGCATGGCCTGGATGTCGCGGGCGCGCGGCACGCTGTTGATGTCGACCGGCAGACGGCGGATAGCATCGGGGTTCTTGTCGGCGACCTCCTCGATGTCCATGCCGCCTTCGGTCGAGAACAAAATCAACGGCTGGCGCGACGCCGTGTCGAGCAGCACGGCGGCGTAGAATTCGCGCACGATCTTGGCCTGCTCTTCGATCAGAAGGCGCTCGACCTTGTAGTCCCCGATGGCCATGCCGAGAATTTGGTTGGCGACCTGTTCGGCTTCGGCCGGCGTGTTAGCGAGCTTAATACCGCCGGCCTTGCCGCGCTTGCCGACCGGCACCTGCGCCTTGACGACGCAAGGCCCGATCTGCGCCGCCGCCATGGCTGCTTCTTTGGCGCTGATGCAGAGGATGCCGCGCGGAATGGGAATGCCGGCGGGGCGCAGCACCAGCGTTTTCGCCGCGTGTTCTTCGAAGTTCATGGCTGCTTCGCTTTTTCTCGGCGCATGATCTTGTCCGAAAACCGGTATCCACTTTTCGGGATCATGCGCTCGCTACTTGCCGTATTTCGCCCAGAAGCGGCCGAACAGCTCTTCTTCGCTCGGCTTGTCTTCGGGGATGGTGGTGACGAGGTGGGTGATGTTGAGGAAGTTCATGTAGTTGAGGTTGTCGGTGATGGAGTTGCCGCCCCAGGTGCCGCAGCCCATGCTGAGCGTGAAGTTCAGCCCCGAATCGAAGCCGCCGCCATTGGCGAAGGTGTGCGCCTGGTTGATCAGGACGCGCACCACGTCGGAATGCTCGGCCAGATGCCGGGCGCGATCCATGTTTTTAGTGTGCAGGCCGAGCGAATGGCCGCGGCCCTGATGGTCGAGAATGTCATGGGCTTGCGTCACCGCGGCGTCGAAATCCTCGGCCCGATAGACGGTGAGCACCAGCGCCAGCTTCTCGCCGGAGAACGGAAAATCGCGGCCGACGCCGGTTTCCTCGACCATGAAGAACTTCTTCGCCTCCGCCGCCTTCGGCAGGCCGAAACCGCGCGCCAAAATGTCGGCGTCGCGCGCGATCAGCGTGCGCGACAGCTTGCCGTCCGGCCACAGCGCCGCCTGGATGCGGGGCTTGTCCTCCGGCTTGGTCATATAGCCGCCTGCGCGCTCCAGCGCGGCGATCGCCTTGTCGTAGACGGCATCGACAATGACGACCGAATTTTCCGACGAGCACGACGTCGAATTATCGAAAATCTTCGAGGCCGTGATCTTGCGCGCGGCGTCGTCGAGATCGGCGGTCTCGTCGATGATGACGGGCACGTTGCCGGTGCCGACGCCGATCGCCGGCGTGCCGGACGAATAAGCGCGCCGCACATTGTCCTGCGAGCCGGTGGCGACGATCAGGTCGGCCGCCTGCATCAGCGCCTGGGTCATGTCCTTCGACGCCGGCGGCGGCAGGATTTGCACGAGGTCCTCGGGCGCGCCGACTTTGCGCAATTCGGCGCGCATGTAGTCGACGGTCTTCGCAGTAGTTTTCATGCCGGCGGGCGACGAGGCGATGATGATGGCGTTGCGGCCCTTGATCGCCATCATCGCCTTGTTGACCGGCGTGGCGCCGGGATTGGTCGACGGCGTGATGGCGCAGACGAGGCCCACCGGCTTGGCATATTTGGTGATGCCGCGCTGCTTGTCCTCTTCGATGAGGCCGACCGACTTCACCCGCATCAAGTCGCGCAAGGTGCCGAAGGTCTTGCGCGTTTTCTTGATGATCTTGTCGGGCACGTTGCCGAGCTGGGTGTCGGCGACGGCGAGTTCCGCAAGTTCTTTGGCATGTGCCGGATTGTACAGCGACCAGGCCAACGCGGTGACGGCTTCGTCGGTGTGGGCTTGATCGGCCTCACCGAAGATTTTCTGCGCCGCGCGGCCGCGCCGCACCAGTTCATCGACCACAGCCTTTGCGGCGGGGTCCATCGGCGTTTTGACGGCTACCGTCATCGCATCTGCTCCATCACTTCCACTTCCGCTCGTCCCCGCGAAAGCGGGGACTCAGTTCTTGGCTCTGGATTCCCGCTTGCGCGGGAATGAGCGGAGATTGAATCAGCTCACCACCTGCGGGCGCATGTCGTCGCGTTTGATGCCCGCCACCACCACCGGCTTCTTCATGGCGTCGCGGCGGAACGGCTCGCCCAACTCCTGGTTCAGCACCACTTCGATGAAAGTCGTGATGCGCTTCTTCTGGTCCTCGCAGGACTGGCGCAACGCTTCGGTCAGTTCGGCCTGCGTTTTGACCATGACGCCCTTGAGGCCGCAACCTTGCGCGACCTTGGCGTAGCTCAGATGGGGGTCGAGCTCGGTGCCTACGAAGTTGTCGGCGTACCACAAGATCGAATTGCGCTTTTCGGCGCCCCACTGGTAGTTGCGGAAGATCACCATGGTGATGCCCGGCCATTCCTCGCGGCCGATCGAGCTCATCTCGCTCATGGAAATGCCGAAGGCGCCGTCGCCGGCAAAGCCGACGCAGGGCACGTCCGGATTGCCGATCTTGGCGCCGATAATGGCGGGAAAGCCGTAGCCGCAGGGGCCGAACAGGCCGGGCGCCAGATATTTGCGGCCTTTTTCGAACGTCGGATAGGCGTTGCCGATGGCGCAGTTGTTGCCGATATCGCTGGAGATGATGGCGTCCTTCGGCAGGCCGGCCTGGATGGCGCGCCAGGCCTGGCGCGGCGACATGCGGTCGGCATCGCGCGTGCGCGCGTCGGCGTTCCAGGTGGTGCCCGGATCGTCGTCTTCGTGGTCCATGCTGGACAGCGTCTGCAGCCAGCGCGACTTGGTCTGGTGCACCAGCGCCTTGCGCTCGGCGCGGCCGTCATTGCCGGCCGACGGCGCAAGCTGTGCCAGGATGGCTTGCGCCACCAGCTTGGCGTCGCCGCAGATGCCGACGGCGACCGGCTTGGTCAAGCCGATGCGGTCCGGGTTGATGTCGACCTGGATGATCTTGGCGTTCTTCGGCCAATAGTCGATGCCGTAGCCCGGTAGCGTCGAGAACGGATTGAGCCGTGTGCCGAGGCACAACACGACGTCGGCTTTCGCCACCAGCTCCATGGCCGCCTTCGAACCGTTGTATCCGAGCGGGCCGACGGCGAGCGGGTGGCTGCCGGGGAAGGAGTCATTGTGCTGGTAGTTGTTGCACACCGGCGCATCGAGCTTCTCCGCGAGCGCGACGCAATCAGGAATGGCGTTGGCCAGAACGACGCCGGCGCCCGACAGGATCACCGGGAATTTCGCGCTCGACAGCAGTTTGGCGGCTTCGGCGATCGCCTTGGCGCCGCCGGCCGGACGTTCGAACTCGACGATGGCCGGCAGGTTGATGTCGATAATTTGCGTCCAGTAGTCGCGCGGAATGTTGATCTGCGCCGGCGCCGACAGCCGCCTGGCCTTGGTGATGACGCGGTTGAGCACTTCGGCGGTGCGCGAGGGATCGCGCACTTCTTCCTGGTAGCAGACCATGTCGCGGAACAGCGCCATCTGCTCGACTTCCTGGAAGCCGCCCTGCCCGATGGTCTTGTTGGCCGCCTGGGGCGTCACCAGCAGCATCGGCGTGTGGTTCCAGTAGGCCGTCTTCATGCAGGTGACGAAATTGGTGATGCCGGGGCCGTTCTGCGCGATCGCCATGGCCATCTTGCCCGTGGTGCGGGTGTAGCCGTCGCAGATCAGGCCGCCATTGGTCTCATGCGCGACGTCCCAGAAGGTGATGCCGGCGGCCGGGAACAGGTCGGAGATCGGCATGAAAGCCGAGCCGATGATGCCGAAGGCATGTTCGATGCCGTGCATCTGCAATACTTTTACGAAAGCTTCTTCTGTCGTCATTTTCATCGTGAAACGTCCTTCTTCATCGCTTTATTGAATTTCAGGATTTGTCCTGAAAGATTTCGGCCAGTTCGCCGGCGGCGCGGCGCAGCAACGGCAGATGTTTGCGGGCGGTCTGCTCGTTCATGCGCGCCTCTGGCGCCTGGATCGCCAGCGCGGCCAGCATCTCACCGTTCTGACCGAGAACCGGCACCGCAATGCAAATCACGCCGGCGAGATATTCCTCCCGGTCGAACGAGACCTGCTCCTTGCGGATCTGGCGCAATTCCGCGTCGAGCTTGCCGTTGTCGGTGATGGTGCGCTCGGTGAAGCGGCGCAAATCGAGGCTTTGCAGCAAGCGCTTGCGGCGCGGCGACGGCGCCAGCGCCAGATAAAGCTTGCCGATGGCGCTGCAATGCAGCGGCACCCGCGCGCCGGCGTTGTAATGCAGGCGCAGCGGCCAGTCCTCCGCCTCGACGCGATCGAGATAGACCACCTCGCCGTTGAGCAACGTGCCGATATTGCAGGTTTCGTTGAGCGTGCGGACCAGACGCTGCAGCACCACATGCGGCGCGTCGTTGCGCATCGACGACGACAGCGCGCCGAAGGCGAGATTGGTCAGTTTCGGCCCGATGATCAGGCGACGGCGGCCCGGCTCGCGCGACAAATAGCCCTGGCCGACGAACCAGTCGACCAGGCGGTAGGCCGTCGCCTTCGGCAGCTTCAGCGAGGCGATGATGTCGAGCACATCGACCGGATTGCGCGAATTGGCGACGTGCTCGAGGATGGCGAAGGAGCGTGCGGTGGCGCCGAGCTTCTGCTCGCGCGGTTTGGCCGCTTTGGCCGGCGCGGCTTTGACCGGCGTGCGCCGTGCCGTTGGAGCGGCGGGCCTTGCATCAATAGCGACGGGGACGGCCATGGATCACCTGGTTACACAGCTTGCGGACGGCGGCGCGCCGCGACGACACGATGCAGGAACGGATAGCTCAACGCCGCCACCGAGGCGAAAATCAGCGTGCCGCTGATCGGACCGCTGACGAAAACGGTCCAGTCGTTGTTGCTGCTGATCATGCTGCGCATGAAGGCGGTTTCGCCGATCGGGCCGAGGATGGCCCCGAGCACCATCGGCGAGATCGGAAATTTGAATTTCTCGAACAGATAGCCGAGCACGCCGAAGATCACGATCATCCAGACGTCGGACATGCTGTTGCGGCTGGCATAGGCGCCGACCAGGCAAAACAGAACCACAATGGCCGACAGCACGCCCTGCGGCACGGTGAGAACCTTGATGACGACGCGGATCCAGAAGAATCCCATGATGCACATGCCGATGACGCTGGCGAACATCGAGGCGAGGATGGTGTAGACCATCAGCGTCGAGGCCGGCGTTTCCAAGAGCATCGGGCCCGGCTGCACGCCGTGCAGCAGGAAGGCGGCGAGGATCACCGCTGTGGCGCCGCTGCCCGGCAGGCCGAGGATCAGCAGCGGGATCATGTGGCCGGCGACCGAGGCGGTGGCGCCGACTTGCGGCGCGACGATGCCTTCGGGAATGCCGGTGCCCATCAAATGCCGGCGCTGACCGTATTGCTTCTCGATGCCGTAGGAGATGAAGGCGGTAATGGTGGCGCCCGCGCCGGGCACGATGCCGAGCAACGTGCCGATGATGGTGCTGCGGATCAGCGTCACCTTCACGGCAATGAGTTCGCGCAAGGTCGGGAATTCGGTGCCCACCGTCTTGGTGGTCGCCATCGGCTTCTGGATGCGCAGGCCCTGTCCGATGCGCGCCAGCACCTCGCCAAGGCCGTACATGCCGACCAGAACCTCGACCAGTTGCACGCCGTCACGCAAGATCGGCACGTCGAAAGTGAAGCGGTCGGTGCCGTAGATGCTGTCGATGCCGACGGTGGCGACCAAGAGCCCGACGCAGAGGCTGATGAGCGAATTCACCATCGATTTTCCGGCCAGCGCCACCACCGTGGTCAGGCCGAACAGCACAGCGGCGAAGTAGTCCGGCGAGTCGAACTTCAGCGCGACTTCGCTCAAAGGCCCGGCGAGCGCGACCATGACGAAAGACGACACCAGGCCGGCGATCAACGCGGCGACCAACGCCCAGCCGAGCGCCTTGGCCGGCGCACCCTTGCGCGCCATGGTGTAGCCGTCCCACAGCATCGGCACGTCCATTGGCTCGCCCGGGATGCGGTAGAGAATGGCGGAGAAGCAGCCGGCATAGGTGCCGGAGAAATAGATCGCGGTCAGCAGGATGACCGAGGGCTCGATATCCATGCGATAGGTGAAGGGCAACGCCAGCACCACACCCATGACCAGGCCGAGGCCGGGCATGATCGACACCGCCATGCCGACCAGCAGGCCGATGACCAGCACGAACATGTTGAACGGCTGGAAGACGTGCAGGAAGCCGTGCAAGAGGTTGATGAAGGCCATATCAGCGGACCCCCATCGCCGCCATGATGGCGTAGGACACGTCGTTGAAGGGGAAAATGCCGAGCGGCAGCGCGACGTAAACGATGCGCATGAAAATGAGCATGAAGGCAAGCGCGATGCAGACGCTCAGCACCGCGGCGCGGACCGGCTTGCGATAATGACCGAGATACATCAACGCAAAGACATAGACGATCGTCGTCAAAAAGAAGCCGAAGATCGGCATGACGAAGAGGTAGACCAACGTGGCGCCGACCGAGAGCCAGACCAGGCCCGGATAGATTTCCGGTGGAGTAATCAGCGCCTCGTCTTCCTCAATCGCCGCGGGCGCATCCGCCGTCGTGCGTCGCGCATTGGCGACGACGCCCCACAACGCGGTGACGATCATCAATACGAGGATGATCTTCGGCCAGGCGCCGGGACCGATGCGGTCGGAGGCGCCTTCGACCTCGAAATTCTCGGCGAGATAAAACAGATAGAGCCCGGCCGCGAGCACCACGCCATAAGGCAGCGCCGCGCGCAGCCGGCCAGCCGGGCTGATCGCCGTGCTCACTTGCCGCCCATCTTGGTTTCGGCACGGAATTTCTTGGCCTGATCGAGCCAGGAATCCATGAAAGCGCGCGCCTTGTCCATCGGCACGAAGCTGTTGGGGTCGGCGTATTGCTGGTCAAGATAGGCCTTGAACTCGGCGTTCTGCGCGACCTTGGCGATCTCGTCGGCGAGAATCTTGACCTGCGCCGGATCGGTGCCGGCCTTGACCACGATGGCGCGAAACTGCGGCATGGTCACGTCAAAGCCCAGTTCGGTCGATACCGGCACGTCGGCGAATTTCGGAATATTCAGACGGTGCGGATAAAAGAAGATCAGCGGCCGGATTTTGCCGCCGTCGAAATAGCTGCGCACGTCGCCGGTCTGCTCGTAGAGCACGTCGGCATTGCCGCCGAGGATCGAGGTGTAGCGTAGCTCCGGCTCGGCATAGGGAATGGCGTCGAGCTTGAGGCCCTTGGTCTTGAAGTAGTTCACCGTGATGTCGTCGGCGCTGCCGAAGCCGAGCACGGCGGTTTTCAGCGAACGCTCTTTCGCCAGCTTGACCAGATCGTCCCAGGTCTTCATCGGGCTATTGACGTTGACCCAGAAGCCGGACGGCTGCTGGATCATGATCGCCAGCGGAATGACCTGGTCGGCGGTGAAGGCGGGCTTGGCGCCGGCGAGCAACGCGTAGGTGTCGCCGATCAGCACCGCCAGCGAATAACCGTCGGCCGGCGAATTGAGCAGCTTCGACATGCCGGTGACGCCGGTCGCGCCCGGCACGTTGAGCACGGGCAGCGAGACCTTGAGATCTTCCGACATGATCTTGCCGGCGGTGCGCGCCAGCAGATCGGCGCCGCCGCCGGCGCCCCATGGCACGATGAAATTGATCGGGTGATCGGGATATTCCGCCGCGGCTGGACCGGCGGATAGTGCGGCGCCCACAGCAACCGCCATCCCAAACGCAACGCTTCGCATGATCGAACGCATGGCCTTGACCTCCCTGTGCGCCGCTCTTTGGCGGCCAATTGACGGCGGGTGGACCCGCTCGTCATAGTCTCATTATTCGAGACTGTTATTCTCAATACGCTAACAGAGCGTCGGCGCCCCGCAAGAGGAAAACTGGGGCCTGGCGTCTCGTAGCATGGGATTTGACGTGCAAATCGCGCAGCGAAATGCGCGTTTCTCAAAGGGCGGGAATTATACAGCCATCACCCCGAGGTGGACGCGCGCGATAGCGCTCCGAAGCACGGCGACCGGCACTCCGTGAAGCGCCGTTCATCCTTCGTGGCGCTCGCACCTCGGGATAGCGAAAACTAACGCTGCTCGATCGCCACGTAGTCGCGCGCCTCGGGCCCGTTGTAGAGCGTGAGCGGGCGGATCAGGATGTTGTTGTCGAGTTGCTCGAGCACCTGAACCACCCAGCCCGGCACGCGGCCGATGGCGAAGATCGGCACGAACAGATCGCGCTTGACGCCGAGCAGGTGGTAGACGACGCCGGAGTAGAAATCGACGTTCACATTGACGCCGTGGCGCGCATAAGGCGCCATCGCCGCCACCACCGCCTGCAAAATCTCGAACCATTTCGGCTGGCCCATTTCCTTGGACAGCCGCTCGACGCCGGCACGCATGTGACGCGCGCGCGGGTCCTCGGCGCGATAGACGCGATGACCAAAGCCGGTGATGGCGACGCCGGCCTTGCGCTTTTCCTTCACATAATCGGCGGCGCGGGCCGGATCGCCGATCTCTTCGGCCATCTTCATGACATCCTCGGCGGCACCGCCATGGGCCGGCCCAGACAGCGCGGCAATCGCCGCGGTGATCGCCGCATGCAGGTTCGCCTGGGTGCCGACGACGACGCGGGCGGCGAAAGACGAGGCGTTCGAGCCGTGCTCGGCGTGAAGAATGAGGTCGCGGTCGATCAACTGCGCGGCGTCGGCGCTCGGCCGTTTGCCGGTCAGCATCCACAGCAGGTTGGCGGCGTGGCTCAGCGTGGCGTCGGCCGGCACCGGCTCCAGGCCGTCGCGGATGCGCGAATGCGCGGCGACGATCATCGGTACCTGCGAGGTGAGGCGAACTGCCTTGCGCAACGTCGCTTCGCGCGAATTATCGCCCGTTTCCGGGTCAAACGCGGCCAGCGCGGAGGCCGCGGTGCGCAACACGTCCATCGGATGGCCCTGTTTGGTGGCGCGGATGATGTCGAGCACCGGCGCCGGCAGCGCGCGCGCGGCCTTGAGTTCGGCATCGAAGGCCGCCAGTTGCTGTGCGTTCGGCAGTTCGCCGACCATCAACAGATAGGCGGTTTCCTCGAAGCTGGAATGCTCGGCGAGATCGTGGATCGAATAGCCGCGGTAACGCAGGTCGCCCGCCTTGCCGTCGATGAAGGTGCAGGGCGAGCGGTCGAAATAGACGCCCGTGAGGCCGCGATGAATCTTGATCGGTTCGTTGGTTTCGGCCATCAATTCCTCCAGACGTTCTTCTTTGCGCATGATCCTTATCCGAAAACCGGTAGCCACTTTTCGGGGATCATGCGCCGCTGTTTTCCCACGCGGTGAGATGCATGAATTTTCTCGATCGCTTGTTTGATATCGCACGCAAGCGTTATCGCAAAATCGTTTTGCCGGAAGGCGACGATCCGCGCGTCGTCGCGGCTGCCGCGCGTCTGATAAACGACAAGATCGCGCAGCCGATATTGCTCGGCGATGCCGAGGTCATTGGAACCGTCGCCAAAGCGGCCGGCGTCTCACTCGATGGGATATCGATCGTCGATCCGCGCACCGACGCGCGGCTCGCATCTTACGGCGCGGCGCTGGCATCTTTGCGCGACAGCATGACGCCAGCGATGGCAACACGGCTTGCGAGCAAGCCGCTGTATTTCGGCGGCATGATGGCGCGCCAGGGCGACGCCGATGCCATGGTCGCCGGCTGCGCCAATCCGACGCGCCGTGTCATCGAAGCCGGCTTGATGACGGCAGGTTTGGCGGACGGTATCGCGTTGCCGTCGAGCTATTTCCTCATCGTCGTACCCGACTTTCTGAGCCAAGGCCCTCGGCCTTTCGTCTTCGCCGATTGCGCCGTCAATGCCGATCCGGATGCCGAGGCTTTGGCCGACATCGCCATCGCCTCCGCGCGCAGCGCGCAAGCCTTGCTGGGCGAAGCGCCGCGCGTGGCGATGCTGTCGTTTTCGACCAAAGGCAGCGCGCAACACGCGCATGTCGACAAGGTACGGCGCGCACTTGAGATGGTGCGGCTGCGCGAGCCATCATTGTCTATTGACGGCGAATTTCAGGCCGATGCCGCGCTGGTGCCGGCGGTGGCGGCCAAGAAGGTGAAGGATGCCAGTAACGTCGCCGGCCGCGCCAATGTGCTGATTTTTCCCGATCTTAATTCCGGCAATATCGGCTACAAGCTGACGCAATGGCTGGGCGGGGCACAGGCCATCGGGCCGTTTTTGCAAGGCTTCGCGCGTCCCATCAGCGACCTGTCGCGGGGCGCCAGCGTCGACGACATCGTCACGACCTGCGCCGTGGTGGCGGCAACGTGATTTCTTATCCTCCCCTGCAGGAGGACGATAAGAAAGTCACTTCTGCAAATCGTCATCGTCGAGCACGCGCAACGCGGCGCCTTCGACGTCGCTGTATTGACCGCTGCGCAGCGCCCACAAAAATGCGAACAGACCGGTCAGGCCGAGGCCGAGCGCGAGCGGAACCATGTAGATAAGGACATTCATGTCGCTATCTCTTGTCTGCGCGCCTTATACGCCCGTAGTGCATTAAGCGTCACCAGCAGCGAGGACCCCGACATCGCCAGCGCGGCGATCAGAGGCGTCACCATGCCGGCGATCGCAATGGGCACGGCGATGGCGTTGTAGATCACGGCAAGCCAAAGGTTTTGCGACATCAGCCCGCGGGCGCGACGGCTGATGACGATGGCATCCAGCACCGGGGCGAGATTTTCACCGAGGAACACGGCATCGGCCTGCGCCTGGGTGACGTCGGCGGCGTCGATCGGCGACAAAGAAACATGCGCCGCGGCCAGCGCCGGAGCGTCGTTGAGACCGTCGCCGACCATCAGGACGCGGCGGCCCTGACGCTTGAGCTGTTCGATCATCTCGATTTTCTGCGCCGGCTTCAGTTCGCCCAGCCAATCGCGGATGCCAAGGGCCTCCGCCACCGGCCGCACCGCTTCCACGCGGTCGCCGGATAGAATGACCAATTTCAGATCCAGCGCCTTTAACGCTTGCACCACTGCTACCGCATCCGGCCTCAATTTCTGGCTGACGGCGATGACCGCGCGATGTTCCGCGTGAGCAAAATAAATGTGCGATAGGCCGCGCTCGTGCACGTCGGACGCATCAAGCCCACAGAAGGCGGCGCTGCCGAGCCGCGCTTCGCTGCCGTCGATCGTGACGCGAACGCCCTGCCCCGGTTCCTCGGTCGCACCGTCGAACGGCGCGCGCGGCGACGCCTCGCGCGACAGCGCCACCGCCAGCGGATGATGGCTGGACAGCGCCAGCCGCGCCGCGGTTTGCAGCAGCGCCGGGTTGACTTCGGCCACGTTGACAACGCGCGGCTCCGGCAGCGTCAAGGTGCCGGTCTTGTCGAAGATCACGGTGTCGGCTTCGGCCAGCCGCTCGATGGCGTCGCCGGCATTGAGAATAAGCCGGGCGCGGAACAGCGCGCCGGACGCCACCACCTGCACGGCGGGGATCGCCAGCGCTAGTGCGCAAGGACAGGTGATGATCAGCACCGCGATGGCGGTGACCACGGCGTCATGAATGCTCGCCCCCGCGAGCAGCCAGCCGGCGCAGGTCAGCGCCGCGGTCATATGCACAACCGGCGCGTAGACTCGCGCGGCGCGGTCGGCGAGCCGCATGGCGTGCGACTTCGCGCTCGCCGCCTTCTCCAACAGCTTTTCGATCTCGTCGACCAGCGTGGCGCCGCCGCCTGCGGTCACCCGCATCGTCAGCGTGCCTTTGTCGTTCATGCTGCCGGCATAGATCGTCGCGCCGGCCGCCACCTTGCGCCGTGCGGTTTCGCCGGTGATCAGGCTCTCGTCGATCTCGGAATTGCCGGTCAGCACGATGCCGTCGGACGGCACACGCTCGCCGGCTTTCACCAGCAGCCGGTCGCCGGCGGCGATCGCCGCCACGGGCACGCGCACCAGCTCGTCGTCATCGAAACGATGGGCGGCCTCGCCTTTCAGCGCCGCCAGATTGCCGGCGACCGCCCGCGTCTTGCGGCGCATCTCGTGATCCAGCGTACGCCCGCACAGCAGAAAGAACAGGAGCATCAGCGCGGAATCGAAATAGGCATGTTCGGCGTGGTTGGCGGTCTCGACCACCGACATTGCCAAGGCCAAGATGACGCCGAGCGAAATCGGCACGTTCATGTTGAGATTGCCCGAGCGGATGCCGCGCCATGCGCTTTCGAAGAACGGGCGGCCGGCATAGGCCGCGGCGGGCAGCGCGATCAGCGCCGAGGCCCAATGGAAGAAATCGCGCGTCTCCGGCGTGATGTCGGTAACGTTGCCGGACCACACCGAAACCGACAGCAGCATCACGTTCATGGCGGCAAAGCCCGCCACCGCGAGGCAGCGCGTCAGGCGGCGCGCCTCGGCGGCCTCTTCCTGCTCGGCGCGCAGCGGAACGAAAGGATGGCCGCTGTAGCCGATGTTTTCCAGCGCGGCGAGAATCTGCGAAGGCCTGAAGCCGCCTTCCGCCCAGGCGACGTGCAGGCGGCGATTGGTGTAGTTCAGCCGCGCGTCGGTGACGCCCGGCAACTGCTTCACCGCGCCTTCGATACGCCCGATGCAGGCGCCGCAGGCGATGCCGTCGACCGCAAGCTCCATGCCGAACCGGCCGGTACCTTCCGGCTTGGCATAAAGCGAGAGGTCGAAGGCTTCGGCCGTCATTGAGTCATCTCAGCGTCACGCGGCTGCGCGAGCGGAACTGGCGGTCCTCGCCGTGCAACAGATCGACGATCAGCTCCCATTGCCCGGGCGCCGCCTGCGCTGCGCCGTGGAAGGCGCCAGGACCGGTACTTTGCAACGTGACGGTTCGGTCGAGTCCGGCGTCGGCTGGATGGGCAAAATGCACCACGGCCGTCAGGCCGCTCAGTGCAACTCCCTTAGCGTCGCGCGCGATGATGTCGATGACCGCTTCGCCGGCGCGGTCGCGCGCCAGCTTGCCGTCGACCTGCCAATGCAGCGCGTCCTGGCGTTCGGCCGATTCGATATCGGCCTGGAACAGCAGACCCGCCTTATACGAGCTGCTGGTTTCCATGCCGCGGAACGTCGAGGTGGCGGCCTGCACCAGCACGCCGTTCACGGCGAAGACCACGCCGAAAAACCCGACCAGCCAGAGCAAAACGGCACGGCCGGTCAATTCACGCTTCTTTTCGCTTTTCCCGGGGGCAGCGTTCATGGCGTCGTCCTTTATGGTCCGAAGAAGTGGTCGCGCATTTCGGCGACCTCGCCGGAATCGACATCGACCAACTTGAACAGAATCGTGGTCGAGGGTGCTGGCGGCGTGTTGCTGTAGTCGGTGACCACGACGCGCACTTCGCGGGTCTGGTCGGGGCCGACCGTCACCAGTTGGCGACCATCGGCGCGCGGCGGCAGTCCGACATAATCGACCAGCGTCGACGGCAGGCCGTCCACGGCGACGACGAAGTCGCGATACTTGAGGCGCTTGTTGACGAGGCGGATCACGTAGCCGTTGCGCAGCGCGCCGTCTGACAACCGCACGAACATCGGATTGCGATCATGGATGACGCTGATGCCCTCACTGTCGCGGGTCGCCAGCGTGAATATCATGATGCCGCCGGCAATCGCCATCACCGCGGCGTAAAGCAGCGTGCGCATGCGCAGCATCTTGAAGAATGGCCGCTTGCCCTCGATGCGTTGCTTGATGTTCATATCGGTGTCGTAGGCGATTAGCCCGGTAGCCCGGCCGAGCTTGCTCATCACGGTATCGCAGGCGTCGATGCACAGGCCGCACTGAATGCAGCCGAGATTGGCCCCGCCGCGAATGTCGACGCCGGTCGGGCAGACATGGACGCATTGCAGGCAGTCGACGCAGTCGCCGGCCGGCTGTCCTTGCGCGCGGAGATGTTCGGACTTCTTGGCCGAGCAGCGCGGTTCGCCGCGATCGTAGCGGTAGGTGACATTAAGGGCGTATTCGTCGGTCAACGCGGCCTGGATGCGCGGCCACGGACACATATAGAGGCAGACCTGCTCGCGCATGTGGCCGGCGAGCGTATAGGTCGTCGCCGTCAGAATACCGATCCACAGATAAGCGGTGAACGGCGCGTTGCCGGTCGCCAGGTCTCTGACCAAAGTCGGCGCGTCGGCGAAGTACAGCACCCAGGCGCCGCCGGTCCACCACGCCACCATAAGCCAAGTGACGTGCTTGCCTGCCTTGCGCGCGAAATTCTCCGCAGTCATCGGTTGCGCGTCGCGGCGCATGTGCTCGCGGCGGTCGCCCTCGAAGAAACGCTCGATGGCAAAGAACAGATCGGTCCAGACCGTTTGCGGGCAGAGATAGCCGCACCAGATGCGGCCGGCGAGCGCGTTCATCAGGAACAAGCCGATGGCAGCGAGGATCAAAAGGCCGGTGAGGTAGTAAATCTCCTGCGGCCAGATTTCGATGAAGAAGAAATAGAAGCGGCGGGCAGGAAAATCGATCAGCACCGCCTGACCGGGCGCGTTCGGGCCGCGATCCCAGCGCACGAAAGGCAGCAGGTAATAGATGCCGAGCGTGACGGCGAGCACCATCCACTTGATGCGCCGGAAACGGCCGTGGACGCTCTGCGGATAGATCCGTTTCGGCGCAGCGTAGAGAGGCCCTTCCGCCTCGACTTCGAACGGCAGCACGGGGGAAGGCGCCGCGACCTCGCGGGCCGGCCGGACTTCAGCGTCTTTCACGAGTTCGTCGAGCGCGGTCATGATCGATCAGTCTTTCGATGGGAACGCTCATAGCCTAAGCCCCACCGGCGCGACCTCATTGATCTGGCTCAAGCGACCGGCTGCGAATCGGGAGGTAAGTAACGGAACTTTCGCTACTTTTCCCCGCCGCCGAAGCTGTAGACATAGACCGTGAGCGCCTTGATGATCGGCTCGCTCAGGCGGCCCTGCCAGGTCGGCATGACGCCGCCGCGGCCGTTCTGGATGCCTTGCACGATGGTCGCCTTGTCGGACGCGTAGAGCCAGATCTTGTCGGTTAAATTGGGGGCGCCCAGCTCGCGGTTTCCTTTGCCTTCCGGCCCATGGCAGACCGCGCAATTGTCGGCGAAAGTCTTTTTGCCGAGGGCCAAATCGGCGCCGGCTTCGATGCTCAGGCCGGACAAAGAGCGGGCGAAATCGGCCACCGCGGAAATCTCGGCTGGCTTCAGCACGCCGGCAAAAGGCGGCATGTTGCCCTGGCGACCTTTGTCGCTGGTCGAACGCGCGCCGTAGCGGATGGTTTGTTCGATCTCGGTGAGCTTGCCGCCCCACAGCCAGTCGTCGTCGTTCAGGTTCGGATAGCCCTTGGTGCCGCCGCCACCGGCGCCGTGACAGGCCGCGCAGTTATCGGCAAAGGCGACGCGGCCCTGGGCGCGGGCGAAATCGAGCAACTGCGGATTACCCGCGATTTCCGACAACGACGCGCTGGTCAATTTGTCCATCATCGGCCCGCGCTGCGCCTTGAGCGCCGCAAGATCGTCAACGACGGCGCTGCGGGCGTGCCAGGCGGTTATGCCTTGCGTCGAATTGGTCAGCAGCGGCCATGCCGGATAAACGACCCAATAACCGACCGCCCAGACGATGGTGGCGTAGAAGGTCCACAGCCACCAGCGCGGCAGCGGTGTATTGAGTTCGCGAATGCCGTCCCAATCGTGGCCGGTGGTCGCGGTGCCTGTTAGCGCGTCGATTTCTTTATGACCGTGGGTCTGTTCTTCGGACACGAGCTCAGTCCTCCCGCAACGGCATGCGCGCCGCTTCATCGAATTGCTGTTTCTTCGATGGCCAAAGCGCGTATGCCATCGCTACCGTGAAGATCACGACGAAATAGGCCAAGCCCCAGGTTTGGGCGAATTCGGCCAAGGCTCGATAGGTTGGGTCCATCGCATTCACCGGATGTTGGCTTTGTCGTCATAGAGCGTGAAGTCCACCTGCGTGCCCATCATTTGCAGGTAGGCGATCAGCGCGTCGGCCTCGCTGATGCGGTTCGGATTGCCGTCGAAATCGCGCGCCTGCACTTTCGGATAGCGCTTGGCGAGATCGCCGGCGTCGGGACTGTCGGCGGTGGCCTGAGTGACCACATCCTTGGTCGCATTCTCGACCATCTCCGGCGTGTAGGGCACGCCGAGCAGCGCCTGGACCTTTAGATCCTCGCCGATATGCGCGAAGTCGAGCTCGGTGTTGGCGAGAAACGAGTAATCCGGCATCACCGAACCGGGCACGACGGAGCGGGGATCGCGCAGATGGTCGCGGTGCCAGTCGTCGGAGTACTTGCCGCCGACACGAGCGAGATCGGGACCGGTGCGCTTGCTGCCCCACTGGAACGGATGATCGTACATGCTCTCGGCGGCGAGCGAGTAATGGCCGTAGCGCTCGACCTCGTCGCGCAGCGGACGGATCATCTGCGAATGGCAGAGATAACAGCCTTCGCGCACGTAGATGTTGCGCCCGGCCAGTTCGAGCGGCGTATAGGGCCGCACGCCGTCGACTTTCTCGATCGTGTTCTTGAGATAGAACAGAGGAACGACTTCGACCAAGCCGCCGATCGCGATCACCACCAAGATGCCGATGATCAGTACAATCGAGTTCTTCTCGAAGATTGCGTGTTTTTGCCAGAATGACATTGTCTTCGTTCCCGCCTTATTCCGCCGGTGCCAGCGCGAGGCCAGCGGGCGCGGCGGATTCCGCCGTGTTCACCGTTTTCCAGAGGTTCCAAGCCATGATCAACGCGCCGGACAAGAACAGCAGACCGCCGAGCGCGCGAATGATGTAGAAGGGATGCATCGCCTCGACCGTTTCGACGAAGGAGTATTCGAGGAAGCCGAGATCGGTATAAGCGCGCCACATCAGGCCTTGCAGGATCCCCGACACCCACATCGCCGTGATGTAGAAGACGATGCCA
>Ga0265314_10002054_pt1 | contig 21261 bp, 23 predicted proteins | sample 4126metaG_FD_203106 | JGI IMG/M metagenome (GOLD analysis project Ga0265314, IMG submission 203106) | Rhizosphere microbial communities from Carex aquatilis grown in University of Washington, Seatle, WA, United States - 4-1-26 metaG | ecosystem: Host-associated > Plants > Roots > Rhizosphere >... | reverse complement strand
CGCGAAACCACCGGCGAGGTGCTGTATCCTCCGTACCCGCGTGCTTTCACCGCCAACGGGGTGGCCCAGACTGGCGAGTGCTCCGTTTCATTTAGGCACTACGTCAAGAGGGGCGACACTCTTCGAATCCAGCGATTAGCCATCCGGCTGCCTGGGAGGGGCCCGCACCCGGCTGGAGCATGCCGTGCGTTGGCGAGATGCTCTTCCTCGTGAGCGGCATCTGGTACATCTGTGTGCTCCGCCGGGATCGCCAGTTGGTCGCCGAGGGAGTGCCCACCGCCGGGGTGGTCCGTAAATGCTCCTTCCGCGGGGGCGGCGTGTGGAGGGCGAAACATGAGTTCCGCACGGAAGATGGGAGAGTCGCGGGAGGGAGTTGTTACTCGAACCGCCCGGAAATCGGCTCGAGCGTTTGTGTCCTTTATCTTCCGCAAAATCCCCGTCGGAACAAGATGTACCCCGTGCTCACGTACCGCGTGGCCCAATGATCCTCATCCCAGATCCAGTATCGCCTGGGTTCCGGGATACGTCACGCGCGTGCCTTCGACGTGGGCGAACGAGGTCATCGAGTGCGGCTGCGTGCGGCCGGGGCCGAGGATGTGCGTCACCGGGATTCCGCGAGCCGTCAGGGCGTCGGCGATGAGGGAGCGGTGGCAGCGCCAGGGCACCGCTTCGGCGCACATGATCGCGACGCGCTCGCGAGCCGCCAGGGCGATCAGGTCGTCGAGGGCGCGATCGAACTCGGGTGTCAGCATGTAGTCGGCGTAGCCGCGGAAGGAAGCGTTCTTCCAGGCGGTGTTGGGCGAGTCCTTGCGCGTGTGACGGAGACCGCCGAGGGCTGCCATGTGGGTGTAGGCGATGCCGACCCGCTCCAGCGACTGGGGCAGCAAGTCGATGTTGAACTGGGGGTTATGGCGCGAACGTGGGACGGTACGCACATCCACCAGCCTCGCGATCTGGTGCTCTTTCAGGAGCGCCAGGAACTCGTCGATCGAGCGCGTGGAATGGCCCAGGGTGAAGAGTTCCGCCACCGTTTCTGAGCATAGCGCCCGAAACTGGAAGCGTGGCGTCCCAATATCGGACACCGGCCTCTTCGCGGCCCCTTGGCTGGGCCATCGGCGTCATGGAGTTGTCGGATGGCAGCCAACGTGCAACCCTGGAAGTTCAAATGACCACGAGTGTTGAGGTCGGACCGCTGCACGTGCTGGTGGCCGACGACCGTTCCGATGTGTTGGAGGCGCTGCGGCTGCTGCTCAAGGGCGCCGGGCATACGGCGGATCTGGTGGATTCGCCGCAGGGCCTGCTGCGTGCGGCCGGGGCGTCGGACTACGATCTCATCCTCATGGATTTGAATTACGCGCGGGATACCACTTCGGGCAGCGAGGGCCTAGACCTGCTGGCCAAGTTGCACGGCGGCGAGAGCCCGCCTCCGGTGATCGTGATGACCGCCTGGGGCAATATCGACCTGGCGGTGGAGGCGATGCGCCGCGGTGCCGTCGATTTCGTGCAGAAGCCGTGGGACAACCAGCGGCTGCTGGGCATGGTGGAGAAGCAGGCTCGCGAGGGCGCGTTGCGGCGCCGGGCCGAATCGCGGGCGCGCACCGAGATCGAGATCGCGCGCAACGTCCAGCAGAGGCTCTTTCCGCCGCCCAGCCACCACCTCAGCTCGACCGATTACGCGGGCCGCTGTGCGCCGGCTCGCGAAGTCGGAGGGGACTACTACGACTTCTTCGACCTCGCGCCGGGCGTGCTGGGCTTCGTGCTGGCGGATGTCTCGGGGAAAGGAATCGCGGCCGCCCTGCTCATGGCCAACCTTCAGGGCTGCTTCCGCAGCCACGCGGCCATCGCGCTCGATAGCCCGCGCTCGCTGCTGTGCGCGGTCAACCGGCTGTTCTTCGATTCGACGCCTCCGGAGCAGTTCGCCACGCTCTTCTTCGGCCAGTACGACGAGGGAACGCGGAGGCTCCGCTACGTCAACTGCGGGCATCCCGCCCCGGTGGTGATCGCGGGCGGGGGCGGGGGCGTGGAAAGGCTCGGCACCACGGCCACCGTGCTGGGCGCATTTCGCGATTGGGACTGCGAGGAGCGGGCGGTCCAACTGTCTCCCGGCGACACGCTGGTCGCTTACTCCGACGGTGTCAGCGAAGCCGGCATCGAGAGCGACGTGGATTTCGGCGAGGGGCGGGTGCTGGAGATTCTGCACGGCTGCCAGGGCGCACCAGTCGATGCGGTCATCGGCGCGCTGATCGAAGCCGCGCAGGCCGCCGATCCGGTGCAGGGCGACGACATCACTGTGGTTGCTCTGCGCGCGGGGTGAAGGGCCGGAGCTTTACCGGTCGAGCAGATCGAGGGCAGCCTGCATCCGAGCGCGAACCGTGACGTCCGGTTCCGCGGCGAGGGACTTCTTCAGCAACCGGGCGGAACCAGCGTCTCCGAATCGCGCCAGGACGTTACTGGCACCCATCCTCACGTCGTATCGGCCATCGGCCAGGAACCGCTCGGCGATATCGCGGATTTCCTTCGATTGCCGTTCCGAGGCGCCTTCGAGGTTTCCCGCCAGAGAGAAGTCCACGTCGAGAAAAGCGCCCTGGACCGCGGTCGCGGGAAGGCTGGCCCTGAATTGAAGGACCTGGATGGCATCGTCGTTGCACGCCTTGCTGTGCAGCCCGACCATGAAACCGGCCGCGAACGATCGGACCGCCGCTCGATGGAGCGGGTCGGGATCGTCGTCATCCTTGCACAGGCGCTCAAGGGTCGGGAGCCCCCGGGCGTCTCCAAGCGTCGCCAGGCCACTCGCCATCCACATCTGGGTGCCGGGCGCCCGCTCGATGGAGAAAGCCTCCCCTAGCGCGGGAACTGCGCTCTTCAGTTGGTCCTTGGCGAGTTTGGCCGCAGCAAGGGATCTCACTTCGGGTGCCGGGTCGCGCAGGGCCGAGACCAAGTCTTCGGGTGTCAGCGCGTAGCCGTGGCGTTCGAGAAACTGCTCCACCGTCAGGATGCAGTCGTTGTCGGCACAGCTCTCGCCGCTCCCAAGGGGCCGCGCCATGTCCGGGATGCCCTCGACCGTCTGACCGGCGAGGCCGGCGGCGAAAGCAAGCGCGGACACAACGGCGCAGAGCCTCATCGATCCCAGTGTCCCACTTCCGGGGCGAAGCTAATCCGCGCGCAAGGACTCGGCGCGGGCGCGGTGGTACGCTTCCAGCTCCACGTTGGCGGCGACGACAGTCGCGACTTCGGCGGCGACGCGGAAGATGTCCTTCCCCGGCACCACGACGTATAGCTCGTCGTCCCCGATTTCCGTGTAGACGCGATTCCCGATGCAGCCGGTCGAGGCCACCGCGCCGCCGGCGAGGGCCGCCGGAATGGCCATGCAGGTGGGTCGCGCGAGCAGCGGTTGTTCGGCGGCCACGCCCGCGCGCAACGCCGCCTCCCGCAGCAGCATCATGGAGCGCGGCCGGCCGGCGAACAGGACCGCGTCGGGGTCGGGCGGCGTTTTCGCAAGGGGCGAGTAGACGATGGCGCCCGGTGTGGTCTTCAGGCGTGCCATCGCAGGCACTTCCTCCCACCGCAGATAGCCGAGGCTTGCCATCAGGCCCAGCGTCTGCTCGAGCTCGGGCTGGCGTTCCGGCGGCAGCGGCACATTGTGCGTGTAAGCGCCAACGGGACAGTTGTAGTGGTCCTCGGGCCGGGTAGAGAACGTCTGGCCCGCGGCCGCGAGCCGCCAAAAGCCGCATCCAGCCGGCTCGACGCCCGTAAACGCTGCCACGCCCGATGGTGCCTGGTCGCGAAAGGAGACGGCGATGGGCCGGCGCTCCAGTCCCAGGCGCTCGATGAACAGGTGCTCTAAAGCCGCGTAATCCCGCATGTTCCTCCTGAGTGTGGGGCGCGCGAGGTTTCCTTGAATACGCCCCTATCGATCTGTGCCCATTATGACGCAGGCCGGACCGTCATACACTGGAGGTTCGATATGCGATCTCCATTCTTAGTCCTGACGCTGGCGGCCGCCTGTGCCGGCCAGATGCCGAATGTCTCCGGCGAACGCATCCGCGCCGGCGTCAAGTTTCTCGCGAGCGACCTGCTGGAGGGCCGCGGCCCGGGCACTCGCGGCGGCGATTTGGCCACGGAGTTCCTGGCCACCGAGTTCGCGATGGCGGGCGCCAAGCCGGCCGGCGACGACGGCACCTATTTCCAGAAAGTTCCGCTCAAGGGCGTGGAGACGCAGCCGGACTCGGAACTCACGGCTACGGCCGGCGACCGCAGCGTCGCTCTCAAGTACCTCGACGATTTCGTGGGATCGAATGAGCGCCAACGCACGCGGGAGGAGTTCGACGCCGAGGCCGTGTTCGTGGGCTTCGGAGTCGTCGCGCCCGAATTCCGCTGGGACGACTTCAAGGGCACCGATGTGCGCGGCAAGATTCTGGTGCTCTTCACCAACGAGCCCGATTCCAACGATCCGAACTTTTTCGCCGGCCGCACGCTGACCTACTACGGCCGGTGGACTTACAAGTACGAAGAGGCGCTGCGCCACGGCGCGCTGGGCGTGGTCATTATCCACACTACGCCCACCGCCACCTACGGCTGGAAGGTGGTGAGGAATTCCTGGGGACGCGAGCAATCCTACGTGCGCCTGGGCGCGGACGAGCCGGCGCTGGCGTTTGCCGGCTGGGTGACGGAGGAAGCCGGCGGCCGGATTCTGGCGCTCTCCGGCCACACAGTCGCGGAGTTGCAGGCGGCCGCGAACAAGCGCGACTTCCACCCGATTCCGCTTGGCTTCCACCTGCGCGGCCGAATCATCTCGAAGGTCCGCGATGAGGATACGCGGAACGTGGTCGCGATGATTCCGGGCAGCGATCCGGAACTGAAGTCGGAAGCCGTCATCTTCAGCGCCCACTGGGACCACCTGGGCATCGGGCCGGCGGTCAATGGCGATTCGATTTACAACGGCGCGGTGGACAACGGGACCGGCTGCGGAATGCTCCTTGAGATGGCGCGCGCGTGGGCGGCACTGGAGCAGAAGCCGCGGCGGACCGCTCTATTCGTCTCCTTCACCGCCGAGGAGGCCGGCCTCCGCGGCTCGGAATACTACGCCGCCCATCCCGTGTTTCCAACCGGAAAGACCGCGGCCGACTTCAACGTGGACGCGGTCTATCCTTATGGCCGCACGCGCGACATTGTCGTGACCGGCGCCGAACGAACGACCTTGTGGCCTCTGGTTCAGGAGACGGCCGGCCGCTTCAATTACGTCATCAAGCCCGAAGCCGAGCCCGAGAGGGGCCACTTCTACCGGTCGGATCACTTCTCGCTGGCGCGTGCCGGCGTCCCCTCGTTCTCCATCGGCGAGGGCGACGACGTGATGGGCAAGCCCGCGGGATACGGCTTGGCTGCGATCCACGAGTACGACGACAAGAACTACCACCAGCCGTCGGACGAGTATCGCGACGACTGGGACTTCTCAGGCCTGGAGCAAGTGACGCGATTCACGGTAGTGCTGGGTGTGGAGACGGCCAACCTGGCAACGCTGCCGACGTGGAACAAGGGCGACGAGTTCCTGCCGGCGCGGGAGAAGAGCGGCGTGCGGTAGCAGAGGGCGGGGGACATCATGTGGATTTGCCTGAACACCGGATTCTTGAGCGTGATTGCCGACAAGGACCCCGCGAAGCTGATTGTGCTGGCGAGACGGAAGCGGGACCTTCTAAGTACCTTTGGGCAGGACGCCAACATTGTCGAAACGATAGACAGGCACTATCGCTGGAGGGTCTTCATTGACCGGGAGAGCTTCAAGGCTGTTGTGGCCGGTCAGATAGACGCCATCCACTACACGAACTTCAAGAAGTCCGTGAAGGACAAGGATCTCCACGAGATGTACACGGAGTTCTCGCAGATCCATCTCCAGTATCAAGAGAAGGACAGAACGGGTCTCGGCACGCGTCCCTGAATATCCGCGGCTCCGGTGTTGGCACCGCTCCAGCGTCTAACTCGCCTTCGCGAGCGCGTCCTCAACCGCTTCGGGATGTTTCGCAATCACCGCCAGCAGAACCCGCGTCGGCACGTCCGGTCGGGCGCGGCCCTGTTCCCAGTTTCGTAGAGTAGCGGGGGGCAGACCGAACCTGGTGGCGAACTGGGCTTGACTCAAGCCCATCTTTCGCCGCACGTCGCGCACATCCACCTCGGGCACATGGACCAGCGTCACCTGCACCCGATCATTCTCCCCGCGTGTCCACGCTACCGCCTGCTCCAGCCCCTCGATGATCCGTTGGCCCACCGTCGGGCGTTTGTGGGCGGCGCGCCTCTTCGCCACTTTTTTCGCGGTTGTCTTCGTCTTCATGATTGCCTCCGGGGAGTTGGATACTCGTCCACCAAGATCCTTGTGAGCTTCTTCATGGCGTTTCGCTCGGCCGCGCTCACGGTGGCCTTCTCGTTCTTGGCGTAGGCAGCCAGCAAGAACACCGGCAGGCGCTGGCTGTGATAGTAGTACAACACACGCGCTCCGCCCCGTTTTCCTCGGCAGGGGACAGCCCAGCGCAACTTCCTGACGCCCCCGGTCTCCGGGATGATCTTGCCTGCTTCCGGATTTGTCGCGATGAAAAGGACCAGTTCCGCGCGCTCCCATTCCGGCATCAGGGCCTGGGCGTCCTTGAGAAAACGTTGCGTCTCGACAACCGCCATCGGCGCAGGAGCCACGGTCTGACTATACGCAAATTGCGTATAGCAGTCAAGCGGGGATGGACGGCGGGGCTAGCGCTCCAGCGTGGCCACGGCCCCCGCTGCTCCTTACCGCGTTTCCAATCTGACCGTCGCTATCGGAGCCGACTTGCCGATCTCGTAGAGCCCGACCTCGCCGTCGGCTTGTTGAGCGATATAGCGGCCGCCAAGCACATCCAGCACCGGGCTCCGGATGGCCGAAAGCAGCAGGCCAGTTCGGTAGTCGAGCGCCCCGACGGGGCAGGCTGGGCAGAGACGAAGTATGACGAAGCGCGGATCGCTCGCCAAGGCGCAGAATTCACCCTCGCGCGTCCGCAGCGGGGCCGGAAGGCTCGGCCTCGCCACGACCCTCGCCGAGGGAACTTCTACCAGATCGCCGATGTACGCGCCACGCGCCTGACGCGTCCGCCCCTTATGCCCCTTTATCAGTACGCAGTCCGGCGCGCCGAAGACGAAGTCACCCGCCACCCAAGCGCGCTTGAACGTCCCTCTCGGAGGTAGTTCCCTTCTCGCAACGGAATCCCAGCCGGCAACAGGCCTGCGCTCTGAGTTGCCAGCGGTGGCGACCAGCGCATAACGGCTGTCGGGTGAGAACTCGATTCCAGCGGATCCGAGATCACCGCTCTCGGAGCGCGTGTACATGTGGTTCACGGCCCAGTACCAATCTACGAATGGGCGAAGCACTCCCTTCTTCTCATACAGCGGCTTCCCGGAGGCGACATCCAAGAAGTGCAGAGTGCCTTGGAAATCGACGCAGCCCAGAATACTGCCGTCCGGCGACAACTTGAGGGTTTCGCAGGACTGCGCGCTGATGGGAGTGGACTGGATGCATTTCCGCTCCGCTATGCTCTAGCGCTCCACGTGCGCCGCCAGTTCGGCCGGTGCTGGCTTGCCGAATTCCAAATGTCTAGCCGAACCAGCGAGCAGCAGACCCCGCGAATCCGGGCTGAACTGGGCAAGGGTGGCGACCTCGCTGGGGCGAGTCAGCAGACCCGCCCGCGAGTCCGGACTGAACTCGGCCACAGTGGCGCTCTCGACGGGAATGGTGAACAGAACCGCAAGCGGATGCACGGTCAGCACGTTCACTTCGGTGTGGCTTTGCGCCAAAACGTACCGCCCGTCCGGGCTGAAGCGAATGTGGACAAGGAGGCCTGGCAGCACCTTCACCGGCTGGTCCGGTGCAGCAGTGGCGCGCGGGGGCAAGATGCAGGCAAGAACCAAGGCCGCCGCCAGATAGCTTTCGAAGCGTGCCATGCCATCTCTTACGACGCCCGCCGTGCCGTCCGAAGTTACCCAACCGCTCCTACATGGACGGCACGGGCGGGTCAGTCGGCTGCACGGAGCCGGTGGTGTGGGCAATGGCAGTGTCCCGAACTGCGCGCGGTTGCGGCCTAGCTAGCGCTCCAGCGTGGCCACGGCCTGGGCTTCGGCCGCGCGGCCTTCGCCTACCGGGCCGAGCTTCTCGGCGGTCTTGAACTTCACCGAGACGCGGTCGAGATCGAGTCCCAGAGTCTCGGCCAGGCTAGCGCGGATCGCGTCTCGGTAGTCCTTGAGCTTGGGTTTTTCGAGGATCACCGTCGAATCCACGTTCACCAGATGGAAGCCGCGCTCGGACGCTAGGGCGACGGCATGGCGGAGGAAGGCCAGGCTGCCGGCGCCGGCCCAGCGCGGGTCGGTGTCCGGAAAATGCATCCCGATGTCGCCCGCCGCCGCGGCTCCGAGGATTGCGTCGGTGATGGCATGGGCCAGGACGTCGGCGTCGGAATGGCCTTCGCAACCGGAGTCGTAGGGGATGTGGACTCCGCCAAGAATGAGCGGGCGGCCCGCCACCAGCCGGTGGACGTCCCAGCCGATGCCGGTCCGGAACTCGCTCACGACGCTTTGCGCTCGGCCATCTCCTCGGTGAGGAACAGCCGGGCGAGGTCCATGTCGGAGGGCTTGGTGATCTTGATGTTGCGGTCGCTGCCGAGCACCACGCTCACCTCGACCTGCTCCAGGCGCTCGACCAGGCTGGATTCATCGGTGGCGATAAAGCCATCCTCGCGTGCCTTGTCGAAGGCCTGCTTCAGAAGCGCGTAGCGGAACACCTGCGGGGTCTGCGCCAGGGCCAGCCCCTCGCGCATAACCGTGCCGCTGACTTTGTTCTTGCGCAGGGTCTTGACGGTGTCCACCGGAACAATACCGACGATCGCGGCCCCGGTCTCGGCGGCCTCGTGGATGACCTTTTCGATGGTGGCCAGGTCGATGAAAGGCCGCACGGCATCGTGCACGGCGACCAGGTCGACATCCGGCCCGATCACGGCCAGCGCGTTCTCGACGGATTCCTGACGGGAGTCGCCGCCTTGCACCAGGCGCACGGGCTTTCCCAGCGACTCCTGCGCGAGGAGTTCGCCTACCCATCCCAAATCGTCGGCGCGCAAGGCGACGACGATCTCGTCCGCCAAGGCACTGGCGACGAACTTACGGATGGTGTGCAACAGGATGGGCGAGCCTTCCAGCAGCATGAACTGCTTGCGGCTCGTCCCGGTCTTTTCGGCGGCATGGCGGCCCATCCGGGTCCCGAGGCCTGCGGCGGGCAAGATCACGGCAACTCTCATAGGGAATTTAATTGTATCCCCGATTCCGTGCGCGGCGCTGTACCCCCGGTCCGCTCACTCACGTTCACGGTGCGGTGAAATGATGTGTGCCCCTTAGCTGCTGGGGGGCAACGAGGCCGCGGCGGGCTGCTCGCGATGCGGCCGGTCGTGCTTTTCGGCGTGCTGTCCGGCGGGCTGCGGCTTGTCGTACACCGCGTGCACCCGCTCATCGAAGCGGCCGAAGATCATCTTCCCCGCGGTGGTCTGGAGCACGCTGGTCACGCTGATGTCGACGGTTTTCGAGATCAGCCGCTTGGCGTTGTCCACCACCACCATCGTGCCGTCATCGAGGTAGGCGACGCCCTGGTTGTACTCCTTGCCTTCCTTGAGAATGAACACGCGCATGACTTCGCCCGGCAGCACGATGGGCTTGAGCGCGTTGGCCAGCTCGTTGATGTTCAGCACCTCAACGCCGTGCAGTTGCGCCATCTTGTTCAGGTTGAAATCGTTGGTGACGACCTTGCACTCGTAGACCTTCCCCAGCTCGATCAGCTTCATGTCGACGTCGCGGATATTGGGGAAGTCGTCCTCGATGATCTGCACGTTCAGGTGGGTCATCTTCTGGATGCGCTGCAGGATGTCCAGACCACGCCGGCCCCGGTTGCGCTTCATGGAGTCCGCGGAATCGGCGACCAGTTGCAGCTCGCGCAGCACGAACTGCGGAATCACCAGCGTGCCGTCGAGGAAGCCCGTCTCGGCGATGTCGGCAATACGGCCGTCGATGATGACGCTGGTATCCAGGATCTTAAATGCCTGCTTGCCGGGCACTTCGCCGCCGAATACGCCGCCGAAGGCCGCCAGGTTAAGCATGTCGCCCTTATTGCCGCCGATCACGAGGCCGATGTAGGTCATCCACAGGAGGAGGGCAATCTGCAGAAACGACCGAAGCATGGGGTCCTCTTTGAGGGCCCAGTTCAGAACCCAAGCCATCAGGAAGGCACCCATGATTCCCATGGTGGAACCGATGGCCGCTCCGATCAGGCGCTTCAGGCTGACCTCTTTCAGCCTCACTTCGAACAGGATTACACCCAGTCCAAGAACCAGCCCGACCACTCCCCCGAGGACCGGAAACGGATTGCCTTGAGGATCTTTGAACGGAGCGAGAAAGTAACCGGCGCAACCTAGCAAGACGACGAATAAGCCGCGTAGTATCAGCATGTTGATCATAGATTCACCCTTGCCCTGTCAGAAGGGCCAATAACGGCGCGACGCACGGAATACTACTGGTTGCAGCATAACACGAATCTCCGTTCCGCCCGGCGCATTCAAGGCGCATGGCGGGGGAGAGACGAGGCACGGACTACGAAAGAAACGACTTAGGAGGGATGCTGGCCGGAACCCGCCGGGTTGAACAGCACCTCGTGCGCCGGCGGTCGTGCCACCGGCCGCGGAGTGCACTGTTCTGCTCTAGAGAGCCTTGGCCAGCTCGGCGGCGAAGGCGCTCTTCGGTGCGTCGCTGCCGGGCTTGTTGGGCCTCTTGTTGACGTGACGCTTTTGCGCGCGGTCGTCAGGTTTGCCGTTGCCGTAGACTCTCGGCTTCGGTGGTTGTGCAGGGTTAGCGCGCAGGAGCTTTCCTTCGAGAGGCGCGTGATCAAACCTACGGATGATCGCTTGCATCTCTTCCTGATTGGGAGCATCGATGAAGGCGAAGCCTTTCGACTCTTGCGTTTCGGGATTGCGGATGACCTTGATCGCGTCGGCGACCAGACTCTCCGCGTTGAGCCAGGATTGAATATCGTCGGCAGTCACCCAAGCCGGCAGATTGCCGAGAAAGACTGTGAAACTCATTCCTTAGTATTATTCACTCCGTTGTGGGAATTGGGCGAGCAACTCGTGGGCGTCCGTCCTTCAACATCGTAGCAGACGACTGCCGGAGATGCAATGCACTCTCAACCGCAATTCGCTCAGAACGCAAGGTTTTTTGCGCTAAGAATTGTGTGAATCGCGATTTCAGGCCCAGTACTGCCACTGGTGGGCCAGCAGGACGTAGGCGGCGAGCGCGCCGTTCGTGACGGCGTGCGCCAGGATGCAGTCGGCCAGGCTCTTTGTGCGAATCATCCACCAGTTGTATAGAATGCCGGCGGCAAGACCGACGTCCCAGTAGGCGCCGTGCTCGCTGGCGAACAGCACTGCGGTCAACCAGAATGCCTCCGCCCCGTACGTTCCGAGCGCCACCTTCTCAAAGCGCGGCGAGATGAGGCGGCGCATCAGCCATGCGCGCCAGAAGAGCTCTTCGGCTATGGGGACCAGGATGACCGAGCCCCCCAGCCGGTAGAACAGGAACCACCCGCCGGTTCGCAGGGCCGGCGCCGGCAGGCTGGTGGAGGCACGGGTCAGGGGGTTGTCAAACAGCCACAAGTGCCGGTATCCCGGAATCAGCAGGTCGGGAGCGATCCAAATGGCGAACACGGCGAGTCCGAGAAGAACGCTCGAGACGGGCGACGTTGGCTTGAGGCGGATGACCCCTCGCGAGAAAACCAGAAGCGCCGTCAGAACCGCCAGGGCACGCAGGGGCTGCGTCAGCAGGGGGTTGATGCCGAGGTATGGCCTCACCGCCAGCAGGACGATCAGCACTGCGAACGGAATGGTGTAGGACTTCCAGTCGGAGGCGCCGCTTTGCGAAGGTCCGCCTTCGAGTTCGGGCGCGCCGACAGCCACTAGGCTTCTCTCCGTGGCGTGCGCTCGGGGGCGGCGCCACTCAGGTTCCGGCCCCGGCCGCCAGGCGGCGGGCTGTGGCGGCCCGTTGGGCGCGGGACGTTAAAAGGCCGCCACGAGCTCTCATCGTGGCGCAAACTCTTAGGCTGCAGCGTCGAGACTGTTCCCGATGCGAATACCCGCCTCGGCACGAGTGCCGAGGCCCGTGGGGCAGGACTCCAGTCCTGCAGCGGGTCTCCAGACCCGCCTCCGTCCAACTTCCTGAAACGATGCAAGCCGGACGTGGACGTCCGGCGCAGCTCTGGAGAGCCGCCCCACTCCGGCCGTCCGCATCTGGGAAAACTAAGTGGCATGGGGCAAGAGTGCCGGCGCCACAAAAGCACGCTCCGGCACTCTATCCGGAAACCGCGACACTAGCCGAGCTTTCCCATCAACGCGCGGATCTTCGCGGCTTGATCCGGCGATGGTTTGCATTCCAGTGCCGTCCTCAGCTCCTTCCTCGCCTGCTGCTTGTCTCCGCTCTGCGACAGGGCCAGCGCGTAGTGGTAGTGGAAAGTCGCGGAACGCGCGGAGCCCGCCGCCGTGTCTTTGGCGACGAGCTCGCGGAACAGGTCGAGCGCATTGGGGTTGAGATTCTTCTTGATATAGACCCAGCCCAGCGTATCCGCAATGTCTGGGTTGTCGGGAGCCTTCTGGCGGGCCTTCTGGGCGAGGCTCAGGGCCTGGTCCAGATCGGACGGCGATCCGCCCTCCGCCAGAAGATAGGCGAGATTATTGAGCGCCATCGCGTTGTCCGGTTGCAGCTTCAAGACCTGTTCGTAGAGCGGCCGGGCCTGCCCCTGCTTCCCCATCTTCTCGAACAGAAGCGCCAGTTGGAGGGACGGGGCCGGATCGTTGGGGCGCATCTGTTTGGCCTTCTCGAAGGTTCGTATCGCGCCGTCGTTATCGCCCTTCTGCTCGAGCGCCTGGCCGAGCGGAACGTAGATCTCCCCGGTGTCGGGTCTGACTGCAAGGATCGCCTGGAACTGCTCGGCAGCGAGATCCCATTTCCCGACCATGAGAGCGATGTTGCCCAGCGCGTTCTTGAGTTCCAGACGGGAGGGATTCTTGGCCAACTCGCTCTGCAGGAGTTGAATGGCCTTGTCGCCCTGGTTCTGCAAAGCGTAGGACTCGACGATCCCCATCAGCGCACGCAGATCGGCCGGGTGGTCCTTGTAAGTCTGCCGGAAACGTTGCTCGGCTTCCTTGTACTGCTTCTGCCCAAGGTCGAGCGAGGCCATTTGCAGTTGCGCTTCCGCCGAATTGGGATACCGGGTGATGGTTTCTTGGAGTTCGGTGCGCGCCAGAGCGGGGTTCCCCATGGCCGCCAGTCCGCTGGTCCGGACCAATCTCGCAGCCAGGTTGCCTGGATCGTAATCGAGAACTTCCTTGGCGGCCTGGACCGCGCTCCCGTATTCATGGCTGAGTATGAACAACTGCGCCAGCGCCAGGCGCGCGGGGACATACTCGCGGCGGATCTTGAGGGCCTCCTGGAACTGAACGCGCGCCTGTTCCAGCAGATTCCTGGCCAGAAGCGCCCGCCCCAGGTTGAAGCGCAGAACCGGATTCGTGTTATCCCTGCCCACCGCCGCCTGCAACTCGGTGACCGCCTGCTGGAGCTGCTTTGGGTCGCCGGTCTCGATCATGAGCGAGGAGCGCATCGCCTGGGCCGCTTCGTCCTTGGGGTTGTCCTTCAGGATCTTCTCGAGCAGCCGGACCGCCTCGTCCTTCCTGTTTTCCGCGACCAGAACCTGCGCGGTTTCCTTCTGATAGTCCGCCTGGTGCGCGGAGTCGCCGCGTGCGCCCTGGTCCAGCAGCTTCAGCGAGTCGTCAAAATCGTGAATGGCGGCGTAGAACTTCGCCACCAGTAGCGGGCCCATCGGATACGCCTTCCGGTTGGCCAGCAGACGGTCCAGCACCTGCTGCATATCGGCGCGCTGGTTGAGGCGGTAGTAATGCTCGGCGACTCGCAACTGATAGCCCGGCTCCTGGGGATTGTTGGCGGCCTTCAGCTTCAGAATGGCTTCCGCGTCAGCGAGCCGCTTGTCGCGCATGTAGCCGATATAGAGGGCGTCGTACATCGCGACGAAGTCTTTGTGCTTCTCGATCAGTTGCTTTCCCAGTTGCTCCGCCTCGGCGCCCCTGCCAACCGTTTGGAGAGCCCGCACCAGCGGGAGAACGATATCCGGGTCGAAGGGACTGACCTGATTCGCCAGCTGGAAGTCCGCTATGGCGCCGTTCGGATCTCCATCCGCGAACAGCTTGAGGTAGCCGCGCAGCCGCAGTCCCGAAGGCGACTTGGGATCGTGCTTCAGCAGGTCGTTGGAGAGGCCGCGAAGCTCATCCTTGAGGGCGGGAGGATGGGACTCGTTCATGACGTACGCGCTGGTGACGAGATTGCCCGCCTGTACGCGCGCGTCGGGATTGGTGAACTTGGGGTCCGTGTCGGCCGCCCGGCGCATGTCGCGCAACGCGGCGAGGGGCTCGCCCATGCGCAGTTCGGTCAGCCCTACCCGATAATAGGCCTCGCTGTACCGCGCATCTTTTTTGAGAGCGTTGCGGTACATGATGTAGGCTTCCTTATACTTGCCCTTTTCGAAGTACCGGTTCCCGCTCTGGAGATATCTTCGCTTGACCACTTCGGGATCCCGGCTGCACGAGACACCAGCGAACACAATCAGGGCGATGCAAAGAAGACGACGCACGATGGAACTCCTCTTGGTTACTTAAGCACAAAGCGCGGTCTGCCGCAATGGCGCGAGGGTTGGGTAGTGGGTACCAGGCGCAGAACCGCAATGGAGCAGTCCTCCAGGACTGCGGCGGACCGCCAGGTCCGGCTGGGGCGAAACGTGGACGTCCCGGGCAGACATGGACGTCCGGCGCGGACGCCTGCCCCACAGGCCGCGGCCCTTGTCCTACCGCAGGGCGGCAACCAGCTCGCCGGTCTGGCGCAAGACGGCCCAACGCGCCTTTTCGGCGGTCGATGCCGCATCGTAGAAGGCGATCCACTTCTCGGTCTCGGCGGCGCGGGCGTCATCGACCTGGCGCAGGGAAGCCCGGCCCTCCCCCATCTGGGCCAGGAGCACGGACACCTGGTCGCGGGCGACATCCAGGTCCAGCTTCGCGACCTCCTTGCCGGTCTCGGCCTGCTGCATGTCCTCATAGGCCTTGCGCGCGTCGGCGGCGATCCGGCTCTGGGCGGTTCGGAGCTGAATGCGGGCCTCGGCCGCCTCGGTCCCGGCCTGAGCCACCGCCGCGCTGACCGCCGGTCCGGTGAACAGCGGGATCTGGAAGGATACCCCGAGCTGGCCGTTATTCCGCTGGAACGCGTTAAAGTACTTCTGGTAGTTGTTGAACTTGGCGAGCAGGGCGTACTGCGCCACAAGGTCCAGGTGGGGCAGGCGCTCAGCCTGCTGCGAGCGAACGTCAAGCTGCCTGGCCAGGAGCTTCGACTGCAGGGACCGGATCTCTTTGCTGGAGGCGAGCGCCGCCGCCGCAGCGGCATCCGCGGATTCCGGGACCGCCGCCGCCGTGCGCTCGCCCGGCGCCGGCCGCACCTCGTCGCCGGGCTCAAACGCCAGCAGCGTTGCCAGCGCCATCCGGTCGGCCGCCGCGTTCGACTCGAACACCTGGGCGCGGTAGCGAGCGCGAGCCAGGCTCAGCTCCGCCTTCTTCACTTCGAGAGGCAGCTCCCGGCCCTCGGCGGCGCGGGCGCGAACCGTCTCGGCCACACGAGCGAGCGCGTCCGCCTCCTGGCGGCTGGCTTCGGCGATCCGGGCCGCGTTCTCCGCTTCGAGGAACATCTCGGCGGTTCGATAGACGACTTCGTCCTGCTTGGCGGTGGCATCGATTTCCGCGCCGCGGCGGCTCTCCCGGGCGGCCGCTACGTGCAAGCTCTGAGCGCGGTTGAAGACGCTGCCGGTGGCATTGGCCTGGAAGATGGAGGGCGTCGCCCCCTCGATGCTCATGGGGAGGCCGCTGCTATACGCCAGCCCGCTGCCCACCACCAGCCGGGGAACGAAGACCGAGTGTGCCAGGCGGGCGGCGTGCGCGGCCCTGTCGGCCTCGAGGCGCGAGAGCACCACGTCGGGGCTCTCCTTGAGCGCCCGCTCCACCGCCTCCCGCAGGCTCAGCGTGCGTACTTCGGCCTGACACACGCACAGGCTAAAGAGAACCAGGATTCCAGACGTCCGCATAGGTACAGCTTAGCGGTTCCAGGCTGCGGCCCGTATTACTTCGCGGCGGATTGCGCCAGCGCATCCTTGCGTTGCTCGGCGGAGGCTTGAGCGGCCCACTCGGCGCCGGCCAGGATCACCATGGCGGCCAGGAAGGTCCACAGCACGATGGTTACCGAATAGTAGAAGGGACCGTACTCGGCGTGCAGCTTCTTCCTCCACAGGGGCCAGGTGAGCATGTTGATGTACTTCAGAAGCTCGAGCGCCAGGCCCACGAAGATCGCCGGGGGCAGCACGAAGCGCGGCGAAATCTTCGCGTTCGGCAGCAGCCAGTAGATGAGGAACAGCATAAAAACCGACATCGGGACGGCGGCCGTCTTGAAGAAGACCAGCGTCATGAAGCCCGAGACCGGATCGCCACCCAGCTGGCGCATGGTCATGCCGGTCAGCAGCGAGGAGACCAGGGCCAGCGTGCCGCAGGCGAAGATCAGCCCGAGGCTCACCATCTGGTTCCTCACGAAGGTGCGGTTTTTCGGGATGCCCCAGGCTCGGTTCAGCGCCACTTCCAGCGGCTCGAATACGCCGTTGGCCGTGAACAGCAGCAGGAAGACGGAGACGAACTGGAGCGTCTGGTGCGGCAGGCCGCTGCTGATGAACACGCCGAGCTGGTCCGGAAAGTAGTCGTGGATGGCCAGATTGATGGCGTCGCCGGCGGTCTTCCAGCCGAGCAGTTTGTGGCACACCGAAATCATGACGATCAGGAAGGGAAAGAACGAGAGCAGCACATTGGCGGCGATGGAGAAACCGTAGACGTGGACCTCGGTCTCCATCCAATAGTGGCAGGTGTGCACCAGCCGGCGCTTCAGCACGGCCCCACGAGCCTGGGTGGCCAGCCCTGTGTCTTGCATGAGACTCTAGGGTAACGCTGTTGGGCGATACCTGGAGCACAATGTCGGACGAAGCAGTCTTGGATTGGATTCACCTCCCAGCCGGCGGGACCGGTGAGTCCCTGTGGGACAGCTTGCACGACGCGTCGCTCGTCGGTGTGCAGTCAGACCTGCTCGCGCGGACGCTCGTTTTCGAGTTCGAGACTGACTACCTTCAGGACTTTCACAAGCTTCCCGACGGGCTGCGCTTCCAACTGCGGTTCGAGGGAACCCAGTCGGTGCGCGTTGTTCGATATTCAGTTTGGCCCGGAGCGTTCTCCGTCCCGGCGGGAGTTTCGAGAGCCGAGGAGTCGCGGCTCATCGAGGAGTATCATGCGAAGGGGCGTGAAGAGTCGGTAGCCTGGTCTGAATTCGAGTCTTCATTCTCCACGGATGCGGAGACTTCTCTTGAGGTCTACGACGCGATGCTTGTCGAGAGCCGGGCGGGGACGGCTACGCTCCGGCTCTCCGGCTTTCTTAACGAAGCCGAATACCACCACATATGCGTTCGCGCGGAGCGGATCGATGCCTTGCGAAGCGACCGCGAGCCGCTTGGCTTGGCGCTGTTCAAGACGCTGGGGGAGCAGTACTGGACGGCCTTCGCTCAAAGACGGCTGGACTAGCGATGTCCGCGCCGGGCACCACGTGTCCGCTTGCTGACGCGCCCGGTTCGGTACCGGACTACGCCGACCCGTGGCGCGTTCGCTCCAGCGGCCGCGAGGAGTCGGCCAGGGCGTCGGCGGAGACCGGCTCGCGGCTCAGGATCCACTCCTGCGCCAGATCGCGCTCCTGTTCCGGCCGGGCCATGACGAACGCGGCCGCTAGCCGGCCTTCGAGCAGCCACCAGACGCTGAAGCTGGCGCTGGCCGGGTTGCCGCGGATCACAATGCGGTCCGACGCGGAGGAATCGCCCCAGAATTCGTAGGACAGGTCGAACACGTCGGAGAAGAAGTAGGGGACGTGCTCGAAGGGCTCTCTGAGGCCGGTCATGACGCGCGCGGCGTGGCGCCCCTGCGAGACGGCGTTGTCCCAGTGCTCGACGCGGCGCTGCCGGCCGAAAAGCGCGTCGCGGTAGTTGGCCACGTCGCCCGCGGCGTAGACTCCCGGCACGCTGGTTTCGAGGAACTGGTTGGCCAGCACTCCATTGTCGATGGCGGCGCCGGTGTTTTCGAACAGAGCGGTTTCGGGCGTGACGCCGATGCCGGCTACCACAAGATCGGCGGGCAGGCGGTCGCCCTTGGCCGTGGAGACGCTTTCCACCTTGCCCTTCCCGTTGAGGCCGGCGACCGTGGTACTCGGCAGGACCTTGACGCCGCGAGCTTCGTAATAGCCGCGGAAGAACGCCGAGATCTCGGGGGTAAACTGGCGCTGACCCATGCGCTCCTCGGCCAGGACTAGCGTGACGTCGAGACCGCGCTGGGCGAGCGCGGAGGCCGCTTCCATCCCGATGAAGCCCCCTCCGATGACCACGGCGCGGAGGCCGCCAACAGCGCGGTCCCGGATGCGCCGGGAGTCATCGAGGGTGCGCAGGTAGAAGACGCCGTCGAGCCCGGCGCCGGGAACCTCGAGCGTGCGCACGCGCGAACCGGTGGCGATGAGCAGCTTCTCGAATCCCCATTCGCCGCCGCCCCGCAGGTGCAGCTTGTGGTTAATGAGATCGGCCCGTTCGACGGGCGTGTTCAGGCGGACCTCGATACCCTGCGTGGAATAATAGGCGGCATCGTTGATGAAGACGCTCGTCTCGGTTTCGACGCCTTTGAGAAAACCCTTGGAGAGCGGCGGCCGCTCGTAGGGCAGGGCGTCGTCCGCGGAGACAATCGCCAACTCGCCCCGCGCGGCGCCGCGCTCGACGAACTCGCGGGCGGCGTAGCCGGCGACCATGCCTCCCCCCAGCACAACGTACTTGAAAGAAGTCACAAGCCCCTCCTGATTGACGATATCAGCAATCAGCTATCAGCGGTCAGCTGTCAGCCGTCAGCTACGGACAAGAAGATCGCGTTGGGGTGGCGGGTTTTCAGAGCTGAGAGCTGAAAGCTGACAGCTGATTGCTGCGGCAGCCCAGCCGGCTAGCCGGCCGGGCTGCCGCGATGCGAGCGCTTGGCTTCGTACATCAGGCGGTCGGCTTCTTCGACGCACTCACGCAGCGGGCGGCCGGCGGTGCTGGTGACACCCCAACTGAAGTGAACCGGAAGCGCGCCGTGCTCGCGGATGCGGAAGTTCGCCAGGTGCTCCTCGATCTTGCGCATGCGGCTGTCGACCAGCTTGGTTTCGCGCGTGTGAAAGAAGATCACGAACTCGTCGCCGCCCCAGCGGAAGGCCAGGTCGGTTTCTCGAATGGAGGAGCGGATCAGCTTGCCCACGCCGTGCAGGATCTCGTCGCCCACCAGGTGGCCGTACTTGTCGTTGATCGACTTGAAGTCGTCCATGTCGCTGACCACCACCAGGCCGTCGAAGACGGACTGCTCGTCCATCCAATGGGCCAGCGCGGAGCGGTTCTTGAGGCCCGTGAGGGGGTCGAGGTCCATCTGGCCTTCGGCGTCCTTGCGCAGACGGGCGAGCTCGTCGTTCAGGGAACGGAGTTGCTGCTTCTGGCTTTCGAGCCGGACGGCGATCATCACCAGGGCCATGGCAATGGCCACCTGCAGGGGAGCGTACATCAGGAAGACGAGGCGGTCGGCGCCGGCCAGGAAACGCATGGCGGCAAGAGAAACCGCGCCGCGGGCCACCCACAGCGCGACCCACAATGCCACGGTCTTGCGCGTCATCTTCTTCCGCAGGTAGATCAGGACCCCGCAGAACAGAAGGGTGGTAAAGACCTCGACGACAATCGGAATCAGGCCCGTTGACATGGCGCGTTTCTACCCGTCAGGAGCGATAGTATACCGCCGGATCGAGGTCGCCCTGCCGGTGGCCTCGTCCACTTCCACAATTACAGAGTGTAACTCTACCTTACCGCGAGCCGCTTCCATGCGCACTGGTATGCCGGTCAGGAAGCGGCGGAGGATGACCTGCTTGTCCACGCCGATGACGGAGTCGTAGGGGCCGGTCATACCGACATCGGTCTGATAGGCGGTGCCCTGCGTCAGGATGCGCGTGTCGGCGGTGGGGACATGGGTGTGCGTGCCGACAACGGCCGATACGCGGCCGTCCAGGTACCAGCCCATCGCCTGTTTCTCGCTGGTGATCTCGGCGTGGAAATCCACAAACCGGACCTTGACGGCGGGGTCAAGCGCGGCGAGGATCTCGTCGGCCTTGCGAAACGGGTCGTCGATGGGCAGCATGTGGGTGCGGCCCTGCAGGTTGATGACCGCGGCTAGGACGCCGTTGCGGCCGCGCCCGATGTGTACCCCGCGGCCCGGCGAGTTGCCGGGGTAGTTGGCCGGGCGAAGGAGGCGCGGCTGGCGATCCAGATACTCGGCGGTCTCACGCTTGTCCCAGATGTGGTTGCCCGTTGTGATGACGTCCACGCCGAGCGCGAAGAGCTCCTCGGCGATGAGGGGCGTGATGCCGAATCCCCCGGCGGCGTTCTCGGCGTTGGCGATGGCCAGGTCGATGCGCTCGGAGGTGATGATGTGGGCCAGGTTGTCCGCAATGATGCGGCGGCCTGGGGATGCGAAAACATCCCCGATAAAGAGCAGGTTCATGAAGATGACAGTCCGGGGAAAAAGGAGCGCCCCGAGGGGCCCGGTCCGGAACCCCGCATTGACCCCAGTCTTGTGAACGGGGCGGGAATCCCCCGGGCGCCTTCAGGCTTCTCTGGACGATGTCGCCAGAGCTTGCTCACCAGCGCACAATCGAGTCGGACCCCCAATTTGATGGTGTTAGGATCAAATTATAGGGAGCCGGCCAATACCCTTCGAACACGCTCCATCCGGATGATAGCAGAAAAAGGCCCGCGGGCGCGCGCGGTTTGCGGTCCGTGGCTTGTAGCCTATTGATTCCTTGGGGGTTTTCTGGGGGGGCACCCCGGGCGGATCTGGTGTGAACAGGCGGCGGTGGGTCCGGTTCCGGTTTGCGCGTTAGGCGCCTTCGCCAGCAGCGCGGCCTCGATCAGCTTTCAAACGAGCTCGCGCCTGCCTCCGTCCGCCATCAGCTTGGAGTAGAGTGCGGATATGTTCGAGCGCTACACCG
>Ga0265314_10002052_pt1 | contig 21291 bp, 17 predicted proteins | sample 4126metaG_FD_203106 | JGI IMG/M metagenome (GOLD analysis project Ga0265314, IMG submission 203106) | Rhizosphere microbial communities from Carex aquatilis grown in University of Washington, Seatle, WA, United States - 4-1-26 metaG | ecosystem: Host-associated > Plants > Roots > Rhizosphere >... | reverse complement strand
TCGCACCGTCATCACGAAGGCCAAGGCGACGATGGCGATCGCGACCATCGAGGACCTCCAGGGCTCCGTCGATGTGGTCGTCTTCCCGCGCCTGTACGAGACCAGCCGGCCGACCTGGATCGAAGGCCGGATCCTGCTCGTCTCGGGCCGCGTCGATCACAAGGGCGAGGAGGTCTCGCTGCTGGCTGACCTGGCGCTGGACTGGGACGAAGCCGTGACCCGCGGTCCCGCCTCGTTCGCGTCCGAGGTTGCCACCGTCGATCGCGGCCGTGGCCGAGGTGGCGCGAACGGGGACCGCGGCGCCTGGCGCCGGGACCAGCCTGGCCGGGAGGATCGTTTCGCTCCGACGCCGGTCGCGGCCCAGCCGGTCGCAGTCGGGCCGGGTCGCCCGCTGCCCGCGACCCCGGCCGTCGCGGTCAGCCCCCTGCGCGGCGGCGCGGCCGTCGCCGACCTGCCATCGATCGACCCGGGCGAGCCGCTCTTGGGCGAGTTTAATGACCTTGTCTCGATCGGACCCGAGACCGACGAGCCGGCCCTGCCCGACGAGGCCCGCAACCGGGCCCGGGCGGCGGCCACGGCGCCGACGGCGCCAACCGAAGCCAACCCAAGCCAGGTCCTCCACGTCCGGTTTTCGGGTGGAGCGACGTCCGAGCGGACGATGGAAGAGCTGCGCGGCCTGATCCGGGCCCGCCCGGGGGGCACGCGGGTGGTCCTGCATGTGCCCGGCGTCCGGGGCGGCGACCTGCCGATGGAGCTCCGGAGCGGGGTCGCCTATGACGCGGAGCTGCTGGCCGAGGTCAGCCGGCGGCTCGGGTCAGGGGTCGAGCTTCAGCTCGGCTGAGCCTTGAGCGCCTGGACGGCCGAGAATCGGTCGGCAAACTCGCCGCGCAGCTTGGCCAGGGCCGGGGGCTCGAGGTCGAGCTCCAGGGCGATCTCATCGATCGTGAAGCTTTCGGCGGCGTCGATCGTGCCGTCGATGGCTGCCACGGCGAAGCAGGCGCGCAGGATGTCGAGGCGCTGGTCGGTCGTCGACACGTCGCGGAACTCGCGGGTGACCAGGTAGTCGTCGGTGCCGCCGGTGGACAGGGCCTGGAGCTTGGCCGTCTCGACGACGAGGGCCGCCTCGGCCGCATCGAGGCCGGTCTGGTCGACGAGGACCTGCTCCATGTACTTGGAGGCGGCGTCGCTGACCTCGTCGTCGGCACTCGCTGCGCGGGCGATCACGTACGCAGCGCAGGCCACGAAGCGGGCCCGCTCGGGCGGCAGGTTGTCGATCCGGGCGATGATCCCGCGGACCATCTCGACCTCGGCCACGGAGCCTGGCTGGGAGTGGTACGGCGCTGCGCCGTCGGGCGAGAAGAAGCGGCGCAGGAAGCTCATCGGTCCTCCGGTCGAACGGCGCGGTCCGGTCGGACTCGCGCTGGCTGAGGTCCGAGTCTAGCCCGAGACGCGCCGGCCCGGTCGAAACGTCCCGGCCGGGCCGGGGCGGTGTCCGTTACGAAGCCGCAGGGCTTGCGGACGGGGCCACGGACGGCGCCACGGTCGGCGCAACCGATGGGACTGCGGTGGGGACAGCGGTGGGGACCGGTGTCGGCGACGACGTACAGGCGGCGAAACCGGTCAGGACGGCCAGCGCGAGGATGGCCGTGGCGATTGCACGCTTCATGCGAAGCCTCCAGGACTGAGATCGGCCAGTTGCCCTGGCCGTCGGTGGAACGCCTTCGATCCTGAAAGCCGGCGCTGACGTCGTCCTGAAGGTCCCGGACGCGGGCTGTCAGCCGCCCTGCGCCCTGGGGTCGCGGGGTGCGACGATGGCGAGGGCCAGGCAGGCTGGACAGCAGGCATCGGTCCAGTCGAGGGCGGTCGGAGCCGTGATTGGGTCGGACGCAAGAGGCTGGGCTGTCGCACCTCGGGATCCGGTTCGACGGCGTGTGATCCACCACCAGCCGGCGGCACCGATGGCCGCGAACGCGAGACCGGCCAGGATCAGGCCGGTCCCGGCACTGGCCACGACCTGGACGGCGGACTGGCCGACGAGCAGGCCGAGGACGAAATGCGCCGTCAGGAAGATGCCGTTGCCGACCACCAGGCCGGCCACGAATGAGCGCAGGTCCACGCCGGCGATGGCACTCGAGGCGATCGCCACGATCCGGACGCCGGGTGTCATCCGGGCCACGGCCACCGTCCGTGCCCCGCCCGTCCGGAAGCGCACAGCGCCCCGGTCGATCGTCGACGCCGGCAACCCGACCCGGGCGAGCAGGCTGAGGATCGCCGTTCGGGCCCGGCCCCGGATCAGGGCGAACTGGATCGCCCCGCCCACCACCGTGGCCGCCAGCAGGGCGAGGACGATCGCCGGGACCGGCAATCCACCGTGGGCGGCCGCTGCCCCAGCCCCGATCACCAACAGGTCGCCCGGCACGGGGATCGGCAAGCCGGCCTCCTTGACCGTGAGGATCGCCGCCAGGAACACGAGCGCCGGGAGCTCCATCTCAACCTCGCTCGAGCAAGCGGCTGACCACCGGGCGGATCCGCTCGACCCACAGGTCGTACTGGCGTGCTGACGGATGCAGCCCGTCACGGGCGACCAGCGATCGATCGGACCCTGCACCCGAGGAGATGGCGAAGATGTCGACGACCGCGATCCCGCGCGTCGTGGCGAGTTCGCTGATGATCGCGTTGAGCTCGACGATCCGGGCTCGCTGGCGATCTGGATCGCCATACTCCGCGCCGGCCGGCGTGACGGTGTAGTCCGGGGTCGTCACGACGAGCAGGCGGCCGGTCGCGAGCCGGGACACGAGGTGGTCGAGGATCCCGGTCACGTTGGCGCGGTACGTTTCGAAGGCGACGCCCTGGACGACGTCATTGACACCGATCAGGAGGGTCACGAAGTCCGGCCGCAGCCTCGCAATGCGCGGCAGCTGGTCGTCAAGGACGTCGTGTGATGTGCGCCCGTTGCTGGCCAGGTTGGCCACCAGCTCGAGGCGGGGCCGGCCGTCGGGACCGGGCCCGAGCGTCGCGACCAGGCGGCTCGGCCAGGCCTCGCTGCGGGCGACCGAGGTCCCGATCGTGTAGGAGTCTCCGAGGGCAACGTAGCGGTCGGTCATGTCGATCAACCTCGGTTCGCTCGCCACGGGCCCGTGGATCACGACGCCGCGAGCGGTGTGACGCGGGCCCTCAACCCAGGTGCTTGACCATCGACACGTTCGTCTCGACGAACCCGGCGGAGCGGTACAGGTTCCGGGCAACCTCGTTGTCGCCGAAGACGTGGAGCTCGATCTCGGCGTAGCCGAGGCCCCTGGCGATGGGTTCGAGGGCTTCAAGGGTGGCCCGGCCGTAGCCCTGGCCGCGGTATCGGTCGTGGATCACGATGTCCCAGATGAAGAGCGCCGGACGATGGGTCGGGGCATTCGGGGCGAACCACAGGGAGCCGACGGTCGCGCCGTCCTCGTTGACGACCGAGCGGAACACGTGGCCGGGGGTGTCCATGCCGTCCGGGAGGATCCGCGCGAAGTCGAGCGCGGCGCGCGCCTCGGCGCCGTCGGCCGGCCAGGCGCCGATCCGGATGTTGTCCTGGGCGTAGCCGGCGATCGTGGCTGCGCGCCACGTGGTCCAGGCTGCCGCCGACATCGGTACCAGGGTGACCATCGCCGCGCAGGATAGGCCACCCGGCCGGCAGGAGTTGGGCGACGGCGGCCCGCGACCGGCGTAGGCTCAGTGCAGCGGGCGAGGCATGAGCAATGGCGGCCCGCGCTGTCAGGGGGTCGAAAGCGACAGACGATGACTTCATCCGCAGTCTGGAAGCAGAAGCTGGCGCCGGCCAGCGAGCTGTGGAACGTCACCATCCAGGTCATCCCGCGGCCCGATGATCCGCGCTACATGGCGGCCGAGTTCAACGACTACCTGGGCCAGAGCGAGGCCGATCCCGCGGGCATGGTTGCCCTGCTGGAGCGCTGGGGCCTCGACAACGGCTACGTGCCCAACCCGGCCTCCGAATCGGACGAGACCCGCCTCAACTGGCGGGTCACCCTCCAGCACCGCTAAGCGGGCGGTTCGGGCCACGAGGAACCAGCGGACCGCGAATCCCGTCCGAGAATCCGCAGCGCCGGCCCGGTCGGAGGAGGAGTGACCGGTCGGCGCTGCTGTTCTCGTGGAGGCTGCCCGGCCGCCGGGGACGAGCCCGTCGACCGAACGCACGATCAATGTACCCAGCCTTCCTGAGAGACGCCTGAAAACGAAGCCCGCGATTCAACAGCGCCGGGCCCCGACGGCCGGGATCCGGCGCTGCTTCGTCATGCGGCTCGGCCGAAGGCTGGTGCACCTGCCGGCCAAGGCCTACCCGAACCGTAGCCTCCGGCCGATCTCCCCGGATGGACGCCCGGTTGCTGTTTGTTGCCACGACGGGCGGCCCCGGCGTCAATTCGCACGGCTTCCTTCGCGGAGGCGAGCCGGGAGCCCAGGACGCAGTGAGTGCCCGGCATCATGCTGCCAGGCACTCGGGGATCATTGCCGCCGGGTCCGACTTCTCCAGAGCATCAGGCCCGACCGCTGAACGGTACGCCCGAATGACCGTTCCAGCGCATGCCGATCGTCCTGATTCGGCAGGGCTTCGGTCCTATCGACGCGGCCGGCACGCCAGTTCGATGAGGGAACGGATCGCTCGGCGGCCGATAGCCCATCCGTCCCATAGCGCCGGCCGCCGACACTTCGGCACGATTTGAGCGCAGATCACATCGTGGCGAGGTCCAACCATGCAGCGCGCCTTCGCGTTCTTCAGCTCCTGGCAGCAGAACCTGTCGCTGGTCTGGCGTTCGAAGCGCATCCTGGTCGTCTTCCAGAACGGCGGCCAGGGCGTCGCCGAATATGCGCTGCTCGTGGCGATCGTCGCGATCATCGCCATCTCCGCCCTGATCTACCTGGGCGGCGGGATCGGCACCGTGATGACCAACGTCAGCAACGGACTGGGCCCGGCGTCGAGCGGCGCTGGTCCGAACCCGACGATGACCCTGATGCCGACGACGACCCCCAGCCCGACCGCGACGGCCAAGGCGACGGCGACGCCCAAGCCAACCGCCACGCCGAAGCCCACGGCGACCCCCAAGCCGACTGCGACGCCCAAACCCAGCGCGACACCGAAGCCGACGAAAACGCCCAAGGGCTGACCGCCGGGCGGCCGGCCGCCCACAGGGTGGGATCAAGTGGTGCCGAAGCCGGGATTTGAACCCGGATGAGGTTGCCCTCAACGGTGTTTGAGACCGTCGCGTCTGCCGGTTCCGCCACTTCGGCCGGGTGGGCGGCCATGGTACCGCCTCGTCCGGCGGGCACAACGCCTCGCGAGTGTGCCTAACGGGTGCCGAGTGTTGTGCGTAGTGCGACAAAAGGGCGATTTCAGTGCCTGCCGCGCAGTTCAACGCTTCTCACGACCGGGTCGGACCTCGAATTCATCCCGAGCTGAGCGTCAGCCGGGATAGGCAGCCGATGCCGATAGAGGCCTGGTGCCCAGGGGTCGGTGAAACGTGCGGTTTGTCGCACCCTGTGCGACAACGGCCGAGGCGAGCACGATCGCCGGGCACGGCCAACGTCCGCGGGCGCGGCCCTCCATCCGCCAACCAGCCTCGGAACTGCCACCGACACCTTGTCGTCTGGGCAAACGACGATGCTAGACTCGGCCAGCCTTCCCATCGCGCTCCGGAGGAGCCCTTCGATCGTGGGGGACCTTCGAACGACTGCGACTGCCGATGACGGACCACAGCGGCGCGACCTCATCCTTGTCGAGCGGGCCCAGGCGGGCGACCTGGCCGCCTTCAACGACCTCGTCGAGTGCTACCAGGATCAGCTCTACGGCCTGGTCGCGCGGATGGTGCCCGATCCCGACCAGGCTGCCGACGTGGTCCAGGAAGCATTCTTCAGCGCCTACCGCAACCTGGCCACCTTTCGCGGTGGGATCGTCCGGAGCTGGCTCAGCCGGATCGCGGTCAACGCAGCAATGGACCTCCAGCGGGCGCGCAAGCGACGCCCCGTCCAGCCCTATCCCGAGCTCGAGGACGACTCCTGGCAGCCGCCGGCCGGCGAGGACGCCGACCCGGAGCGCCAGGTCGTGACCGCTGAACGGGTCAACGCCCTCAACGCGGCCCTGGCAGCGATCGGCGACGATCAGCGCGCGGCCATCGTCCTGTTCGACGTCGAGGGCTTCGACTACGCCGAGATCGCCGAGATGACTGGAGTCAGCCTGGGCACGGTCAAGTCGCGAATCCATCGCGGCCGGCTGGCCCTCCGGCGGAGCCTCGAGGATCGGATGGAACTGTTCCGTGGCTGAGAGCGTCCGATAGCCATGCCTGCCCTCGCACATCTCCAGCCCGACCACGACGAGACGCTCGTAGCCCGCCTCGCGGCCGACGACGTCAGCGGCGCCGAGGCCGCCAGCGCGGCCCACCTCGTGGCCGACTGCCCGGCCTGCGCCGAGCTCCACGCCGACCTGCGCTCGATCATCGCCGCGACGGCAACACTGCCGGCTCCCCGCCGGACCCGCGACTTCCGCCTGACCGAGGCCGACGCGGCCCGCCTCCAGCGAACTGGCTGGCGCCGCCTGCTGGGCCGCTTCGGCGATCCGCGCCTGGCGTTCACCCGGCCGCTCGCGACCGGCCTCGTCACCCTCGGGATCGCCGGGCTGCTGCTGTCCGCGGCGCCGTCATTCCTGCCGTTCCTGGGATCCTCGGGTGCGGCCACGGCGGCCCCGGCAGTTGCGCCGGGTGCCGGCGGCGTCGAGACGACCGGGACCACCGTGGGCGGTGCGCAGGGCGCCGGCGCGCCGGCGGCCGGCTCGGATTCGGGCAGCACGACCGGCGACGGGTTCAATGCCGCGGCCTCGGCGCCGCCGCCGCTGGCGGCCGCGTCCGCCGCTCCAGCGTCAGCCGGCCCTGGTCCGATCTCTGGCGCCGCGGGCTCAGCCGAGCCAACTGCGCGGGCTGCCGCCTCGACCGCCGCCGACCTGGGCAATGGCACGGTCGGTCTTCTGGCGCCGTCACCCGGTGCGCCCGGGGTCGAGCAGAATCCCAGCGCGGGCAAGTCGACCGATGCGAGTGCCGGCACGTCCAGCGCGCCGTCGCCATTGGTGCTCGCCTCGCTCCTCCTGGTCGTGCTCGGGCTGGGCCTCTTCACCGTGCGCTGGATGGCTCGCCGGACGGCCTGAGCGCCGAGCCCGGCGCGCCTCCCGGGTACACTTGGGGAACCGTCCCCGTCCGACTGCCCAGCCGAGGCCTGCCGATGGAACGCCTGATGCTGCTCGACGGCAACGGGCTCATCTACCGCGGATATTTCGCGCTGATCAACACGCCCCTGACCACGTCCAAGGGCGAGCTGGTCAACGCCGTCTTCGGTTTCTGCAACATCGTCCTGCGCGGGTTCCAGGACATCCAGCCGGATTACGCCGTGATTGCCTTCGACCTGTCCGGACCGACCTTCCGCCACGAGCAGTTTGCGGCCTATAAGGCCACCCGCCAGCGGATGCCGGACGACCTGCGCGACCAGTTCCCCAAGGTCCGCGAGGTGGTCAAGGCGCTCCGCATCCCGGTCCTCGAGCTGGCCGGCTTCGAGGCCGACGACGTGATCGGCACGCTCACGGTCGAGGCCGAGCAGCGCGGCCTGGACACGACGATCGTCACCGGCGACCTCGACATGCTCCAGCTGGTGACCGACAAGACCCGCCTGATGACGACCCGGATGGGCGTCCAGAACACCGTCATCTACGACCCGGCCCGGATCTTCGAGCGCTATGGCCTGCGGCCCAACCAGATGATCGACTTCAAGGCGCTCAAGGGCGACTCGTCGGACAACATCCCGGGCGTGCCCGGTGTCGGCGAGAAGACCGCGGCGAAGTTGATCTCCGATTACGAAACCCTGGATGGCCTCTATGAGCACATCGACGAGGTCAACCCGGCGCGCCTGCGCGAGCCATTGCTCGAGGCCAAGGACCAGGTCCTGATGGGCCGCGAGCTCATGCGGATCGTGCGCGACCTGCCGGTCAAGCTCGACCTCGACGGGGCGCGCCTCGGTGACTACGACCGCGAAACGGTGATCCGCCTCTTCCGCGAGTTCGAGTTCCGGACCCTGATCGAACGCCTGCCGCCGCTCAAGGGCGAGCGGGCCGACGAGGCGGCCACCGCGATCCGGGGCACGCTGGCCGGCGACGAACCGATGCGGGCCGCGCAAGTGCCCGGCTCAGCGGTCCGCGGTGCCGCTGGCTGGGGCTCGGGCGACGCTCCCCGACGCGGTCGCTCGGGGGCGACGGGCGAGGCCTCGGGGCTCCAGCTCGCCCTCGACTTCTCGTCGATGGACGGGGCAGTGGCTCCCGCGCCGGTAGTCATCGCTGTGCCCGTGGGGGAGGCCGAGACCGGGACTCCCCGGGCGTCGACATCGGTCGATGGCCGACCCGATGCCGACCTGGCGGCCGTGCTCGCCGCGGCCATCGAGGACCCGGCGAGCCAGATCGAGATCGTGGCCGGCGAGGGGATCGAACGCGTAGAGCCGTGGCTCGCCGCGCAGTCGGCGGTCGGTGTCTCGCTCCTCGCCGACGATCCCCGGCCGCGCAAGGGGACGCCGCTCGCCCTGGCCGTCACCGGCCTCGACGGCCGGACGATCGCGGCCGAGGGCAAAGCCGACGTCGATCGCCTGCGTGCGCTCCTGGAGCGGCTCGACGTGCCGATCGTCGGCCACGAGGTGAAGCCGCTCCTCGTCGCCCGCTTCGCCCACGATCCGAACGGGCCGGCCACGCCGATTGCCTTCGACACCCAGGTCGCGGCCTACATCCTTAACGCGTCGCTGCGCAGCCAGTCGATCGCCGACGTCGTCGCCGAGCAGCTCGACCTGATCCTGCCACCGGCCAAGGAGCTGGCAGCCTACGTGCGCGCCGGCCTCGAGGCCCTCTCGGCGGCCGCGGCCCGGATCCCCCTTGAGGCGGCCCTCGAGCGCGAGAGCCTTGACCGCCTGTTCCGCGAGATCGAGCTGCCGCTGATCCCGGTCCTGGCCCGGATGGAAGCCGCCGGGGTCGCCCTCGATCGTGACGCGCTCAAGAGCCTGGCCGACGAGTTCGCCGTCGAGATCACCCGGCTCGAAGCCGAGGTCTACGCCAGTGTCGGCCACGAGTTCAACCTGGGCAGCCCCAAGCAGCTCGAACAAGTCCTCTTCTTCGAGCTCAACCTGCCCAAGGGCAAGAAGACGAAGACCGGCTACTCGACCGACGCCTCGGTCCTCGAGGACCTGCGCGGGGTCCATCCGATGATCGCCAGCCTGCTCGATTGGCGGACGTACACCAAGCTGCGCTCGACGTATGTCGAGGCCCTGCCGACGCTGATCGCCGACGACGGCCGGCTGCACACCACGTTCCACCAGGCGGTCGCCGCAACCGGCCGGTTGAGCTCGTCCGACCCGAACCTCCAGAACATCCCGATCCGGACGCCCCTCGGCCGGCGGATCCGGCGGGCGTTCGTGGCCGGGGCGCCGGACGTGACCCTGGTCGCCGCCGACTACTCCCAGATCGAGCTCCGGATCCTGGCCCACGTGTCGGGCGACGAGCACCTCCGCGACGCCTTCGCCCGGGGTGCCGATATCCACCGCGAGACGGCGGCCCGGGTCCTCCACAAGGCGCCCGAGGAGGTCAACGCCGACGAGCGCTCGATGGCCAAGATGGTCAACTTCGGGATCGCCTACGGGATGAGCGACTTCGGGCTGTCCAGCCGCGCGAACATCCCCCGGGCCGACGCCCAGGAGTTCATCAACACCTACTTCGCGACGTATTCGGGGATCAGCTACTACATGCTCCACATCAAGGAGGTCGCCCGGCGGCAGGGCTTCGTGACCACCCTCCTCGGCCGCAAGCGGGCGATCTCCGAGCTCGATGCGCGCAACCCGACGCTGCGCGCCGCCGGCGAGCGGATGGCCATCAACATGCCCATCCAGGGCACAGCGGCGGACATCATCAAGATCGCGATGATTCGCCTCGACGAGCGCCTGCGCGAGGGCGGCTTCCGGGCCCGGCCGCTGCTCCAGGTCCATGACGAGCTGCTCCTCGAGGTGCCTCGCGACGAGGTCGACCGGCTGATCCCGGTCCTCCGCTCGACGATGGAATCGGCGCTCGCCCTCGACGTGCCGCTGACCGTCGACGTCAAGGTCGGCGACGACTGGGAGGCGATGGCGGTCCGCCCGCGCGAGGACGCCCAGCCCGCGCATGCCTGAGCTGCCCGAGGTCGAGACCGTCGTTCGCGATCTCCGGCCGCGGATCGTGGGTGCCGAGATCAGTGGCGCGCGCTCGTCCTGGGCGCGGACTCTGCGGACCCACGATTCAGCGTCGTTCGCGGCCGCGGTTCGCGGCCGCCGGATCGAGGCCGTCGGCCGGCGCGCCAAGCTGCTCGTCGTGGAGCTGTCGGGCGGGACGGCGCTGACGATCCACCTCAAGATGACCGGCCAGCTCTTCGTCGTCGCGGCCGGCACGCCCGAGGATCCCTACATCCGCCTGGTCCTGGCCTTTGCCGACGGCCGCGAGCTGCGCTTCCGCGACATCCGCAAGTTCGGCCGGGTCGGCTTCTACGAGCGCGACGCGGCATCGGGCGAGCTCGTCAACGAGCCGGGTGGGACCGCGGTGTTCGCCGGCCACGGTCCCGAGCCGCTCGACCCGGCCTTCACCCTGGCCGTCTTCCGGCGCCGGTTGCGGGCCCGCAAGGCGCGCCTCAAGCCGCTCCTCCTCGACCAGGCGTTCATCGCCGGGATCGGCAACATCTACGCCGACGAGGCGCTCTGGGCGGCCCGCCTCCATCCACTGCGCTCGGCCACCTCGCTGCGCCCGGCCGACGAGCGCCGGCTGTACCTCGCGATCCGCTCGATCCTGGCCGAGGCGATCGAGCGGCGGGGGAGCTCGATTGACGACTACACGGCGCCCGACGGCGACGGCGAGATGCAGGAGCAGCTCCAGGTCTACCAGCACACCGGCGAGCCCTGCCCACGCTGCGGCCGGCCCATCCGGCGGATCGTGATCGGGGCTCGGGCGACCCATTTCTGCTCGTGGTGCCAGCGCCTGCCGGCGGCCGACCGGGCTGGCCTCGAGCGGAGCGGCGGGATCCGGATCCTCAAGGCGATGACTGGGGGCGAAGCGGGGTCGGGTGCAGGCCGTGGGCCCGACGGTGTGGCAGCCACGACGCTCCGGACCAAGGCCGCGGCAGCGACCCGCCGGGCCGCCGCCCGATCGAGCGCGACGGCCGAGACCGCCTGATGTCGATCCTGCGCCTCGAGAAGGTGACCCGCGAGATCGGCACGTTCGTGATCCTCGATGCGATCGAGGCCGCGATCGCCGTCGGCGACCGGATCGGCCTGGTCGGCCCGAACGGGGCGGGCAAGACGACCCTCCTGCGGATCGCCGCCGGGCTCGACGAGCCCGACCTCGGCTCGGTCAGCCGGAAGCGCGGCCTGACGCTCGGGCTGCTCGCCCAGGAATCGCATTTCGACACCGCGTTCATGGCCTCGCCCGACCTGCGCACAGCGGTTCGCTCGGCCGCTGCCGACCTGCTCGACCTGGGCGCCCGGCTCCATGAGCTGGAGCAGGCCCATCGGGTCGAGGAGACGCTGTATGCCGAGCTCCAGCACCGCTTCGAGATCCTGGGCGGCTACACCCTCGACCAGCGAATCGACGAGACGTTGTCAGGACTGGGCTTCACCCGCGACGAGTGGACGAAGCCGCCGGGCGCCCTGTCGGGCGGCGAGCAGACCCGCGCGGCCCTCGCCCGGCTGGTGATCGCCGACCCCGACCTGATGCTCCTCGACGAGCCGACCAACCACCTCGACCTGGGCGCCCTCGAATGGCTGGAGGAGCATCTCCGTCGGCGGAGCGGGGCGCTGCTCGTCGCGTCGCACGACCGGGCGTTCCTCGACGGCACGGTCGAACGGGTCTGGGAGCTGCGCGACCGGAAGCTGACGATCTTCCGCGGCGACTACGCCGCCTACCACCGCCAGCGGATCGAGCGCGATGCCCGGCTCGACAAGGACGTCTCGACCCAGGCCGAGCAGATCGCCCGCGAGCAGGAGCTCGTCCAGCGCTACCGCAGCCACCGCAAGTTCGCCAAGATGCACGAGCACGAGGCCCGTCTCGCCCGCCTCCAGGAGGCGAAGATCGAGACGCCCAAGGCGACCCGCAAGCTGCGCCTGCCCACGGCTGCCCTCGTCGGCGGCGGCGGCCCCTCGCGATCAGGCGAGATCGTCGTCCGGGCCGAGAACCTCGTCGTCGGCTACTTGCCGCGCTTCCTGCGCGACGCCGATCCGACGGGCGGGGAGCCGGGCCTGGAGCCGCCCGCCGCCCGGGCCGGACGACCCGTGCCCGGGAACGAGCCAGCGGCGCCGCTGGCGATCGCGCGCGTGCCGTTCCTGGCCGCCCAGCGGGGCGATCGGATCGGGATCGTCGGCCCCAACGGAGCCGGCAAGACCACCTTGCTGCGGACCATCGCCGGCGACCTGCCGCCGCTCGACGGCGTGCTCACGATCGGAATGGGCGTTTCGATCGGCTACCTCGCCCAGCTCCGCGGCGCGGCGATCCCCGGCGAGACGGTCCTCGGCGCGCTCACGTCGGCGATCTCGATCACCGAGGGCGAGGCCCGCAGCTACCTGGCCCGCTTCCTGTTCCGGGGCGACGACACGTTGAAGGAGGTGCGCGCCCTGTCGGGCGGCGAGCGGTCGCGCCTCGAGCTGGCCCTGCTGGGGATCATGCCGTCAAACCTGCTGCTCCTCGACGAACCCACCAACCACCTCGACATCCCCGCCCGGGAGGCGATCGAGGCGTTCATGGCCGCCAGCCCGGCCACGCTGCTCGTGGTTTCCCACGACCGACGCCTGCTGGATACCGTGTGCGACCGGCTGTGGGTCGTCGACGATCATCTCGCGGCGCCCTTTGACGGCGGTTATCGGGCCTGGCGAACGGCCGTCGCGGCCGGTTGGACCGTCGCTTCGGCCGTCGAGGCCGATGCCCGGCGGCTGCGGGGGACTGGTCTCGGTGGTGCGGCGACGAAGAAGGTCGGCGTCGCGGCCGGCAGCGCTGTTCCGGCTGCTGTCGGTGGCGGCGCCCAGCACCCCGGCAACGGGGCCCGGCCGTTGGCCGAGCCGCCAGCCAAGGCGGGGGCCAAGCCGGCCGCCCGGCCGAAGCAGCCCAAGCTGTCCAAGGACGCCTACCGCAAGCAGCGCACCCTGGTCGACTCCGAGCTGACCCGCCTCGGCCTGCGCAAGAACCACCTCGAGCTGGCCCTTGGCGACCCGGCGGTCGGCGCGAACTTCGTCGAGCTGCGCCGGATCACGAGCGAGCTGGCCGACGTGACCGCCGGGCTCGAAGCGGCCGAGGAGGCCTGGCTCGAGCTCGAGGATCGGGCGCCGTGACGCTCAAGATCGGGATCACTGGGCCGATTGGCTGCGGCAAGTCGACGATCCTGGGCTGGCTTGCCGCCCGCGGCGTGCTGGTGATCGACGCCGACCAGGTCGCCCGGCAGGCCACCTCGCCCGGCTCCCCGGTCGTGGCCGAGATTGCCGCGACGTTCGGGCCGGGCGTCGCCGGCGCGGATGGGACGCTTGACCGCTCGGCACTTGCGGCGATCGTCTTCAACGATCCGGAGCAGCTCCGCCGGCTCGAGGCGATCACCCATCCGGCGGTCCGCACCCGGATCCTGGCTGCAATGCACGAAGCGGAAGCGGCCGGTGTCCCGATCGTCGCCCTCGAGGCGATCCGGTTGGTCGACGCGGGCTACCCGGTGCTCCTCGACGAGGTCTGGCTGGTGACCTGCGACCCGGGTGTCCAGCTCGAGCGCCTCGCCATTCGCGGTCTCGCCCCAGCGGATGCAGCTGCCCGCATCGCCGCCCAGGCGAACCTCGCCGATCGGGCGGAGCTGATCGCGACACGGGTCATCGACACGAGCGGCTCGATGGCCGCCGCCGAAGCCGCGCTGGATGGCGCCCTGGCCGCGGCCCGGTCGCGGGCGGCGCAGGCCACCTTGTGACCGCTCGTCCCCGCCGAGTTGCCCAAGCGCTGGCGCTTGCCCTGCCGGAGCTTTCGGCGTTCGACGGCGATCGGCTCGAGGCGCGCTCCGACTACGACGGGATCGAGTTCGTCGACCTTGACCTCAGCGACCAGGACGCAGCGGACGCCCGTTTCGTCGAATGCCGGTTCCAGCGCTGTGGCGTCGACGGCCTGTCGCTCCGTCGGAGCCGGATCATCGGCTCGGTCGTTGACGCGATCCACGGGGCGAGCGTCGATCTCGCGGACGCCACCTGGCGCGACTCGCGCATCACCGGCGGCCGCCTCGGGGCGATGAACCTGCCCGGAGCGACGCTGACCGCCGTTCGGTTCGTCGGCAGCAAGCTCGGCTTCCTCAACCTGGCCGGCGCCGAGCTCGACGACGTCGTGTTCGAAGGCTGCGAGATCGACGGCCTCGATGCCCGTGGCGCGAAGCTGCGCGACGCCTCGTTCGTCGACTGCTCGATCAATGAGCTGAACGTCACCGAGGCGCGGCTCGCCAAGGTCGACCTGTCCGGCGCTCGGCTGCGCTCGCTGATCGGCGTCGACAACCTGCGCGGCGTCACGATCAGCCACGGCCAGCTCCTGGACCTGGCCCCCCAGCTCGCCGCCCAGCTCGGTATCGAGGTGCGCCCAGACGACCCGGCTTCGGAGGCCTGATCTCCCGCCGGGCGCGAAGTTGGGACGAATGTCGTCGGCGGACGCACTACGGCTGAGAACAGGCCATTTGGGGCTCGCCGGAAGGTCGCCGTGGGTGGCCTCGTGCGTGGATCCGCGGCCGATGACTGCGAGACGGCGGCGATTCCCGCGATTCTTCCCCATTACCGCGTCTGATGGCGACATCTGGACGAACCTCAGCCGCCGCGGACCCCGGCAAGGACCGGGAAACAGGTCCAGAACACCCGTTCGGTTCGTGCGTGGAGTGGTATCCTGAACGTCCTCGCCAGGAGCAGTTGATCGCCCGTCATGCCTGATTTCCGACTCGTCGCCGACTTCGAACCGACAGGGGACCAGCCGGCCGCCATCGAGCGCCTGGTGAACGGCCTGCAGGCAGGGCTGCGCCACCAGACCCTGCTCGGCGTGACCGGCTCAGGCAAGACCTGGACGATCGCCAACGCGATCGCCCAGTACCAGAAGCCGACCCTCGTCCTGGCCCACAACAAGACCCTGGCTGCCCAGCTCTACGCCGAGTTCCGCGAGTTCTTCCCGGACAACGCCGTCGAGTACTTCGTCAGCTACTTCGACTACTACCAGCCCGAGGCCTACCTGCCCCGTTCCGACACGTACATCGAGAAGGACTCGAGCCGGAACGACGAGATCGACAAGCTCCGCCACGCGGCGACTCATGCCCTCTTCGAGCGGCGCGACGTGATCATCGTCGCCAGCGTCAGCTGCATCTACGGCCTGGGCGCCCCGGTCGATTACGGCGCGACGGTCCTCCGCCTGCGCAAGGGTGGCCAGTACCGGCGCGACGCCGTCCTCCGCCACCTGGTCGACCTCCAGTACCAGCGCAACGACCAGGCCCTCCAGCGGGCCCGGTTCCGGGTCCGGGGCGACACCCTCGAGCTCGTGCCGGCCTCGGACGACCGGGTCGTGCGGGTCGAGTTCTTCGGCGACGAGGTCGAGCGGATCACCGAGGTCGACCCGCTGACCGGCGAGCTGATCGCCGAGCGCAACGACCTCAACGTCTACCCGGCCACCCACTTCGTCACGCCCGGTGACAAGCTCAAGGAAGCGCTGGTCGACATCGAGGCTGAGATGGAGGCCCGGACGGCCGAGATGGAGGCCCAGGGCCGGGTCCTCGAAGCCGCCCGGCTCCGCCAGCGGACGACGTTCGACCTGGAGATGATGCGCGAGCTGGGCTACTGCACCGGCGTCGAGAACTATTCCCGCCACCTCGCCCGGCGCGATGCCGGCAGCCGGCCGTGGACCCTGCTCGACTATTTCCCGCCCGACTGGCTGCTCGTCGTTGACGAGAGCCACATGACGATTCCCCAGGTCGTGGGGATGTACAAGAACGACCGGACCCGCAAGGAGATCCTGGTCGACTTCGGCTTCCGCCTGCCGTCCGCCCTCGACAACCGGCCGCTCACCTTCGAGGAGTTCCAGGCCACGGTCCGCCAGGCGGTCTACATGTCGGCGACGCCCGGTCCCTACGAGCTCGAGCGCAGCGAGCGGATCGTCGAGCAGCTGATCCGGCCGACGGGCATCGTCGACCCGACGATCGAGGTCCGCCCGACGGAAGGCCAGATCGACGACCTGCTCGACGAGATCCGGGGCCGGGTCGAGCGCGGCGAGCGGGCCCTGGTCACGACGCTGACCAAGAAGATGGCCGAGGACCTGACCGACTACCTGCACGAGCTGGGGGTCAAGGTCCAGTACCTCCACAGCGAGGTCGACACCCTCGAGCGGGTCCAGATCCTGCGCGACCTTCGCCTCGGCGTCTTCGACGTGCTGGTCGGGATCAACCTCCTGCGCGAGGGGATCGACCTGCCCGAGGTGACCCTCGTGGCGATCATCGACGCCGACAAGGAGGGCTTCCTGCGCAGCGCCTGGTCGCTGATCCAGATGATCGGCCGGGCAGCCCGCAACACGAACGGCAAGGTCGTGATGTACGCCGACACGATCACCCAGTCGATGCGCGCGGCGATCGACGAGACCGATCGGCGGCGGACCGTCCAGACGACCTACAACACGGCCAATGGGATCGAGCCGACCACGATCATCAAGGAGATTCACGACATCAACCAGCGCCTCCGGGCGGTGGCCGAGTCGACCGATGTCTACACGCCCGACGGCCCGGCCGGCAAGTACGGGCCTCACGACATGCGCAGCGAATCACGCGAGCAGATCGAGAAGATCGTGGTCCGCATGGAGGCCGACATGCGCAATGCGGCCAAGAACCTCGAGTTCGAGCGGGCCGCGACCCTGCGCGATGAGATCCAGCAGATCCGGCTGCGGGTCCTGGACCAGGACGCTTCGACAACCGTCGCCCGGGCGGCCGAGGCGGCGGCCGCCAACCGGGCCCCGGCCGGAGCCGCGGGCTCGCGCTCCACCTCGACCCGCCGGCCCGGCCAGCGCGAGCGGCAGCCGGACGCCCGGGCGCTCGAGGTCACCTCGGTCGAGGTCCTTGCTTCGACCAGCGACGAGCCCGGCCAGGCGCTCGAGGAAGAGACGGCCGCCGAGACCGCGGCGGCGACCGCCGCCGACTGGCTGCCCGGCATTCGCGACGAGCACGAGGACGATGGCGGCTGGCAGGCGCGCTGGATCGACCGGCCGACCTGGGACCACACGGTCACCCCCAACGTGATCAAGCGCACCGGCCAACGACCGGGCCAGCGACCCGGACGCCGCCGGCGCTGACAGAACGCCTGTTCCAAACGGGCGGACTTCGGTACAATCATCCTCGTGCCCTCCGATCAACTCGTCGTCCGCGGCGCCCGCGAACACAACCTGAAGGACATCACGGTCGCCTTTCCGCGCGACCGGCTGGTGGTCATCACCGGCTTGTCCGGCTCTGGCAAGAGCAGCCTCGCCTTCGACACGATCTACGCCGAAGGCCAGCGCCGCTACGTCGAGAGCCTGTCCGCCTATGCCCGCCAGTTCCTGGGCCAGATGGAGAAGCCGGACGTCGACCAGATCGACGGCCTCAGCCCGGCGATCTCGATCGACCAGAAGGGCGCCAGCCGCAACCCCCGCTCGACGGTCGGCACGGTCACCGAGATCTACGACCACCTCCGGCTGCTCTTCGCCCGGGTCGGCCATCCCCATTGCCCGGTCTGCGGCCGGGAGATCGAGCGCCAGACCGTCCAGCAGATCGTCGACCAGGTCCTGCGCCTGCCGGAGGGCACCCGCCTGCTGGTCCTCGGCCCGCTGATCAAGGACCGCAAGACCGAGGGTGACCGCGTCTTCGAGGCCGCCCGCAAGCAGGGCTTCGTCCGGGTCCGGGTCAACGGCGAGGCGTACGACCTGGCCGACGCCCCGAGCCTCGACAAGTACAAGCGCCACACGATTGAGGTGATCGTCGATCGGTTCGTCGTCCGGCGAGCCGAGGCGCCCGAGGAGTGGCAGCGCGACGCCGAGGGCCATCCGCTCGACCCCGAGACCGGGCTGGCCCTGCCCGACCCGGATTCGAGCCGGCTGGCCGATTCGATCGAGACGGCGCTGCGCCTCGGCGAGGGCGTCGTCGGGATCGCCGCTGCCCCGCGCGAGGGCCAGCCGCCGGAGTTCGAGGAGCGCCGCTACTCCGAGCGCTATACCTGCCCGTACGACGGGACGACGATCGACGAGCTCGAGCCGCGCAGCTTCTCGTTCAACTCGCCCCATGGCGCCTGCCCGGCCTGCACCGGCCTGGGAACCCGGCTCGAGATCGACCCCGAGCTGGTGATCCCGGACAAGACCCTGTCCGTCTCGAACGGCGCCCTGCTCCGGCCCTGGGCCAGGATGCCGATGGCCGATTCGTGGTTCGGCAAGGTCGCCGAGGCGGTCACCCGGGCCCACGGCTGGGACCCCGACGCCCCGATCGGGACCCTGCCGCCCGAAGCCCTCGACTACCTCCTCAACGCCAAGAAGGGCGAGCAGGTCGTGATCGGCTACCGCCACCAGCGCGGCGAGAACACCTACACCGCCAGCTTCGAGGGGATCATCCCCAACCTCGAGCGGCGCTACAAGGAGACCGACTCGGAGTTCGTCAAGGCCGAGCTCGAGCGGTTCATGGTCTCCCGGCCCTGCCCCACCTGCAACGGCAAGCGGTTGCGGCCCGAGGCGCTCGCCGTGACCGTCGACGGCCGGGACATCTGGGCCGTCTCGAACCTGTCCGTCCTCGACGCCCTGAGCTGGGCCGAGGACCTCGCGACGCACCTCAGCGAGCGCGAGCGGACGATCGCCCGGCAGCTGCTCAAGGAGATCGCGGCCCGGCTCGGCTTCCTCGTCGACGTCGGCCTCGACTACCTCACGATCGACCGCACGAGCGCGACGCTGTCCGGCGGCGAAGCCCAGCGGATCCGCCTGGCGACCCAGATCGGGGCCGGCCTGATGGGCGTCCTGTACATCCTCGACGAGCCCTCGATCGGACTCCACCAGCGCGACAACGCCAAGCTGATCGCGACCCTGACCCGGCTGCGCGACCTGGGCAACACAGTTCTCGTCGTCGAGCACGACGAGGAGACGATCCGGACGGCCGACTGGGTCCTCGACATCGGGCCCGGCGCCGGCGAGCACGGCGGCGAGGTGATCGCCAACGGGCCGCTTGACGTCCTGCTCGCGGCCCCGCGTTCGATCACCGGCGCGTTCCTGCGCGGCGAGCGATCGGTCCCGATCCCGGCCAAGCGCCGCCGCGGCAACGGCAAGAAGCTGGTGCTCAAGGGCGCCCGGGCGCACAACCTCAAGAACGTCAACGTGGCCTTCCCGCTGGGCACATTCATCGCCGTCTGCGGCGTGTCGGGCTCGGGCAAGAGCACGCTGGTCACCGAGATCCTCTATCGCGAGGTCGCCCGCCGGCTGAACGGTGCCCGGGACGAGCCGGGACCCCACGATTCGCTGACCGGCATCGACGAGATCGACAAGATCATCGAGATCGACCAGAGCGCGATCGGGCGCACCCCACGCTCGAACCCGGCGACCTACGTGGGCCTCTTCGGGCCGATCCGGGAGCTGTTTGCCGGGGTCCCCGAATCCCGGGTGCGGGGCTACCAGCCAGGCCGCTTCAGCTTCAACGTGAAGGGTGGCCGCTGCGAGAACTGCAAGGGCGACGGGATCCTGAAGATCGAGATGCAGTTCCTGCCCGACGTCTACGTCCAGTGCGAGGTCTGCCACGGCAAGCGCTACAACCGCGAGGCGCTCGAGATCCTGTACAAGGGCCGCTCGATCTCCGACGTCCTGGAGATGACCATCGAGGAGGCCCTCGAGTTCTTCAGCCCGGTGCCCGCGATCCGGACCAAGCTCCAGACCCTGTTCGACGTCGGCCTCGGCTACGTCCACCTCGGCCAGCCGGCCACGACCTTGTCGGGTGGCGAGGCCCAGCGGGTCAAGCTGGCGACCGAGCTGTCGCGACGGGCGACCGGCCGGACCTTGTACGTCCTCGACGAGCCGACGACCGGGCTGCACTTCGCCGACGTCGAGAAGCTCCTCCAGGTCCTCCACCGGTTGGTCGACACGGGCAACACGGTGCTGGTGATCGAGCACAACCTCGACGTGATCAAGACGGCCGACTGGCTGATCGAGCTGGGCCCGGCCGGCGGCTTCCGGGGCGGCCGGATCGTGGCCGAAGGAACTCCCGAGCAGGTGGCCAAGGTCGCCGGCTCGGCCACCGGCGAGTACCTCGGCCGGGTCCTGCGGGGCGAGCCGCTCATCCCGCTGAGCGGGCTGACCTTCGCAGACGATGCCGGACGGACGCTTGGCGGCCGGCGGGCGATCGGCGACGGCCTCGATGTGCGCGATGCGATTGCCCTGCCGATCGAGCCGCCCAGGAAGCGGGCAGTCAGCAGCCGGTCATGAGCCGATGAGCCCACCGGACCGGGCGGGCCCGCCGCCGGCTCGCTGGTTCGGCCCGGCTCGCCATGAGCTGCCCCTGATCGACGAACGCGGGCTGGTTGCGGCCCGGACGACCGAGGCGGCGCTGTCCCTCGCGGAGCAGCGCGGTCAGGAGCGCTGGGCCGTCTTCCTGCGCCCGCTGCCCGACCGCTTCCGGGACGGCGACCTGCGCGACCTGCGAGCCGCCGCGATGCGCGGGCGGGCCGCCTTCGGCCCCAAGGATTCGCTGCGTGATGTCCTGCCGGCCGAGGTCACCGAGCCACTCCTGGATGCGGTCGACGGCCTGCTCCGCGAGCTGAACCGCTACGACCGAGCGCAGCGCTAGGCATGCCTTGCTGCCGTCGAACTAGCTGCCGTCCGGGTAGCCGCCCCGGTGGAGGACCATCGGGAAGTGGGGGAGCCGGGCGGGCGGCGGGACAGAGGCCCGCCAGCCGCCGGGATGAGGCAGCAGGCCGTCGAACAGCGGGGACCGCCCGGCATCGGGCTGGACGATCTCCTCGAGCGACGACCGCAGCCCGTTAACGGCATCCCGGTCGTAGCGGGCCGGCAGGGACGCTTCGATCGCGGCCAGCCGCTGCGCATTGGCGAGCTGGGCCGCGGCGCCCAGGCCGGTGAGCCGGACGACTAGCCCGCGTGCATCGCCAGGCGCCGGCCCCAGCTCCACCAGCCCGGCCTTGGTCAGGACGCCGAGGGCCATGGCGATCGCCTCCTTCGAGACCCCCGATTGC
>Ga0265314_10002050_pt1 | contig 21314 bp, 16 predicted proteins | sample 4126metaG_FD_203106 | JGI IMG/M metagenome (GOLD analysis project Ga0265314, IMG submission 203106) | Rhizosphere microbial communities from Carex aquatilis grown in University of Washington, Seatle, WA, United States - 4-1-26 metaG | ecosystem: Host-associated > Plants > Roots > Rhizosphere >... | reverse complement strand
AACCTTGTTCTTGCCCGGGATCATCGTGTAACCGATCGACTTGATCGAGTTCGGGCGAGCATGGGTCAGGTTGGCTGTCGACGCGTAGTACTGGAACCAGGCGTGATGCGGGATATAGTCGGCCGTTGTCGCGCCGGTAACCTCGCTTGCGGAGGTGCGTCCGCAACCGCTGGTGCCGTTGTTGGCCACGGTTTGCAGGTTGAAGCCACCCATAAACGAACCCCAGGGAATATTGGCTGCGTTGAGCAGATCGCCGATATTCTTGCTTGTCATCTGAACCTGCGCCGTCGGATTGGAGCAAACGTCGCCGGCCGGATCGGTATCGTTGATCAGCGTCAGGCCGCCTGCACCGTCTGGGATCGTGCTGGCGGTCTTGCCCGCGGGGATCACCGCGCCGTTGCTGGTGCCTGCGAACATGTTGACGGCGCCGGGCGTCGACGGACCGAAGTCGTCAGACCAGGCATTGTCGCTCATCGCGTAGTTCTGGGCGTAGTTCCACAACGCCGTGACGGTCGCGCCATCGAAATAGCCCATCACCTGGCCCTTGGTGCCAAAGGCGCCGGCGCCGCCGCTTGTGCCGTTGCCGGTATTGACCGGGAACGCGTCATTCTTGCCGGCGTCATAGGCCAACTGCTCAGCCGTATAGGCATGGCCCTGGTCAGCCGTGGCGGCCTGCGTGCGATCGAGGCGGAACGGATTGGCGGCACCCGCGCCGTTCGCGGTATTAAGCGCGTTGGGATTTTTGATCAGCAGGTTGCCGTGCAGGATGTAGTTATTGATGTCCGTCTGGGTGCCTTTGGCAGCCTTGAAGGGCGACTCGCCTTCGATTTCCAGCACGTTCGGATAGGTGCCGAAGTAGTGATCAAACGAGATGTTCTCGTTGAAGATCACCACAAGGTGCTTGATCGGGTATTTGGTCGTCAGCGTGTTCGGATCGACGGCAGCGCTCTTGCCAGCGTTGCCGGCGACGACCGGCGCTGCGATCGCGACCGCAAACAGAGCGGCGGTAGACAGCAAAACCGTCTTCAATTTTCGTTTGGTCATTTTTTTCTTTCCCCGAAAGCAAAAAAGAGAATTGCGGAACGCGGGGAGCGTTAAGCAGCGTCAATGACGGACGTATGTCGATTTGATTTCAACAACGCCCGCGCCACCATCTTCAGTCGCAGCAGCACAGCGACGCATCGCCAATCGACGGCCAGACGTTTCGATCGCTAAGTCCACGACAGCGAAAGTTTTTTTGCATGCTGCGAAATGCAGAACAGGCGAGCGGACAGCAAATCGTTCAAATGATTTTCCGACGCAAAAAATTTTCGATGCCGACGCTCAAGCGTGGACAATGATGAGCTCGTGCGAATCGAATTGCTCCGATGAGAAACGGCGACTCTCGTTGCCGCCGTCTCGCTTTACAAATTTGTCACCAATCCTTCCAGCAAACCGTCATGAAGCTGCGGCACGATCGCGTCTATCTTGTTCGCACGATCGCGAACGAGACGAACGGTCGTTATCGGGCGCAGATCATCCGCGATTGCCGGACGTGCGCAACGTTGAAGGATTTGCGGATGAGGTTTCGGTCACCCGCCGAAGTAAGCGGGATGATCGATGTCGGCGATCAGCCCGGGCTGTTCCGGCTTCCAGCCGAGCAGCGCCTGGGTTCGCTCGCTTGAGGACGGGACATCGAAGGCAACAAAGCGCGCGAACCAGGTGAAATGCCCGGCCGCCTCCTCCGGCGACTTCGACACCACAGGAACGTTCAGGCGGCGGCCGATCAATTCGGCGATTTCCCGGAACGGCACGCCAGTTTCCGCAATCGCATGGAACGGGCCGCCTTCGACACCGCGCTCGAGCGCGAGCCGGTAGACCCGCGCTGCGTCGAGGCGATGCACCGCCGGCCAGCGATTGCTTCCATCGCCAATGTAAGCCGAGACGCCTTTCTCGCGCGCGAACGCGATCAGGCGTGGCACGAAACCATGATCACCATGACCATGCACCGATGGCGGCAATCGAACGACGCTCGCGCGTACGCCGCGCGCCGCGACTTCGATGGCCGTTCGTTCGGAAGCGCGCGGATAGGCATCCGAGGTGGGAGTCGGCGGATCCTGTTCGGTCGAGACACGGCCCGGCGTCATTCGCCCGACACCTGACGTGACGATCAGCGGACGGCTGGAGCCTTGCAGCACGGCGCCAATCGCCTCGATGGCGCGTTGGTCATCCGCGCAATTCTGCGCGAATTTTGAAAAGTCATGATTGAAGGCGGCATGGATCACAGCGTCCGACTGTGTGGCGCCGTTCCGGAGGCTATCGAGGTTCTCGATTGAGCCGCGATGAACGGCAGCGCCGAGCGCGGCAAGAGCCGCTGCACCCTGATCCGATCGGGACAGGCCGAGCACCTGATGTCCTGCCGCGATCAGATCCGCAACGACGGCCGAGCCGACCCATCCGGTCGCGCCGGTGACGAACACGCGCATGAGCAAATCTCCAGATCAAATTGAAGGTCATTTGTTGGAGACAAATGTGCGCCCCCTCGCTATCGTGGTAAAGTAGTGATATTATCATGGTATAATGGCTAACAGGATGAGCGATACCGTCACTCGCGGTAACCTGCTCGGTTTCTATCTGAAACAGCGCCGGGTCAAACTCGATCCGACCGCCTTTGGCTTTTCAGGAGAACGCCGCCGTACGGCTGGGCTGCGGCGCGAGGAAGTGGCGCAGCGCGCTAATATCAGCCCGACCTGGTACACCTGGCTCGAGCAGGGACGTGGCGGCGCGCCATCGGCCGACGTGCTCGACCGCATCGCGCGTGCGCTGATGCTGACGGACGTCGAACGCGAGCATCTGTTCCTGCTCGGCCTCGGGCGTCCGCCGGATGTGCGCTACCGGAAGAACGAAGGCGTGACGCCGCGACTGCAGCGCGTGCTCGATGCGCTGGAGCCGAGCCCTGCCCTGATCCGAACCGCGACATGGGACGTCGTCGCCTGGAACCGGGGAGCGAGCGCCATGCTGACCGACTATGGCGCGCTGCCGCCGGACCAGCGCAACATCCTGCGCATGATCTTCCTCAGCCCGAGCGCCCGCGCCGCGCAATATAATTGGGAAAGCGTCGCGCGGTTCGTGGTCGGTGCGTTCAGGGTCGACGCGGCGCGCGCGGGCGCGGCGGCGGAAGTCGAGCCGCTGGTCGATGAACTCTGCAGGCTAAGTCCCGAATTCAAGGCGATGTGGCTCGACAACGACGTGCGCGGCCATGGCGAGGCCGTCAAGCACATCCGGCATCCCGTGATCGGCAGAATCGCGTTCGAATATTCGGCGTTCGCAATCGACGGCCGGCCCGACCTCAGCATGATCGTCTACAATCCCGCAACGCCTGCGGATGTGGAGAACATCCGATCGCTGATCAAACCAGCGCGCGCCCCTGACAAGGGCGCAAAGCGCGTCCGAACGGTCAGGAAGCGGGCGCTACGATGATCTTTCGATCCACCAGTCCCTCGATCTCCGCGGTCGTATAACCCGCTGCTGCAAGGATTTCAGCGGTGTGCTCGCCAAGCATCGGCGGCTGCGTCCGGAGCGCTGGGCGGGCGCGCTCGGCGCCGAACTCGACCGGCAGCGCCGGCAATTTCGTCATGATCGAATTCGCGCTGCCGAATTGCGGCACCAGCACGTCGAGCAATCCGCCCGCCAGCAAATGCGCGTCGGTGTAGAGATCCTGCGGCTTGCCGACCGGCGCCCAGGATATGTTGGCGCGTTCACATCTGGCGCTTACATCTTCGAGCGACAACGCCCCGATCGCTTCCTGCAATCGCGGGATCAACCAGGGGCGTTCCAGCACCCTGCTTTCATTGCTAGCGAGACGCGGATCTTCACCGAGCGCCTGCAACCCGAATTCCTTGAGGAAGCGGACCCATTGCTGGTCACTGGTGACGCCGATAAAGAGCTGGCCGTCCTCCTTGGTCGTAAACACCTGGTAGATCGCCCAGGCGCCGCGACGCGCGGGCATCGGCGGCATCTCGCGGCCGGTGGCAGCAATCCCCGACATGTGGGTCGCCATCAGGAACGCGGCGCTTTCGAACAACGCGCTGCCGACCCGCTGGCCGAGCCCGGTCGCATCGCGCTCCCGCAACGCCGCCTGCACCGCAACGACTCCGAACACGGCGCCCATGATGTCGATCACCGAAGCGCCGGCGCGCAGCGGCTGCCCGATCGGTCCGGTCATGTAGGCAAGCCCGGTATGGAATTGCACGACCTCATCCAAGGCCGGACGGTGCTCGTAGGGCCCGGCGAGATAGCCCTTCAAGGCCAGATAGATCAGCCGCGGGTTGAGCGGCGCGAGCTGCTCATAACCGCAGCCCAGTCGCTCCATCGTGCCCGGGCCGTAATTCTCCATCACCACATCGGCATCGGCCACCAGCCGATGCAGCACGGCTTGGCCCTCGGCCGATTTGAGATCGAGCACGATGCTGCGTTTGTTGCGGTTGAAAGCGGCAAAGAAGCCCGAGGCGAACCCGCCGAGCCGGCGCGTGTGATCGCCGGCCGGCGCAGGTTCGACCTTGATGACATCGGCGCCCATATCGGCGAGCAACAGCCCGGCGGTGGGACCCATCACGGTGTGGCTGAATTCGAGAACGCGAAGTCCCGCCAGCGGCGCAGCCGACATCAGGCAGCAGCCTTGCGACGGAACGCATCGAGGCTGCCGGCGTGCAGCAACTCGCTCGGCAGGACGTGGCCAACGACGGTCTCCGCCATTCGGCCCACCTCGATCAGTGCATCCAGGTCGACGCCGGTATTGATGCCCATCTCTTCACAAAGCAGCACCAGTTCCTCGGTGCAAATGTTGCCGGCCGCACCCTTATGGGCGGCGAATGGACAGCCGCCGAGGCCGCCGACCGTGGAGTCGAACCCGGCCACGCCCATACGCAACGCGACCAGCGCATTGGCCACCGCCAATCCGCGGGTATCGTGCAGGTGCAGACGCAGCGGAACGTCCGGCCAGCGGCTGCGGACCTCGCCGAGCACGCGCTCGATCCGGTGCGGAGCGGCCCAACCCATGGTGTCGGCCAACGAGAATTCGGTGATCTCAGCACCCGCCTCCTTGGCGATCGCCAGACCGTCCTCCAGCGTCGAGATGACCTGCGCCGGCGCGATATCGCCCTGGTAATTGCAGCCGAACGCTGCCATCACGCCGATACGGTTGACCGGAACGCCCGCCGCCAGATGCGAGGCGGTCATCTTGCGCATCGCCGCGAGGTTATCCGCGTGGCTGCGGTGCAGGTTCTTGTGGGTGAAAGCCTCGGACGCCGTCAGCGAGATGCTGCCAGTGATGGTCAGCTTGTCTTTAAAGGCCAGCGCGCGATTTAGTCCGTTCTCGTTGAACCACAGCGCAGTGTAGTGGACGCCAGGCTTGGCCTTGAACTCGGCCACCACCTTGTCGGCGTCGGCCCAACCGGGGACCACGCGCGGGTTGACGAAGGAGCAGGCCTGGATGTGATGCAGCCCGGTCTCGGCGAGCGCCTCAATGACGCGAACCTTGTCGGCGGTGCTGATCGGACCGGGTTCGATCTGAAAACCCTCGCGCGGGCCTTCCTCGTGGATTTCGACTTTCTTCGGCAGATCCGTCATGGTCTGGCCTCCCCTGATGCAAACAGCCTTTGTTGTGCGGTTTTTAGAACCGGGCCGCCGTAATGGGAAGGGCCGAGCGAAGCCGAGGCGCCTGTCAATTCGCCATACCAGACAAGCGTTTCGGGGTTTGTCGACCGGCGCCGGACCGGATAGCCTTCCGGCAAAACCATCCACGGCGGGGAGAAACAGCACGTGCCGGACGCGACGCTTGTTGCGGAATACGACGCCATCATCATCGGTGCAGGCATGTCGGGCCTGTACCAGCTCTACCGGCTGCGCGAGCTTGGATTACGGGCTCGGGTGTTCGAGACCGGCACCAATGTCGGCGGCACCTGGTACTGGAACCGCTATCCGGGCGCGCGCTTCGATTCCGAGAGCTACAGCTACGGCTACTCCTTTTCCAAGGAGCTTTTGCAGGAATGGGACTGGTCCGAGCATTTTGCCGGGCAGCCGGAAACGCTGCGCTATATCAATCACGTCGCCGACAAATTCGATCTTCGCCGCGACATCCAGTTCGAAAGCCGGGTCATCGCGGCGATCTGGGACGAGGCGGCGCGAAGCTGGGACGTCACCCTGCAGGACCGCAGCCGCTTTCGAACGCGCTTCCTGATCACCGCGATCGGCCCGCTCTCGACGCCCACGATGCCGCGGATCGAAGGCGTCGACAGCTTTCGGGGCCGCTCCTTCCATACCGCGCGCTGGCCAAAGGAGCCGGTCGATTTTGCCGGGCAGCGCGTCGCGGTGATCGGGACCGGCGCCACCGGCGTGCAGACCATCCAGACCATCGCGGGCAGTGTCGGAAGGCTTACGGTGTTCCAGCGCACACCGAACTGGTGCGCGCCGCTGCACAACGGCAAGATCGACGCCGAGACGCAGAAGCAGATCAAGGCCGGCTATCCCGAGATGTTCAGGCGTTGCCAGGAGACGTTTGCGTGTTTCCTGCACACGCCGGATCCGCGCGGAACATTCGAGGTTACCGATGAGGAACGCGAGGCGTTCTTCGAAAAGCTCTATGGCGAACGCGGCTTTGGGATCTGGCAGGGCAACTTTCGCGACATATTGATCGACCACGAGGCCAACGCGTTGATCAGCGATTTCGTGGCCCGGAAAATCCGGCAGCGGGTCAAGGACCCGAAGGTCGCGGAGAAGTTGATCCCGAAGAACCACGGTTTTGGTACCCGCCGGCTGCCGCTGGAGACGTTTTATTACGAGGTCTACAACCGCGACAATGTGGAACTCGTGGACATCACGGAAACGCCGATCGAACGGATCACACCCGGCGGGATCAAGACCAGCGCCGCGGAATACCAATTCGACATCATCATCTATGCCACCGGCTTCGATGCCATCACCGGCAGTTTTGACCAGATCGACCTGCGTGGCGCCGGAGGCTTGGGGCTGAGGGACAGATGGAAGCGCGGGCCGGAGACTTTTCTCGGCGTCATGGTCGACGGCTTTCCCAACATGATGATGCTGATGGGGCCGCATACCGCGCTCGGCAATATTCCGCGCAGCATCGAATATAATGTCGACTGGGTGACCCGCCTGATCCGCTTCGCGCGGGAAAACGATCTGACGCGCGTCGACGCCACCGCAGCGGGCGTCACGTCCTGGACCGATCACGTCAAGTCGCTCGGCGTTGGGCTGCTCTCCAACGAGGTCGATTCCTGGATGACCGGGATCAATCGTAACGTCGAAGGCAAGCAGACCCGCATCGTCGCGCGCTACAGCGGCAGCGCGCCTGCCTATCGCGCGCGATGCGATGAGGTCGCGGCGAAGCGGTATGACGAGTTGGCGCTGGAATCATGAAGTCGCGCGGCGTCGGCTAATCGATCGAGATATTCGCCTCGTGCCCGACCTTGGTCCAGCGCTTTATCTCCGTGTGAATCAACTCGCCGAACGCTTGCGGGGTCATGGCCTGGGCTTCGGCGCCTTCGCTCGCCATGAACTTGAGGATTTCGGGTGAATTCAGCGCCTTGTTGATCTCGGCGTTGAGCGCATTGACGACCTCCGGCGGCATGCCGGCCGGGCCGACAATTCCCCACCAGGACGACAGGTCGAAGCCGGGGATGCCCGATTCGTCGAGGGTCGGCACGTCAGGCAGCAATTGCGCCCGCTTGACGCTGGTCACCGCGAGCGCATTGACCTGGCCGCTTTGCGCCAGCTGCTGCACCTGCGGCATGCTGGAAACGTAGACATCGACATGGCCGCCGAGCAGATCGTTGAGCGCCGGCGCGCCGCCCTTGTAGGGCACATGCATCAGCTTGACCCCGGCCGACTGCGCGATCAGTTCGGCCGCGATCTGATTGATGCTGCCAATGCCGGCGGAGGCATAGGTGATCCGGTCCGGCTTGCTCTTCGCAAGCGCCAACGCGTCCTTGGCCGATTTCACCGGAAGATCCTTTGACGCGACGAACAACAAGGGCGAGCGGGCGACAAAGGCAATCGGGGTAAAATCCCTGGCGGTATCGAACGGCATGCTCTTCTTGATCGCTGCGTTGATGGTGAAGGTCGTCGACACCAGCAGCAGCGTATAGCCATCCGGCGGCGCGGCCGCGACGGCGGAAGCGCCGATCACGCCACCGGCGCCGGGACGGTTTTCCGCGATCACCGGCTGGCCCCAGGCCTCGGACAATTGCTTGCCGATCGCGCGGGCGATGATGTCGTTGGAGCCGCCGGCGGCGAACGGAATGACCAGCGTGATTTGCCTGGAGGGATAGCTTTGTGCGCGCGCCGCCGGGCTTGCGAGGAACAGTGCCGCGGCAGACAACGCAACGGCCTTGATTATCGATCGGCTCATGTAATTCCTCATAACCAGGCCGCAGAAACGTCGTTTGCACGCATCCGACTTGCCGCTAGGCTACTTCCAGACAGCGAGGAAACGCAATACACGAGAGCCAGCCGCGCGGACCGCGATCTCCGCCCGCGATGGATTCCGCACCGAAGGGGCAATCGATGGACTTCCAACTCACCGAGCAGCAGCGCAGCATGATCGGCACGGTGCGCGAGCTCGCCCAGGGCCAGTTCAAGGCCAATGCGCAACGCTATATGGACGGCACCTTTCCCTGGGACAACATGAAGAAGCTGGCCGAAATCGGCGTGCTCGGCATGTCGGTCCCGGAACAATATGGCGGACTCGGGCTGCCGGTGTTCGACACCGCGCTGATCCTCGAAGAGATCGCGAAAACCTGCTACGTCACCGCGATGGCGACGCTCGGCGAGGCCGGCGTGCAGACCCGCGTCATCGCGACCTACGCGCCCGACGCGATCCGCCAGCGGATTTTGCCCAAAGTCGTCTCCGGCGACTGCATCCTGGCGGTCTGCATGACCGAACCGCATGCCGGCACCGACGTCGCGAACTATCGCACCAATGCGGTGATCAAGGGCGACCGCGTCATTCTCAACGGCACCAAGACGCTGATCAGCCGCGCCAGGGAAGCCGGCATGTTCGTGATCTTCACAAGGATCGACGGCCGGCCCGGGCGCGAAGGCATCGGCTGCGTGCTGCTGGAGCCCAACACGCCGGGCTTCGAGGTGACCGGCACCTACCACACCATGGGCGGCGAGAATCTGCACGAGATCCAGTTCAATAATTGCGAATTGCCGCTGGAGAATCTGGTGATCCGGGAGGACGGTTTTCGAAAACTGTTGACCGCCTTCAATACCCAGCGCTGCCTCAACCCGAGTATCTCGCTCGGGCTCGCGGAAGGCGCGTTCGACGAGACCCGCAACTACGTGCGGGATCGAACCGTGTTCGGCAAGGCGATCGGCGATTTCCAGGGCATCCGGTGGAAGCTCGCGGAAATGTACCGCGACATCGAGGTGTCCCGCAGCATCCTCTACCGCGCCTGCATCACGGCCAATCCGTTTCCCGATCCGTTCATGGCGGCGGTGGCGAAAATCACCTGCAACGAAATGTCCAACCGCGTCACCAGCGAGGCGATCCAGCTGCATGGCGGCTTCGGCTTCACCGACGAATATGCGGTGTCGCGGCTCTATCGCGGCGCGCGCTACGGCACGCTGGGCGGCGGCACCACCGAAACCCTGCGCGACCTGATCGGCAAGCGGATCATGAACGCGGCGGAAACCGGCGAGGAATTGCTGGCCTACGACATGATCAGCGGGTTTGATCTCGCCGCGTGAACCACACCATAAGGAGAGCTCATGCCTGTCGATACCAAAGCCGCCACCGACCGTTTGATGCGTTTCCTCGCCATCGAGGGCGTGACCGGAAAGGAGGCGGCGATCGGGCGCGAGCTTGTCGCAGCCCTGAAGGAAGTCGGCGTCCCCTCTGATGCGATCCGGCTCGACGATGCCAATACGCGCATTCCCGTGCCGACCGAAACCGGCAATTTGATTGTCGATCTTCCCGGCCGCGGCGCGCTGCACAACCAGCCGCGCATCCTGTTCATGACCCATATGGACACCGTGCCGCTGTGCGCGGGCGCCAAGCCGAAACTCGCCGGCCGCAAGATCGTCAACCAGGCCAAGACCGCGCTCGGCGGCGACAACCGCTGCGGTTGCGGCGTACTGGTGACCTTGGCGGCGGAGCTGGCCAAAACTGACGCCGACCACCCGCCGATCACGCTGTTGTTCTGCGTGCGCGAGGAGAGCGGCCTGTGGGGCGCGCGCCATGTCAACACCAAGGAGCTCGGCTCGCCTGTGATGGCGTTCAACTATGACGGCGGCTCGGCGTCCAATGTGGTGATCGGCGCAGTCGGCGCCGATCGTTGGCAGGTCGAGATTTTTGGCCGCGCCTCGCATGCCGGCGTGGCGCCCGAGCGCGGCATCTCTTCGACCATGATTCTCGCGCTGGCGCTGGCCGAGGTGAAGGCCAAGGGTTTTTTCGGCAAGGTGGTGAAGGGCAAGAAGCAAGGCACCAGCAATGTCGGCCCCGTCACCGGCGGCGAAGGCCGCCCCGCGGGCGACGCCACCAATGTCGTCACCGACTATGTCGACGTGCGCGGCGAATGCCGCAGCCACGACCGGACGTTTTTCAAGGAGATCACCAGGGCGTACAAGACGGCGTTCACCAACGCCGCCAAGCGGGTCAAGAGCAGCGAGGGCAAGTCGGGCCGCATCAAGTTCAAGGCCGAGACCGATTACTATCCGTTCCGCCAGAAGGAGACCCTGCCGGTGGTCAAGCGCGCGGTGGCGGCGGTGTCCGCCGTCGGCGGCAAGCCGGTGATCCGGTCCGCGAACGGCGGGCTCGACGCCAACTGGATGGTGCGTCACGACGTGCCGACCGTGACGTTCGGTGTCGGGCAGAACGAGCCGCATACGATTGACGAATGGATCAACCTCGACGAATATGACCGCGCCTGCGCGCTTGCGCTGGAACTCGCGACGATGCGGTGAGTGAACGCGATCTTACGCTTGCTTGCTCTCCAGATACTTCCTCGCGAACGCCAGGTACCAATCGAGGCAACCGGGATTCGACATCGCATCCCGGTTGATGACTTTTTCCACGGGCTGCCCGAGCAACAGCTTCTTGATCGGCAGTTCCTGCTTCTTGCCGGACAGCGTGCGCGGAATTTCGGCCACCGGGAAAATGTCGTTGGGCAGGAAGCGGCGCGACAGGCCGGCTTCGATCGCCTGGTTGATCTTGCCGCGCATCGCGTCGTCGAGCGCAAAGCCGTCGCGCAGCACGACGAATAGCGGCATGTAGCTGTCGCGCCCGAGATATTCGAGATCGACCACCAGCGAATCCAGCACCTCGGGCAGCGCCTCGATCGCCGAATAGAGTTCGCTGGTGCCCATGCGCAGGCCGTGACGGTTGATGGTGGCGTCGCTGCGGCCAAAGATCACGCAGGATCCGTCCGGATTGACTTTCAGCCAGTCGCCATGACGCCACACCGGACCGCGTCCGCTGCCGTCGAAATTATCGGGATAGGTTTCAAAATAGCTGGCGCGGTAGCGCGCATCGCCGGGGTCGTTCCAGAAGCGCAGCGGCATCGACGGCAACGGCTCGGTGCAAACCAACTCGCCGACCTCGTCGATCACCGCCTGGCCCTGCTCATTGAACGCTTCCACCGCGCAGCCCATCAGCCGGCATTGCATCGCGCCCGGCGTCTGCGGCAGTTCGCGGTTGCCGCCGATGAAGGCGCCGGAGAAATCGGTGCCGCCGGAGATGTTGGCCCACCACATCTCGGCCTGCGCGGCGCTGCCGTTGTTCTTCGCCAGCGCCGCAAAGCGCGTGTTGAACCAGGACTGGGTTTCGGCGCTGAGCGGCGATCCGGTCGAGCCGAGCGCGCGCAAATGGGAGAGATCGCCGGATGCGCCGAGATCGATGTCGGCCTTGACGCAACTGGCGAAGAACGCCGCGCCGGCGCCGAAGATCGTGGTTTTGGTTTCCGCCACGAAGCGCCACAACGTGGTCCAGTCCGGTCTGTCCTTGGGGCCCGCAGGACTGCCGTCGAACAAGCAGACCGTGGTGCCGTTGAGTAGCGCGTTGACCTGGCAGTTCCACATGATCCAGCCGGTCGACGAGTACCAGTGAAAGCGCTCACCGAACGAATTTGGCGCGTAGCTGCAGCCGATATCGTTGTGCAGCGTCATCAGCGGCAGCGCCACCAGCACGACGCCGCCATGGCCATGCACGATCGGTTTCGGCAGGCCTGTGGTTCCGCTGGAATAGACGATCCACAACGGATGATCGAACGGCAGCCACTCCGGCTCGAACGCATCGATCGCTTTGCCGGTGCCGGCGAGAATGTTCGACAGCCGCGCGTCCGGCGACGCTTCGCCGCCGCCATCGCTGTGCAGGATGACATGCTCGACCGTCGGCAAGGTGCGCCGCAGCTCCGCGATCACGTCGCGGCGGTCGTGGCGCCTTCCGGCATAGGTCACGGCATCGCAGGCGATCAGGACCTTCGGCTCGATCTGCTTGAAGCGATCGATCACCGCGGGCGCGGCCATGTCGGGCGCGCAGACGCTCCACACCGCGCCGATGCTGGCGGTCGCCAGAAACGCGATGATGGTTTCGGGAATGTTCGGCAAGTAAGCCGCCACGCGATCGCCGCGGCCCACGCCCTTGCTCTTCAAATGCAGCGCCAGCGCCGCGACCTGGCGCTGCAGATCCGGCCAGCCGATTTGGCGTAGCCCGCCCTGCTCGCCCCGGCTGATGATCGCCGGCAATCCGGCAGCATTGGCGGCCGTCCCATGCCGAAACACCTGCCGCACATAATTCACCGTCGCACCGGGAAACCACACCGCGCCCGGCATCTTTCGCGAGGTCAGCACCGCATCGAACGGCGTCGCCGATTGCAGGTCGAAATAATCTTTGATGCTGCGCCAGAACGCATCGAGGTCGCGGACGGACCATTGCCGCAGGGATTCGTAGTCGCGGAATTCGAGGTTGCGGTGTTCGGACAGCCAGCGGCGATAGAGCGAGATTTGCGGTACGAAGGGAGGCGTCATTGGAGCTCGGGTTTTGGATTCAGCGGGCAGCATACCTACACCGTCTTGATCCCGCTGTCCCTCGCGGCGATCCCCACCTTTGGTCGTCCCCGCCTAGTGCGCAATTGCGCACGGGGCGCGGGGACCCATCACCCCTGGCGTTGATTGTTACTAAAGGCAGCAACCGCATCGTTCTTATACGCGAGTCCGCGCCGTATGGGTCCTCGCGTACGCGAGGACGACGAGAGGACATGACCCCGCGTCCTCGCGACAGCATATGCCCGAGTTTTGCCAGTTCGTTCGCGCCCCTGAAAAATCGAGGGCGCAGGGAAGACCGGGTGCGCGCTGCACCCGCGGTCTCATGTGCAATGCTGTGCATCAAAAAACGCACATGAGCATACAGGTTCAGCGGAAGCAGTCCGGCCTTCCCTGCGCAATGGTTTTACGACCTATATCGTGCTCTCCCTGGTGAATCGGAGCCTTTTGACACCATCGCCCCCGAGAGGCGTTGGCCTCCCAGGAACTTGACGCCAGCATCCGGGCGTCGGGACCACACGACTTAGCTGTACGCGACTGCGCCGCTCGCCCACGCGCAAAAAGCACGTGACGGCACTACCGCGTCCACCGCATCCCGCGCCAACGTTTCGCGACGACCATGATAACGCCCCTCTTCGGGGCACGGGACGGCGGGGATTATACGGGTGATTTGGGGTGGGGTCAAGAATAATTCTGTAATTCAGAATATGAAGGCAGTACACGGAATTGCCAGCCTGAGGATGTATCTCCCAAGATCAACAACTCGCTATTGTACGCATCGAGTTGCGAACGTAACATCTAACTTGATAATTTGGAGGGCAAGAGATGTTGTGGCGTCAATCTTTGTCGATCGTGTTTGTGGCAGCCTCGGTTTGGTCAATTGCCGACGCAGCATCAGCCCAGACCTCCGATGATCGCGTCCTCGCGAAACTGGCTGCGCTCGAGGCGCGAGTGACTACGCTTGAGAAAGAAAACAGAGAATACAAGCGCGAGGTCCAACAAAGCCGTGCACTAGCACGTGAAAAGATAAGCGGTCCGATCAGGGAATCTAATGCCGCTATCCCTGCCGGCGCAGTTCCCGCGCCACCGTATCGAGGAGCACAGTCGAGCCCAACGGTGCAAGATTGGACGGGCGCGTATTGGGGAGTGTCGGCGGGAGGAGCAGCTACACGGTCCAGAGTTTCATCGTTCGAAACCGAGAGTGAATCTCTGGTCGGGAATCCTCCAGCGAACAATACTTTCGGTCAGGATATCTTGGGCAACTCGGGCCCCGGTAACGCGGGGGGTGTCTTGCTGGATGCCTTTGCCGGATGGAACCTGCAGTTCTCGAATGTAATCGTCGGCGGACAGCTTGAAGCGACGGCGGCGAACCTGGACTTCAGTTCAGTGGGGTCAAAAACACTCTTGAATTTCAATGCCAATGGTCTGACCGGGCAAACTTCCACCGCCGACTTTCGCCCGCAAGTCGCGTCCCGGTGGATGGCCTCGGCGCTTTTGCGCGCAGGTGTCCTCTTGAATGAGAAAACGCTGATCTATGGAATTGGAGGCTGGACGCTCGCGCAATTCGAGAGCCGGAACGTCACTGACAATCCATTTTATCAGCCTGTCGAAACCTTCATGGCCAACGGCTGGACCGCAGGCGCGGGAATCGAGCGAAAGCTAGATTCGAGTTGGAGCATCCGGGCCGAATATCGATACACAGACTTCGGTAGGACCATAGCAACAGACCACTTCAATTTTCAATTCAATGGTCCGACGACAATAGGCTCGGAGACGAACCAACGCCAAATTCAGTATAGCGAAACAATGCAGGCGGGCCGGATTGGAATAGCCTATGCGCTAAGTCCGTCCAGATAAACGGTATCACTGGCCGGATGTGGCCGCCGAACAGGAGTTCGCGAATGGCAAAGAAACTTCCGCCGGTTCATCCCGGCGAAATCCTGCGGCAAGAATTTCTCGTTCCGCTCAAGCTGACGCCTTACGCGGTCGCAGCCGCGCTGAATGTGCCGCGCACCCGGATCGAACGCATCGCGCGCGAGGAAAAGCCCGTGACCGCCGATACCGCGCTGCGGCTCGGCAAGTTTTTCAAGACCGGCGCGGCGTTCTGGATGAACATGCAGGCGCGCTTCGATCTCGAAACCGCCGAAGACGTGCTGGCGCCGCAGATCAAGAAGATCGTGGCTTACGAAGCGGCGTGAGCGCGATGCGGCTGGGTGGTGATGCTAAATTTGCACATGGACGTCAGGCGACTTTATTTTGGGTGCCGCGAACAGTACTCCAAATCAGAAACGAGCTAATCAACCCGGAGAGGGCCGCAATTACCAGCATTGCCACTACAAGATCGTCGCTCGCCTCAACACAGGAATTACGGTGACAGCGCACTAAATCACCACGAGGAGCTAGGTGCACTGTCACCGTAATTGCCACGTCACTTGCCCGCGTTGCGGGGTATAACTAAAGAGGATTGAATACCGCTGTGAGCCGATCAGCTCCGCCGGTCCACGACCCGGCCTTAGCCGGAGGCACCGGCTTTAGGTTCCAGCAATTTCTGACCTTCATTGACGGCATCCATGACACCGCCGCCGAGCATCATATCCAGCATCAGCATCAGGTCGGATAGATCCGCATATTGGATAAAAGGCGGACCCGTTCGTCGCGTAGCGACGGGCTCTTTGGGTTTGTGAAGGGTCTTTGCCCACTGTTCCGAAAACGCGCTGCTTACATTCGCGATGCCCGACACCGGAGTCAGTCGCACGAAGTCGAAGCCCTTGTGAACCGCCGTGTCCCGGTTCATTGCATGACTGAGGATAAGGCCGTCAATGTTTTCATCCGGGAACGCCCGCTTATAGGCGGGCCGATAAGGTTTGTAGGCAACGTGAACCCATACCTGCTGGCGGGCATGGAAGATGCCGGCATTGGGATGATCGCTGATCCGAAGGAGAGGATCGACTTGCACCGGTTCCGGCACGTTGACCAGGAAAGCTTTTCTCAAGCCGCCGCCTGATACGACCCGCTCGACTTCGCCCACGTAGCTTCGGATCGCGTCCTCATCGACAGCCGCGATCGGCACGTGAAGGCACGCAGGCAGATTCCAGCGGCGGAAAGCAACATGCTTGGCGGCCTCGTCGATAAGCAATGCCATAGCTACCCCCGGACTAGCATAAAAGCCGAAGGGCCGGGAGGCAGCAAGCCGGATTAATCAGATTATAATTGAATAACGACCGCCGCCATCCCGATGAAGGCCGCGAAATTGCAACGACCGCTGCCGAATAGCATTCTTCGGATTGTAGCGACGGGAACCAAAGACGATCCGCCGTTCAGTGGATAAAACGTTGTGCTAACATAGAGCCAGCGATCGGTGTTCGGACGCCAAGAAATTGCCGGAAGGATTGAGAGTGACGCCTGCAGCGAAAGAGACAGTAGAAGATCCCTTCAAGGTGCTGCGCCCGAGGCTGCAAAAAGCGTTGAAGGGATTTTCACGCGATTCCGCAGCTTGGAGCGAACAAGCACCCACGCAAAGCGTAAAACCGGAGCCAGCGCAGTTTCCCGTTCCAGAGTTGATTCTTTTTGCGCTCCGTAATGTCCTTGGTTTTCGCTGGTCCGGTCCTGCGGAAAAAATGCGGTGGGCGGTCAATTTCGGTTTCAACGGCGCGCCGGTCTCTCTGGAGATGGCGAAGTTTGGTTTCAGGATATACGCGGCTGAATCCGTCGATATGAAGCGCCTGTGTGGCCAGTTGCAGGTGGCGGTCAAGCATGTCGAAGACTGGTTGGAGCCAATAGCTAAACAGCAAGCCGCAGCCGGGAATGTCACGGTTGCCAATCGGCACGCGGAATTTGATTCCCGCTACCGGTTTTTCCGCGATCTTGCAGACCGATCCTATCGGACAGCGGAGCGAAAACCTCGCTCGAAGCCGGCGAAGGCAAAATCCGGCGCGATCTCTGCGGGTCTTGCCGAGTTCACCCGAAGCTGGAACCACACCATGCGCGCGCGGACGCAAGGCTTCTATCATTCCACGGCAATGGTTGACGCCTATTTCAGCAGGCTCGAACATAATCTCGTGCTACTGCGCGCATTCTCCGGCAAACCGCTGCCTGAGGGCGAACTCACGGCTTTTTTAAGCAAGCTTTGGGACGAGAAGCTGAAAGCGCTGATCGATGTGGACGAACCTGCGACGCAGAGGCTATACGCCGATCTGAAACGCATCAAAGAGCGCGTCCGGAATCCATTTGCGCACGGTGGCGTTGAGAACGATGGCGGATCGCTTTTCGTTCACATCCCGACGGTTGGTGCGCTTCCTGCAAACTTCACGCAAATCCGCAACAGCGTACGGTTCAATTTTATTCCGGTTGAGAAGGATGATCACGGCGCGGCTTGCGCCGTGTTTGACGCATTCGATGAGGCAATGCGCAACGGACCGTTATCCAGCGCGTACGAACTCATTGAAGCCAGCGTTGACCCAGTTTACTCCACCGACCAGCTTGCGGTTTACAAGCGGCTGGGTGAAGGCACCGCCGAAGAGCGTGAGGAATGGATCATGCACTGGAGTCACGAACAAGATCGGCACGATAACATGGATTATTGACCGGGTTGTGCGATCAGCGCCCTGTCCGGTCGAACATTGATGACCTCGCCTTGGCGCTTTACCAGAGCAAGTTCGACCCCGGCTACAGAACAACGTGGGGCCATGCGTTGCGCTAATTTGAGTGTCTGCGCGGTGTAAGGAACGACGGCTACTTGCCGCCCCGGCGATGGCGATGAACTAATTACGGTGACTAATTACAATTACGGTGACAGTGCACTAAATCGCGCCAACCATGAAATTAAATGCACATGAATTAAATGCACTGTCACCGTAATTCCCAGTTTCCATGCGCGCTTCCGAAAGGCTCTTCGCTGGGGATTGCGGTGCGGAGAGCTGCAATGACTTTTTCGAGCTGCTGCTGAATGTCCAAGAGTGATTCGTGCACCAAACAGCCTCCGGTAGTTATGGAGCTCACCGCTAACACATTGCATGCATCAGAAAAAGGGAATGGAGACGAAAGCTCTAGGCTGTCCACCTATGATCGCGACGATCAGCAGCACCTACGGATGCTGCAATTCAATCTAACGCTTGCCTGCTCGTTGAAGACGCTGACACCCAGCTTCAGGCACAGTACCGCGAGTACGAATCGTTAATCGGTCCCCTCAACGCACGTACCGGGCTACGTCCGGTGTATCCACCTGCACGCACCAAAAACCAACGTCCGCGGGACGTTTCTAACTTTTGATGTTTCTAAAGCATGCTGGCGCTCCCTAGGGGAATCGAACCCCTGTTTCAGCCTTGAGAGGGCTAGATTATCGGCTCTTCGGCGTTCGCCGACGTTCGCCGGCGTTCGCACAAGCTTCAGTAACCATTACGTTAACTGGACATCTAGCTCCGTCGGCGTTCGTACGCGTCCGCTCGAGAAAACGGACGTCAACTGGACACTCGCTGGACACTGATGTATACGTTTGCAACCCCGTACGGAGTGGGGCCGCATGGTCAGAAAAATCAGAAATGTCGCACTAGAGTCGCGCAATGCGCGTCTGAAACTTGAACAGGACAAGAAACCCACATTCGTTTCAATCGGCCAGGGATTGTCGGTCGGGTACCGCCGCAACAAGACTGCCGGGACATGGGTCTTTCGGAAGGCCGACGGCAAGGGGGGGATGCAGACGAAAGCGATCGGAATTGCCGATGACTTCGAGGAAGCTGACGGCAGGGGTATCCTGACGTGGTGGCAAGCGGTGGAGGCGGTGAGACAGCGGGGAAAGCCTGATGGTGGTGTTTCACCTGGCTCGATCACCGTCCAACAAGCATTCGACAACTATCTTCCTAAGCTGGAAGCGAAGAACTCCCGCAGCGCGCGAACAACCAAAGGCCGCGTCAACAAGCACATTCTTCCCCGCTTGGGACCGTGCCGAGTCGTCGATCTGACGAAGACGCAATTAGAAGGATGGCAATCGTCGCTTGTGAGGAAATCCGACGATAAGGAAGCGGTCAGGAAATCGAAAGATTCTGCCAACCGCGTTCTTACCATGTTGAAGGCGATCCTGAATCTCGCGTGGAACGACGAGAGCAACGCGATTCCTACTGATCAGGCTTGGCGCAAGGTCAAGCCGTTCAAGGACGTTGCCCGTCCACGGGAAGTCCGGTTCTCGCCGTCCCAGGCGCACAAACTGATTGAAAATATCGAAGATCCGAAATTTGCGCGATTGGTCGAGGGGGGCTACGCCACCGGCGGCCGCTATGAGGAACTGACCGGCGCGAAGGTTGCGCATTTTGATCGGGATGGAAGAATACTGAGCGTGTCGGGAAAGACGGGATCAAGACCCATCATTCTGCAGCCGAGCGCCGTGAAGATGCTCTCTCGCATCACGGCCGGACGGCCGCGCGATGGGTTCATTTTTGTAAAGGCCGACGGAACGAGATGGAAACCGTCTGATCAAGTCCGCCCTATGAAGAAGGCCATCTTGAAGGCAAATCTGGACCCAAAGGGCTGTTTCTATGCGCTGAGGCACGCCTACATCTCCGAGGCGATCGAAAAAAATGTCCCGCCAACCATCATCGCCGAGAATTGCGGAACCAGCGTCCGAATGATCGAGCAAACCTACGCGAAAGTTCTGTTCGAAAAGAAACGCAGGTTCGTTGAACGGGGCGCCCCCAAGCTCCGATCGAAAGGATCGTAACGTGACCGAAATGGAAAAAGCTCCGAACCTCGTCCCAAAGGGAGCGATTCGCCTAAGTGAGGCTTTCGAAAGCCTGTATCGACGCCTCACTCCAGAATGGAGAGAACTATCAGAGCGCTGCGTGCAATGGGACGAGGCATCGCTCGATCCACAAGAAGTAGCATGTTTCGAGGAGGATCCATATCGAGTCGTGGTCGTCACGACCGATCGTGCCGAGAACATTTTTCGATGGGCTCTCAGGGATGGCGAATTACGGGCACACGTTCACAACGTACGAACCGGGATAGACCTCGAGCTCGATCCAAAGGAGTGGCTAAAATCCGGAGAACAAGTGGGCATCAATGTCGACTACACCGGCCCCCAAATGCCAGGCCCAGACTGCGCACTCAACGGAATGCGTCAACCGATCTTCCTATTTCGCGAAGAATTCGAGCAATGGATGGCCCGAACGGATGCTGCAGGCGGACCTAATCTACCTGGAGCACACGTCCGGCCTGATCGAGGTGAGACAAACAGGGTGCTGGATACCCGCGCATTCTCCATTGAAGACGTGATGGCACGCACCGGTTTGTCCAAGACAAAATTATACGAAGAAATAGAACACGGCAATTTGCGCGCCAGAAAATGCGGTGTGCGCACGTTGATCTTGGAGTCAGATCTGGACAAATTCCTCAATGGCCTTCAAGAGGTCTGATTTAACCAAAGTTCGTGACGAACAGGAGCCTAAATTGTAAGGCTTGAGCACTGATCAACGCTTGGTGCGTCTAGCCGCCTCAAATCATTGAGTAATCCTCTAGTCGTCAAGCAATAACTGCGAAACCGCCGAAGCGCTTGGCGGCCGCCCGTCTCGCCAGCCACATCGTGAGGGGTGTCGGCACTGTTGTCTTTCGCGCGCGCGGCTACACGCCAGACACGGCACTCCGTGAGTCGCGTAGGTTGGTGATCTGGAACCTGCTCCTCGCATGCGAGTTACGTCTCCCAAATCGGAGATCCATCATGGCAATAGCGAGCTACGAGGTTGTCGGCTCCGGTGGTGTCTGGCGCGTCAAACACGATGGCGAGCCTGTGGGCAGCTACCAAACCAAGGAATCCGCCTTCGAGGCAGCCGTTGCTGCGGCGTCATTGGCAGTTCGGGAAGGCTACGAGGTCCAGCTTTCAGTACCCGGGACTCGCATCGAATCCTAACCGGCACCGTAAAGCCAAGCGTGCGGCGGGCGTCACCAGGGCGGAGACCGGATCGACGTCGCCCATCATGTCCGCACATTCGCGGAACCTACCCAAGTTAATCGAGCGCGATCTTGACAACGGTCAACGCTCCCCCAGGCTTCCTGCACCGTCCAGCGCCCAGGCGAAGGCGCAACAGGCGACAAATCCGATCAAGGCGTGCCCCCATCCCAGCAGCCCCCAGTCCCGCATCAGTTCGCGCACCGGCGAGACGGCTTTTGCCGGCGGAATGACGGAGAGCCAGACGTCCACCGGCATCATCACGAAGTAGGCGTATGGCCAACTCGCTAGGATCGTGGTGCCGCCAATCAGCCAGCGGACGTCGCCATTGGCCTGAATT
>Ga0265314_10002049_pt1 | contig 21315 bp, 14 predicted proteins | sample 4126metaG_FD_203106 | JGI IMG/M metagenome (GOLD analysis project Ga0265314, IMG submission 203106) | Rhizosphere microbial communities from Carex aquatilis grown in University of Washington, Seatle, WA, United States - 4-1-26 metaG | ecosystem: Host-associated > Plants > Roots > Rhizosphere >... | reverse complement strand
CATCCTGGAAAAGCGACTGCTCCAGGTCCAGACCACGGCCGAGGGATTGGTGCAGAAGCTGGACAGCGCCGTGGATCGCAATCTGCATACGGCCGACAAGATCCTCAAGGAACGAAGCGCGCAGCTTGGAACCATCGTGTCCGATTCCATCCAGCAGGCCGACCAGGCCTTGGAACAACGGATCGGCCAGCTCGACGAAGACGTGGCCCTGCGCCTGGGGAACGTGGACGTGATCGCGACCAAGCAGCGCCTTGGACTAGAGGAAACCGCGCTACGCACGGGAGTTCTGCTTGGGCTGCTGGTGTTCGTGCTCTTCGTGCTGCGCACGCTGTGGAAGGAATTCGCGGTGGTGCAGCTGCAGCTCGCGGGCAAGCAGGGCATCGAGCGCACCCTCGGCTATCTGCGCGGTTTCGCGCGGCCGGTCCTGCTCCAGCTCGCGGGGGCAGGATTCGCGGTGCTCGTTCTCTACGCGCTCTACGATCGACTGCCATTTGGTGCCCGCACCCAGGCCTCGGCGCTCGCGTCCATGCACCGTCGGGAAATGACCGCCAGCCTGGCGCGTTTCGATTTTTCGCGCGTGCGCTTCCACGCCTCGCAGCTCGAGATTCTGCTCCCCGAGCGGGGCGCCTACTACCAGGCCATGTCGGGCAAGGCCGCATTACTGCGTGACTTGGTCATGCGCCCTGCCCTACTCGCCACGGATCAGGGCGTGGGCCAGATCGTCGAGCGCGTGCAGGCACTAGAACGACAACTGGGCGACCGGGCCGACCCGGACGTGCTGACCATGAAGGCGCTGGTGCTCTGGCAAGTGGGCACCTCAAAACGCGATGAACACGCCGCCGCCTCGTACTGCGCCCGGGCGCTTCGACTTTCGCCGGGCGGATTCGCCCTGGCGCCCCTCGCGCGGCATTACATCCGCGCCTTCTTGAACGCTCCCTATCTGGCGCAGGGCACGCCCTACGGTCGCGATTCGGAGAGCATGCAGGATCTCCGCGTGCTCGCAGCCACGCCCATGGAAAAGGACGCCGGTTTTCCCCTGGCGCCGGTCATCGAACTCGACCGACTGATGGGAAAGCTCGATCGCGAATTGACCCCCGCCTACCTCGACATGCTGAACGCGCATGCGGAAGTCCTTCGCCTGCTACCTCCGCCGTCGCCAGCGTCGCCATCGCGACGACACGGCCGTTCCATCGACGCGCCTTTGCCCGATTCGCCCGACCTGGACCGCGCCCGCCAGCAGCGCACCCAAGCGGCGGCACGCGTGCTGGCGGCGTGGCGGCAGTTCGAAAGCGGCATCGACGACATCACAGGATTGACAGGCAAGAGCGCCGTTCTCGCCATTTTCCGCATGAACGACGCCAGCTACACGCGGGCCGCGTGGTTCGTCGAACAGCCGCAACAAAACGCCCTTGCGCCCTTGCTGGCCGACGTGGCCGATCTCACGCTCAAGACCAAGCTGGCTCCACCGCGCGTCGGCTGGGAAAAGCAGTACGGTGCACTCATCGCACGAGAGATTCACACGGTCGCCGAATTGCAGGAAGCGAATCGCTTCGCCGCCTTCGAGAAGGAGAATCGAGACTTTGAACAAGCCTACGTTGCCCAGCTGGTGACAGCCCCCGGCCCGGAAAAGGATACTCAGCGGCGCGCGGCCGCCGTGCTCGCGGCCAAGCTCGGCCTCTACATCAATGCCTTAGATCGCCACGGCCGAATCCCAGTGGCCGCAACCCTCGCAACCCCGGACGACACGAAGGATCCCGCGACCGCCGAGGCTCTGGCCGAAGCCATGCAAACGCGCGGCCTGCGAACTCTGTAGCTGTCGTTGTCGGGCTAGCAGCCGTCGTCGCAGGTGCCGCCGCACCCGTCGGACGCCCCGCAATCGAACGCTCCACAACTCGGGAAGCAGTAGCAGCCGTCGTCGCACGTTCCGCCGCACCCGTCGGATGTGCCGCATTCGTCGCCACCGCAGCTGGGTGTGCACGAACAGCCGGACGTGCATGTACCCCCGCACCCGTCGGACGTACCGCAGTCCAATGCCCCGCAGCTCGGGCTGCAAGAACAGCCGTCGTTGCATATCCCGCCGCACCCGTCAGGCGTTCCGCAGTCGCCACCGCCGCAACTGGGGGTGCAGGAGCAGCCGAACGTGCAAGTGCCTCCGCACCCGTCCGACGTGCCGCAGTCGAGTGGGCCGCAACTGGGAATGCACAAGCATCCCAACGTGCAGACCCCACCACATCCGTCTGAACTTCCACACAAGACCCCCGCGCAGCTCGGGACGCAGACGCAGCCGACACTGCAAATTCCGTCGCACCCGTCAGAGCTACCACACACCACGCCCGCGCAGCTCGGAGTGCAAGGCATCTGCACGACGACGCCGCCATCAGGAGGCGAAGCGTCGGCACGCATGGATTCGACACCCACATTGTGCCCTGCAGACGCTTCTTTGGCGGCGCCGCCGTCCGAGCCAGTGGCACCACCGGTGGGAGCGACGTCAGCCGCACCGGTGACATAAGCGTCCGGCGGCACGTATCGCCAACCGACGTCGGTTCCGTAGTTGGTGTCGCGCGGTGGTTGGCTTGAATTGCAATCGGAAAAGAGGAGAGGCACGCCAGCGAAAGGTACGAGCACACCAACTACCTTTAGCCACACTACGGTCGCCTTGAATGATTGGGTCATGGGGTCTCGCCTCCTGGCCTGTGAGAACCTGTTCGCAGACACTGACAGCAAGCGACATGCCACCGCAATTGAGACGTCGCATTTGGTTCGAATTGCGTGGATCTGCTGCCAATCCTCAAACGTCATCAGACAGGTGACGGCCTCTCACAGGCGCGCGTGTGCACGTCTCGCAGTCGCCCGGCGCATTTCGCACTTGGTTCTTCACACCGGGGTCATCGTAGTGAAATACTCGGGCCAGTCGGACGCGTGACAAAACCCATGAACGCCAAAGAAGCGCGGTCGATTGCCAAGCGATGGGTCGCCGAGGAAGTGGCCCGCACTCCTGGCGAAGTGCTGTGCGCCTTCACCCACGGGTCCATCAACTGGATGGCGGACGAAGATCCGTTTCCTCCCAGCTCGGACCTCGACCTCGTGGTCGCCGTTCCCAAGGTCGACCCCGCGAGACACTGGCCCTGCAAGCGTCCGTACGGCAGGATTGCCGTCGAGGCATTCTACGTCCCGCGCGAGCGGCTACTGTCCGTGGATGCGCTCCTGGCCGACTTCGCCCTCGCACCGAACGTGGTAGGCGGGAAGGTGCTCTTCGATCCGGATCGGATCGTGGAAGGACTGCGCGCGGCCATGGCGCCTGAGTTCGCGCGCCGTCATTGGGTGCGATTGCGCTGCCGGGCTCTGCGCAACTATGCGCTCCCGGTGATCGCCGCATTCGAGCAGAGCGACCGCCTTTTCCATCTCAATGGCGTGACCTGCCTCGCGGTGCAGGCCATGGCCCAGATGGCGTTGACGGCGGATCTCCAAAACCCCACCGTCAAGAAGTCGCTGGTGAAGGCGCGCGACGTCCTCGCCTCGTACGGTCTGGCGGAGGAGCACCGCGAGCTTCTGCGCGTGCTCGGGGTCGCCGAGCTGGACGACGAGGCCATCCTGGAGGCGACCGCCCACTGCCGACAGACGCTGGACGAGGCCTGCCGGTGGAGGCGAACGCGTTTCATGGGTGACAACTGTGTGACCGTCCACGCTCGCCTTGGCCTAGATGTCGACGTCCCTTCCTGTGTGGCGGCGGGCTTGGGGCGCGAGATCTTTCTGTGGGTCGCAAGCCTCCACGCACACGCGATGATCGCCCTCGAGAACGATGCGCCCGCCGGCGTGCTGGCGGCGGCGAGGCAGGTCTACATGAAGGACATGGCGACGATCGGGGCGGCGACCACAGCGGAGGGTCGGGCGCGGATGCTTGCGTGTCGACCGGCACTGGAGCGGATGGTCGACCTCTGCGACGACATCATCGCCCGGAACGCGCGCGCCATCGCGTGAAAGCCGCGGTCACTCAGGCATTGCCAGCATCGACCAGGCTGTACACCTTCGCTTCCCACGGGAAGATCGGCTCGCTGCCGGCCCCGGGAGCGGGGCGGTTGTGCGTGACTTCGTTCCATACCTTGCCGGCAGGGGCGCCGGGCCAGCCGGGAACGATGTACGCGCCCGCGAGACCGCCGGGCGAAGCGTAGTCGGAGAAGTTGGCCACGACGATGACTTGATCGTCGGAGCCCGGCACGCCACGGCGCCAAACGAGAACGCGCTTGTTGTCGTTGAAATCGACGTGGAGAAAGTCGACATCGTTGCAGGCCAGTGCGGCACTGGTCGTGCGTAGGGCGACGAGGCGGGCCACGTGGTCCCTAACTCGGCTACGCCAATCATCCGTGAGGCGAGAGAAATTCACGGGGTCCACTTGCTTGCCGCCATCCTGCGAGACGAAGCCCTTGCCGTCTAGCAGGTCGTGTTGGTCCATGAACTCGTCGCCGGCGAAGATCATCGGAACGCCGACCGCCGTGAGCAGACAAGCAAAGGCGAGTTTGGCCCGCGTCTCGGCGTCGGTGATGCCGTTGTTCCAGAAGAAATTAACTAGGCGCTCGTTGCGCGCGCCCTCGACGTCGTGGGAGCCGAGATAGATGACGGCTTGGACGAGATCCTTGTAGCCGAAGTTGCGACAGTCGATTGCCTTGCGGACGGTCCATTCGAACGTCCTCTCGTCGGGATGATTTTGGCCCTGCAAGGCGTAGCGGATGTAGTGTTTGAAATTCTCATGCCAAAGGCCATCGACACGGTGGTGCACGCGGCCGTCCACGGTCTGCTCCAATAGGCCGAGCGGCTCCGAGAGCTCTTCTCCGAAGACTTGGAATCGGGCATCCGCGCCGCCGGCCGCCCCCTGGGCGGCAAAACGCGCCTGGTTCGTGGATCGCGCCAGATCTTTGTATTCTTCGATGAAGTCCCAATTGGCGATGGTCTCGACGCTATCCAGGCGCAACCCGTCGATGTGGAAGTCGCGCATCCAGCGCAGAAGTGCGGCTTTGAGCAGCTGGCGCGCCGGGAAGACCGTTCCGAGTTGGCCCGTGATGGGATCGAATGCATTGTCCACGCTGTGGGCGTAGCGCCAGAGGTTGCCACCCCACTCCTGACGGTAGCCGCCGCGCGAATCCTTCGCATCCGGGTCGTTCTGGTGATCGCCGGGGTTCAGCAGGAAGAAATCGTCCGGGGCGGTAGCCAGGTACGGATTGTCCTTGGTAAAGCCCATGACCGTATCGACGAAGATGCGCATCTTCTTCGTGTGGAGAATGCGGACGAGGGTCACGAGGTCGCGATTGGGCGCGGGGAACGAGTAGGTGCGCGGCAGCCCGAACTCGAAATCGGGCGCCGAATAGTTTGTCGTGCCGTAGTCCCATTGCCGGTTGTAACTGCTGTCGGCGGGTGGCAACAGTTCGAGGGCGTTGATGCCGAGGTCGACGAGATACTGATCGCCGAGATGAGCGAAATCGAGGCCGTCGAAATTGGCAAACTCCGTGGCTGCGTCAACCAACGCCGTAACGTCGGCGAAGCTGCCGACACCGATGTCCCGACCGCCCACATTGCCGATCACGGTCCACGCCGCGGGCAATTCATAGATGACGATCTGGTTGTTCGTCGGCAACGTGCTCGGGGCCGGCTCGCCATGGAAATCGCCCACGTCGCCGCCTGCATCGGCCACTTGGAGGGCTCCGTTGCGAACCTGGATGACCGAGGCCGGCGCACCGCTGTTGGGATCCACGAGGCGCCAATCGACCATGGTCGCGGTCGGGTCGGTGATGCGGCGCGGGTTTGGCGTGCCGCTGGCGGCGACTTCAAACCAGTAGTAGTAGGTCTCACCTTCCGCAAGGTTGCAGCTGGCCGCCGGGATCTCCCATAGATCTGAAAAACCAGGCGCACGCTGCAACACAATGGACTGCAAATCCTTGGGCTCAATCTGAATCGGGGCGCCCGGTCGAATCGGGCCGATAATGAGCTTTGGGGCCGGGTCCGCGTTGGCCAGGCGCCAGAGAACGAACGATATGGCTTTGCGATCAAGCAAGGTAGCTGGCATGGCTTTTCTCCGTTGTTTCTCAGTCCAGACTTCGCAGCGCGAAACAACATCTGCGCGCGTGACTCAGAATGCCCGCACGCGGCAGCATGCATAGGCATAGGACCACGAAGTGGAAGTTGCAAGCCACATTTCTCGAACAACTCTACCCTTCGCCGCTCGATCGCAGGCGCAGCTTCGTGTAGTAAGTCAAATGCTCGAACACCGAGCGGCGCCGCCCATCATGTCCAACACATTTCGCTGCGACCAGTGTGGCATCGAGAGCGATGAGAAACCGACCATCATTCGCTTTTCGTATCAGCTCGTCGATGGAAAGCCGGGCGTCGAGCTTCTCTATCTTTGCTCGGGCTGCAACATCATGCTGCCCCGAACGAACCCCGTCCGGCGCAGCAAGCTGGTGCAGCTTTTCATGAGCCTCTACCCGAACAAACAGCTAATGCCCGAAAAGCCCCTGCCGGACTAGGTCCCTGTCGACCAGACGGCAGGAGTGCGAGCAACTATCTCAAGTACTTCGCCAGCCCGATGTTTTGATCTTTGATGGCCTTGGCCAGCAGGCCCGCCAGCTTGTCGGCACCCAGGAGGTTGGTGTGCGTGGCGCCACCCTGGTGGTACATCGCCTGCGCAGCCGACGCGCTAATGGTAAGCGAATTGTACCAGGCCGACGAGAGGGACGTGAGATCGATGTAGGGGCAATTCTTTGAAGTGGCGGCGGCCTTGGCTGCCGCTGCGTGAAGGCTGGATTGGTCGCCGACCGGTATGCTGCTCAAGCGCGCTGGCGGAGATACCAGGATGGGGTTCACGTTCGCGGCCTGCGCGTCGGACACCATCTTCTCGAGATTCGCCTGAACGGTGGCGTCCGAATCGGTCTTGTCGTTGTGACCAAATTGGATCATCACCCAATCGCCCGCGCTCCATTTCGCCTTGATCATGCTCCAATAGCTGCCGAATGACCCAGAGGCTGCTCCGCTGTTTGCGTAGTTGGCAAACCCGACGGGAGGTCCGAAATACTGAGGAATCATTTGACCCCAGCCACCGAAGGCATTCCCGGTCTGGTCGCACACGGTGGAGTCGCCGGCGATGTAGACCATCACAGGCTTGGTGCTCGCAGAAGCCAGCGCGTATCCGATCCCCGTGACTTTGAGGCCAGCAGGGCCGGAGAAAAACAGATCGAGGCCGGCGTATCCCACCGGGCCGCCCGCGTGGTTGGGTTGCCCCTCCATGGGCCGCACATCGACGACAAACGCATAGGTTTGCGAGGCCGCGCCTTGAGCCAAGAGACCGCGACTCGATTCCGCACTGACGAAGACCGGACCCACGCTGCCAAGCTGAGCCGTCACCACGTAGTCCCCGGCCAATGAAGTCGCATCCGCTGGCGCGGGTGGCGTTTCGGAGGTGTTGTAGGTCGTGCTTCCGAACAAGCACTGCAAACAGGTTGGACCCGAGCCGCCGCCCGGACAGAAGCCGCCGGACATTGCCACCGTCGTGCACTTGGCGGCATTGTCTGCGGTGGGCGCGGGATAGCCCGCCGGAACGCCTGTGCTTGCTGAAGACGTTCCGCCGGCTCCGCCCGCAGTACCGCCGGTCCCCGTGGTGCCGCCAGTACGCGTGGTCGTTCCACCTGAACCACCCGTTCCGCCCGCGCCTCCCGTCGAGGTGCTACCTCCCGTACCTGACGTTCCACCGGTGCCCGGTTGCTGGCAAGTATCCATGCACCGAGCCCAGATGTCCGACGGGACGATCAAATCGGTCGCACAGCACGCCCATGTACAGACCGTGCTTGTGCACTGGCCATCGACAGGGATTGGAACATTCTCATCCGAGGAGCAAGTCCACTTGTCGCCACTCAGTTTTGCTTCACATTGGGCCATGGCTGTGTATTCCGATTTGCAGGACGTGATCGCGCTAGCCGTCGCATCCGCGGCCTTCACGCAGCTGGCTTGGCAGTTGGTAACAGGGCAGGTAATCGTCGCCTGCGACGCGCACATTGCCGTGCAGGCCTGATCGAGGGTCATCCCTGCGCTGGATCCTCCTGCGGCACTTCCACCCGCACCGACGCCGCCAGAGCCAGTGAGAGTTCCGCCTGACGCCGTTCCGGAGCCACCGGTACCCACCGTCTTGCCTCCGCTGCTCGGCGCACCTCCGGCAACTCCGCCCGTCGCATTTCCCGAGAAGCCGCCGGAACCGGAGCCCCCGCTGCCCACCGTCTTACCTCCGCTGCTCGGCGCGCCTCCGGAAGCCCCGCCTGTCGCATTTCCAGTCAGGCCGCCAGAACCGCTCCCTCCGGTCGCCGCCAACTTGCCGCCGCTACCCGGTGCCCCGCCGAGAGATGTGGCGCCGCCGCTGGAGCTCCCACCCGTGGGCCCGGAGCTGCTGTTCGAGCAAGCGACGAGAAACAACATGGCCACCGGAAGAATGCGAAAGACGGACCTTGTTCGTTGCATAGTGACTCCTCTTCCCTCATAGGGGAGACGACCTACCAATTTGGGTCAAGCCCAAGTGACTTCGATGCATTTGGCTCGACGTCGCGGCCGACCACGCAAAATACCGTCGGTTCACCGTTCCGGGACGAGGTTGAGGCCACGGGCCATCGCCGCGGCGACGTGCTGGATGTAGTCGATCCGGACCGCGGGCTGCAGCGGCGTTTGACCGATACCACCCAGCGCAGCATCGGGACGCGCGAACAGATACATGCCTTCGGGCCGAAACTGTTGGTCGACGAGGTAGCGCAGACTGCGCCGTACCGTTTCGAGAATATCGGGCTGGGGCTCGCCGCGCAGAACGCTCAGCCGGTACGTGGCCACGTTGGCCTCGGTGCGACTCCCGGCCGGCGTGTTGTGGGGCAAGAAGAAGGGCGTGACGCCGAAGGCGCCGGACAGGTCTGCGAGCGGACCCCTGCCCGGCTCGACCTGCACGCGGCGGTTGAAACGCGCGAAGGCGTAGCAAAAGCGCGCGTAGGCATCTTTGTTGACGATGGGGAAGGCGGCCTCGGCAGCGATGCAAGTCCAGTGATCTTCGCCGATGAAGAACTGGCCGAGAAAGTAGTCGTAGTTGGCACCGGTCAGGTAATCTAGGGCGCGCTCGACAGCAGTGGCCAGGGCCGGGTCGGGCAGGATCTGGTGCAACTTGGCCAGGGCGAGTGCGGCCTCGCCGCTGTAGTAGAGCACCTGGCCGGTGCAGTCGCGCAGGCCGGTCGCGGGAACAAAGCCGTGGCAGAAGTCGCCGTTCGACTTTTGCATGTGGAGCAAGAAGCGCGCTAGCCGCTCGGCCAGGCCGCGGAAGCGCTGGTCGCCGGTCGCGTGTTGATACTCGACGATCGCCACGCTGGTCAGGGCCGCGGATCCGAGATCCGCGTCGTCATTCGAGCCGACGCAGGCGAAGTCCGTGGCCTGACAGTCGGACGGCACAGCGTGCATGGCCAGGTAGTCGATGGCGCTGGTGGCCGCTTCGCGGTAGCGGGCGTGTCCGAGCACGCCGTAGGCGAGCGAGAGCAACCACGTGGTGCCGGCGTGGCGGGGCAGACTGTAATCGTCGGAGAGGTGCGCGTGGCGGAAGGGCTGGTAGATGTATTCGAAGGATCCGTCCCAGCGCAGCTGGCGAATAGCGTAGTCAGCGGCGCGTTCGAGTGCGGTGCGGAGGCTCTCCCGGTCGATCGCGGCCACGGGCACGCGACCGCGATCTACGGGCAGGGCCCGAACATGGTCCGGGCTATCGACGAACGATTGCACGCGAAAGCGGAAGAGGTGGTGGTGCTCGGCGCGCACGTCAGCCACGGCGCACCCGAGCTCGGCGGCCAGGGCTTGATCGGCGGCCTCGACGTCGAGGCCAGAGCGCAGTTCGTCGATGAAGGCGACGGGCTGGGCCGCGGCGAGGAGATCGTTTCGGATAAGATCATCGGGAAGCAGATACGCGAGGCGGCCCGCGGCGGTGATACCAACGCCGTCACGTCCCGAGGCAAACGAGTTGGCGAGCGCTAGCGGCACCCCCATGACCACCGGTCCGCGGGCTGTCATGAGATCGAGGCGCAGCCGCGCCGCCTGGCGATCCTCCGCATCGAGGTCGGCGAGCGCAGGCGACTCTTGCAGCGCGCGGCGGGCCTCGGCCAGAGCCTCCCCCACCGTGGCTGTGTCGGAGCGGTGGCGCACGATGAGCTGGCCGCGGAGGTAGAGGCTGACCCACAGTGGCCCGGGCAGCGGCAGCTGGCCGGCAGCGCCGAGCGCGGCCAGCAGGGGAGCGCCGTCCGACACATTGTCCAGCGGGGCACGGAGCCAGCGCAGCGCAACGTCGGCCGCGGGCCCGTCGAGGATCGGAAAGATCGGCTGAGGGGTTAGGTGGCACCAGGAATAGACGCCCGCATACAGCGCCGCCGGCAAGCCAATCGCCGCAACGGCGAAGATCGCGCCGCGCGCCCTCATCGCCACTCGCGACGGCGACGCCAGAGGTGAACGAGCTGGAGCGCGGGGACGAGCCCGACCACCTCAATGGCGAGGAGGGCCGCCAGGATGGCGAGCGCCGCGCCCGCCTGGCCGATGCCGTCGTAGATCCCATGCAGGTAGGCGGCCGAGGCCACCAGCAATAGAATGAGGGTCACGGTCGCGGCCACCATGGACGTGGCCGCGACGGCCGCGACGACGAGCCCGAACCGGCTCTGCATGATCATGCCGACGCCGCCACTGGCCAGCAGTGTGCTGACCGCCAGCGCGACCACGGTGAAGGTCGACGACCGGCTAGGAACGACGCGGAGGACGAGAAACGAATAGAGCACCGCCAAGGCGAGATCGACGATGCCAAAGGCCGTACTGGCCGCCCTGCGCTTGCCCATAGGCCGTACCGTAGCCGGATCCGCGCGCCGTTGCCAAGCGCAGGCTTGCGCGGTCGGCAAGCAGCCAACTTCGCGCGGCTCAAACTGTTTCAGTCCTTGGCGCATGCCGCGGCCGGGAGCCAGCAGATGTCTCGGACCTGTCCCAGCGCGAGGCTTGCCGCGCGCGAGCCGCCGGGCAAGACGAAAGCTTCCGCAGCAGAGCCGTCCGTTCGATTTCGCGCAGAGGCACCGCTCGCCGCTGGACTCTGCACGAATGACAAGACCAGCAGGTACCCGCCGCCTGGGCTCCAGGTGGGCCGCTCGCCTTTGCCGAGGAAAGAGATCCTGCGGTTTTCCAAGTCGTATATGCGTAGGTCGCCAGCGCCGTCTTGCAGGGCGAGAAAGCGTTGAGATGGCGACCAGTCCATCCAGGGCGTTCCCGGCCCCGCGGCGATGGCCACCTCGTCTGGATCGACTTGCTTGAGAAGAGCCGACATCGCGGGATGGCGACCACCCAAGATGCCCACGACGTCTACGAAGAAGGACTCTGGCTTGCCCTCGCCCCGTTTTGGGCCGGGCCTCGCGAAGGCCAGCCACTGCCCGTCAGGCGACCAACGAACGCCGCGATCGTCGGCGATGCCCATGCAGAAGGGACCCACGATGGGGTGTTGGTGCCAGCCGCCAGGTCCAAGCTGTACCGCGCAGTGGGATGGCGGCAACGAATTGCGCTGGTCTGCCGACCAGGCCACGGCCGCGCCGTGCGGCGCCGGAATCTGCGCGGAGCCGGGTCCTACGCCCGCTGCTGTCTTGGATTCACGATCCCAACGGATTCGAATCGAGGTCCGGCGCGAACCCGTCGTTGTTCCATGCTCATCGAGATTCTTGGTCAAGCGGGTGGCGCGCACATGCTTTCCGTCGGCCTCCCACAGCGCATCGACCGCCTCGCCCAAATCGTCGATCGCGCCGCTCGTCAGATCGAGCACGTAGCTCTTGTCATCCTCGACGACCGCGCCGCCGCTCACCCGCTCGCGCGTGGTCGACTGGAACAGCAGTGCGTCTCCGCCCGGCGAGAAGCGCGCCAGGCGCGTGCCCTTGGCAAGCTTACGAGGGGACGCGCCGGGAGCGAATAGCACGAGCTCCCCGCCCGGGGACTCGATCGTCCCGCCCGGAGGCCCGGTCAACGCGGCTACGGTGGCACTTCCGTCCTTCGCGATCGCGTCCATCACCTGCAGCAACTTGGCCCCCGGCCACAGCGCACGTGGCTGGTCTCTATCGGGCAAGCAGAGGATCTTGGCGCCCCCATCCTTGTCCACCAACAAGAGCGCCGCCGGTTCCGTTTGCGCGGCGGCGGGCGGTTGCGAAACGGCCGTCGCGTCCCTATCGATCCGTCCGGACATTCCCCGCCCACGGCAGCAGCACACGAGCAGGGCAAGCGCCACGCCAGACCAGAATCGAGGGCGGCGCCGAAGCCTCATGTCCGGAGTATCAGGCATGGTCCACCAGGCTTGCAGGAAGACTCCACACGCGCGGGGATCTTTCAGGTGACGGCCGGCACTTACGAGAATCGCACATTGGTGTCAGTATACGGCGAGCTTTCGTTCCCAAACGCAAGGAGGCCTCGGATGAAGCCTAGGAATGGCGCGATCGTCGCCCTACTTCTTCTCGCGACATGCAATGAGGATATTAAAAACGACGACTCCTCCAACCTTGAGTCGGGCAAGTCAGCCCTCGGGGTGATCCCGCCTTCAGAGATCGCGGTATGGCAGAATGTCAGGTCGAGTTCGACGCCGAACGCACCCTACCTTCAGGCCGCCGCCTTTGATGAGACTCGCAAGGTGTCCGTGATGTTTGGTGGCATGAACCTGGATCCCAACACGGGAACGACCAGCCCCAACAACGAAACCTGGGAATGGAGCCCGGCAACCGGCGAGTGGACCAACCGAACCGGCGCTGGCACCGCGCCCGATGTGCGCTCGGGTGCAGCCATGGTGTTCGATTCGCTACGGGGCAAATTCGTGCTCTTCGGCGGGCGGGCCGGCAGCGGCTACAACTACGAAGACACCTGGGAATGGGATCCAACCACGGCCGAGTGGACCGACGTCAGCGCCCCGGGCGACCACCCCAAGGCGCGCAGCCAGCACGGCATGGTTTACGAGAAGTCGACCGGAAAGATCCTCCTATTTGGAGGTGGCCGCAGCGACTCGACGTCGTATGACGGAACCGCGATCACAAGTTCGTTCGGCGACACCTGGGAATACGATCCTGCCGCCTATACCTGGACGGTGCGGACGGTAGCCAGCGCGCCGACGGCTCGGAACGACTTTGGCATGGTGTGGGATTCCACGCGTAGTAAGGCCGTCCTTTTCGCGGGGATCCAAGTCGACGTCACCGGCGCGGCTGGCGTTCCCAAGCAGGACACCTGGGAGTGGGATCCCGTGGCTGGCACCTGGACCGAACGAACCCTCAAAGGCAGCAAACCAAGCCAGCGCTACGCGCATGCCATGGCCTTCGATGTCACCCACAACAAGGTCGTGGTTTTCGGCGGATGGGACATCGGCACCGGCGGAAGCCGGAACGATCTTTGGGATTGGGATCCCACGACGGGCGCATGGGCGGAGCGACTGACCGGAAGCGAAGCCGGCGCGCCCGACGCTCGCATGTATGCGTCCATGATTGCGGACAACGCCGATGCACGGCTGGAACTGGTGGCGGGGCGAGTGGCGTACACCCCATACGGAGTTGGCGGCTATTCCGGGAGCGGGGGCTACTACGGAGCTGGTGGCAGCTACTATTACGGTACCGGCGTGTATGGCGGATATGGCGGGGCCGTGGGCATCCTGCCGCCGGGGCTACCGGTCCCAGGCTACGACGAGACAAGCTGGTGCGAAGTCTGGGAACTCGATCCTGCTCAGGAGGCCTTCACCGATCGGACATCGCCGCTCGATGTGCCGACCTCCCGCTACGGCCAGGCCATGGCCTACAATCCGTCGACGGGAAAGACGTACGTCTTCGGCGGCTATGACACGAGGAGTGGGCAGTCCCTCAACGACCTTTGGGAGTGGGATGGCAAGACCTGGACACAAGCGGCCGCGAACGTACGACCACCTGCCCGAACGGACGCAGGCTTGGCCTATGATCCCGTGAGGAAATCGCTGATCCTCTACGGCGGAGCCGATTCCAGCGTAGGGACCATTTACGGCGATACCTGGGAATGGGACAGCACCGGGAAGTGGACACCGCTTGCCGCGCTCAGCACCCCCAATCCGCTTTCGGGCCACGGCATGGTGACGGACGTGATCCGCAACAAGATCCTTCTCTTTGGCGGAGCGAGCGACCCATCCTCGACGGGATTCCCCTACTACAATTATTTGAGCAACAAGGTGTGGGAATGGGATGGCGGCGCCATGACCTGGACAAACCGGACACCCATCGCTTCCGGCAATGCGCCCAGCGGGCGGCAATATCCGATTCTGGCCTACGACGAAGGCCGGCAGAAAATGTTTCTCTATGATGGCGCAAGCTACGGCGCCAACTCGAGCAAGTTCTGGGAGTGGGATCCTATTTCCACCGGCTGGACGAGTCGAGATACCGGCGACTACCAGCTTCAGTACGTGCAGAACGCTGCCATCGCCTACGATGCGCTCCGCAGGCGCGAAGTCATGCTCCCCGCCCAGTACCTCTACCTTCCGAGCGGCAATCAGGAAACCTGGGAGATCGATACCAAAGGCCCGACCTGGTACGTGCGATCCTTGTCCAATTCTCCGCGCTCGGACTCTAGCGCCACGGCGGTCTTCGACAAAGGCAGGGGCGTGGTGGTTCTCTTCAGTGGCCAAAATGCGGCCGCAAGATACGGAGGCAGCGAGACCTGGGAGTACAAGGTGACCAACCTGGGCAATGGCGCAGGCTGCACGGCCGCATCCGCATCGTTGTGTGCAAGTGGCTTCTGCGTCGATGGTGTGTGCTGCGAAGCCGCCGCATGCACGGGCGGGTGCAAGTCGTGCAATGTGGCCGGCCTTCAGGGCACCTGCACTCCAGCCAAGGCGGGAACCGAAGTTGTTGGCAGTTGCTCCACGGGCCAGGCCTGCGACGGCAGCGGCAATTGCATGAGCAAGAATGGCCAGGCTTGCGCGAGTGCAAGCACGTGCGCTTCAGGCTATTGCGCGGACGGCGTGTGTTGCGATAGTGGGTGTACGGGAACTTGCATGTCGTGCAACCAGGCTGGACAGGCTGGCAAGTGCAGCCCGTATGCCTCCGGCACCGATCCTCAGAACGAATGCGGCCAGGGCACCGGCGTGTGCAAATCCAGCTGCGACGGTGCTGGGAGTTGCGCCTATCCGTCCGACGCAGTTTCGTGTGGAAACTGCCTGACCTGTGACGGCTACGGCAGTTGCACGAACTACGATCCGACTTGCAGCTATGGCGGCACCGGCGGCTGGATTTATCCCATGGGTGGTGTCGGCGGCACGTCCTATCCATTGAGTGGCCTCGGCGGCTCACCCCCGTACTACGGCGGTACTGGCGGCTATTTCTCAAACTATGGTGGCACCGGAGGCAGCGCGGGCAACACCAGCCCGAGCATAGGCTTGCACAAGTCGGGCTGTAGCTGCGAGCTGGGGCGGACCAAGCGGGCCGAGCCGGGCCTGACCACGCCCCTTCTCATCGCCGGTCTGGCCCTGCTGCTGGCGCGGAAACGCCGACAGAAAGGGTGACACGTCAACTCTGACGCACACCGATCTTGCCCTGGCCCACAGCGAGCTTCCGGACAGAACTCCGCGCCGGAGCGACGCTGGCGTGCCTGGGCCTCGGGGGTGAACCCTTCTTGCCGCCATTCTTGTCGCCGTTATCGAGGATGAAGTAATTCACGCCCGGGGTGCCGCAGGCGTCGCCGTTGCGGTGGAATTTCCAGTGGATGTAGACCTTGCCGTTCCCTGACAGGATCGCGGCTGGCGGCGTGGGAAAGGGCGCGGCGTCGTACACGGCACTGATGGCGGCGACATCGAAGCCGGTGCTTCCCGACGTGCGCACCATAGCGATCTTGTCTACATTGCCTTCCCCATCCAAGACGATTTCCAATTTCGCGACCAGTTTCAGGTCGTTCATGGGGCTATCCCGGAACGACATATCCATTTGGGTTAGGAAACCAAACGCCCATTTCTCGTGGATTTGCCGATGCATGCGAGCGATGAATTGCGCGAAGGGGGCAGCTCTAGTATTCAGCTCGGTTTGGTTGCCTGGAGTGACCTCGTTGATGAAATTCTCCAGTGCAGACAAGACGCGCTCTTTCCGTTCGGCGAATTTCCCTTTGTGCTTGGATTTTTCCTGTTTCGCCACCGCCGCCGCCATTTCGGCGTCATCGCCAAACGACGAGGCATAGCCCTGCTTGGTCAAATGGGGCGGGTCGACCATGGTGGAAGAACGACGCGCCCCATTCGTCCCGTGCGGGCCATCTTCCGCCTTGGAGAATATTCCATCGGGATCTTCCGGTAGAGGTTCGCCCCGCGCGCCCGCCTTTTCCGAGCCGGGCACACGCATGGACAAGGTGGATCGGCGCTCCGCCGTGTCCCTTGACTCCTCGGCCATGGCGTGCCGCGTGCGCTGGCCGGGCTTTGCTTCCCTGTCTTCCAGCTGCGCGATCTTGTCCTTGTCGTCGGCGGGCTCGGATGGTTTTCCTTGTTGGTCCTTTTCCAGGTTGGTTTGCCGGGCGCGGGTCTCATGGTCGGCGCGATTGTTTCTCTGGGCCAAGTACTTGGCGTCCTTGGGCTCTTCCACCTCTTTGCCCATATCCAGGTCGACGATCTTTTGCCGAGGCAACTCCTCCGGCGGCGCCATGGGTTTCTCTTCGGGCTTGGGCTCCACCGGCTTGGGCGGCACCGATACGGGCGGTGGTTCGGGCTCGCGCTGGCGTTCGGCCATGGCCTCGGGCTTGGTCGGCTTGGTGGCGGGCGGCTTTTCGGGGGGCAGTCTCGTTGCCCGCGTTGACTTCGTAGGCTCCGCCGGTTTTTCAATGGCCGGCAGGTTTGTCGGCAGTTCGTCATCCTTGACGGACTCGAAGGTCAGTCCCACCTCGTTGTCTTCAGGCTTGCCCCACCAAATCACCCAGGCCACCAGCGGCACCACGATTTGCGCGTGCAGAAAAATGGAAAACAGCAGTCCCCGGCCGATCCGGCCGCGCTCTCGCCGCGTGTGCTGCCTTGCCATGTCCGTTCCGAGGGCAGCCTACCAGCCCATCGTCGGACAGCAAAACTCGATTCGGCTGTCGCTGCTCTTCCGCGCCCTCAACTTTTGGGGCTCACATGGGCTTCGGGGAAGCCGCCAAGAGCTGCGGCGCCGCAGCCGGAGCCTCCTTCGGCAAGTCGCCCCTCCACGCCAAGACCGTCGCGATCATGTCAATCAGGCCCATGGTCAAGAACAGCGTTTTGAAGGAAAAATAGGCCACAATGACCCCACCGACGAGCGCCGCCGCGCCCGCGAGCAGGTGGGTGCCGCCAGCCCAAATCGACCAATGCTTGGCCGAGGAATCCTCGATGTCGTCGGTGAAGAGCGAGTCCCAGGACGGCTCGATCAGTCCGGTTGCCAGCCCCGCGACGACTTGAGCCGCGAAAAGCTGCCATCGATTTTGCACGAAAATGTACGAGATGTCGCAACAGGCAGCCCCGAGAAACCCAAATACCAGGAACGACTTGACGTACCGCTGGAAACACGGCCGCGTTCCGATCAGGATGATGAAGACTCCGGTCGCCATGGAAAAGGTGGCAAAGGCGATTCCGGCGTCGAGAATGCTGCCTCCGACCCTTTCGGTGAAGGCAGCGTACATCGGCACCAGCATCGACTCAGCGAAGGTGGTGAGAAAACTGACACCGAGGAGCAAACGACGTCGTCGAGAGAGAAGTTTCAGCATCGAATGACACCAAGCACGTTGACTACGCTCATTCGAAAGCACCCGGTTTTCAGCATTTCGTGTCAGGATCAATTGTAATCGATCTGCGCTGGTTTCGCCTCAGAAAGACGGTCTGCCGGCTCCTTCACCCGCGCCCAAGGTTTGCAGCGACCACGCCGCCCGCACTCGCCAAAGCACCCACAACGTAGTACAAAATGACGGTGGGCGCGCGCTGCCCACAACCGCGGCATGAAGAAACTACGCATACTCATCCTGTTCGACACCGATGCGGATCCACCGGCGGGGCAGGACTACTCTCGCCAGATCGAATCCGCGGACGAGGCGGAGTTCGACGTGGCCCGCGCGCTACGGGGCCTAGGCCACGAGGTGCGCCTGTTCGGCTTCCGCAACGATCTTGAGCCGTTGGTCGCGGGCCTGCGCGCCGAGCAGGTGGACGCGGTCTTCAACCTGACCGAACGCTTCCGCAACAAGTCGGGCCTGGACTATGGCGTGGCTGCGCTGATGGAAATGTTGGATCTGCCCTACACGGGCGCCTCGGCCGAAGGGCTGATGCTGGCGCGCAACAAGGCGCTCACCAAGATGGTGCTGGCCTACCAGGGGCTGCGCATCCCGCACTTTTTCGTCTGCCCACGCGGCCAGCCGGTGCAGCGGCCGAGCGACGTACGCTTCCCGCTCATCGTTAAGCCGCTGGACGAGGACGCCTCCGTCGGCATTGCGCAGCGATCGGTAGTGCGCGACGATCCGGCGCTGACCGAACGGGTGGCCTTCATCCATACGCGCCACAACACCGCGGCCATCGTTGAAGAGTTCATCGCCGGCCGCGAGCTGTACGTGGGCGTGATCGGCAACGATCCGCCACGCGCGCTGCCGCCTATCGAGATGGTGTTCGGCGAGGACAGCGCCGAGGAGAACCGGATTGCCACCTTCAAGGCCAAGTGGAGCCACAAGTACCGCGAGGCACGCGGCATTCAGAACTGCATCGCCAAGGATCTGTCGAAGGAACTGAGGGAGCGTCTGGCCGAGGTGGCAGTGCGCACCTACCAGGCCGCCGGCCTGCGCGACTATGGGCGCATTGACGTGCGCCTGGCCCACGACGATGAGATTTACATCGTCGAGGCCAACCCCAATCCCTACCTGGCCGACGGCGAGGATCTGGCGTGGGCTGCAGAAGAGGGCGGCCAGCTCTACCCGCAGCTGATCGAGAAGATCGCCGAGGCGGCTGCTTCGCGCGGGCGTAAGGCATAGGCTCGCGCCAGACCCGTCGTGTTCGGAAACTCGTCGCAGAGCCCTGAAAGGGCCGGCCGGCCTCCGGTGGTTTAGGGCAGAAGTTCGCCGGACCTGGTCTTGAAAAGATCGAGCAGCTGTTTGCGGCGCTCTTTATCGGGGAACATTCGTTGACAACGATCCAGGGTCGCTACCGCCTCGGCAAGTCGGGCCGATTGCGCCTGTGCATTGGCAAGCCACTCGCATGCCGGACGCAGACTCGGCATCCCGTTCAACGCCTGCTGGAAATGGACTTCCGCCTCGGCGTAGTCGTGGGCGCGCGTGGCCGACCAACCCAACGTCAGATCCCGCCATGGCGAATCGGGCGTGGGCAGAAGCGGCCTCGGCGGCGTGCGATCCGCACGCAGCAGCAGGGTCGCCACGTGGTCGGAGTAGAGCGGTCGCCAGCGCTCGGACTTGAGGAGCTGTTCGATTTGCTTCGGGTCGCGTCGGGGCCAAAGAACGAAATCGGCGCCCGAGTCCCACACCACATCCTCCCATCCGCGGTTCCGGCTCGCGACCCGTTGGTATTGCCGATAGGTCTTCGCATCGAACACTGTGCCAGCACGACCGTCGATGAAGACCTGCAGGCGTCCTTCCGTCCGCAACTCGATGTAGCCGCCCCAGTTGTAAAAGCTGAAGACCTTGCCTTCGAGGTGGTTTGCCTCCACGAGGTTCAAGGCCTCGACGGGGAAGCTCTCGAGCGAGGTCAGGTAGAGAAAGGCGTTGCCAGAAAGCGGATAGGGAAAAAGCCGCAAGCCGCCCCAGATCACGGCCACCACCGGCGGGGCGAGCAGCCACACGCGCGGTCGGTCCAGCCATGGCAAACTGCGCGCGATGCGCAGCCGCAACCAAGAAAGCCCCATCGCCAGGGCGGGGGCGAGGAGCAGACTTTGCGAAATGCCGAAGAGCGGAATGAAGCGGCGGCTCTTGATCGACATGGCCAGCGTGACCAGCCCGATGATCAAACTCGAAAGCGTAAGACGGGGCTGCCGTCGGTAGATGCCCAAACCCAGCGCTATCGAGGCTGAAACTACGAAGGTGGCAATCGAGGGATAGTAGAGGCTACTGCGGATGCCTCCCGGCTCGTATGGGGGCAGCCATTCGGCCACGCGAAGAAACGGCGAATGACTGTCCTGTGCAAATCGGATGGGCCACAGGAGCGCGTCGCTTCCGTTGGCGTTGACGAAACAGGCAAGCAGGCAGGCAAGACCGATGATGGCCGCTCGTCGAGGGATCTCGCCATAGAAGATTGAAACCACGAGCACCATGGCGATGGTGAACAGCCCCAGCAGAAAGCCGCTGTGCAGGTTCGCCCACAGCATGAGCACCAGAGGAAGAACCCACAGCCTGCGCGACAAGGGCAGCGCCAAAGAGAGAATCACGACGAAACCCAGGAAGGTATGAAGCTGCGGCCGGATGTCGAAGAAAGGCGCTCCGATGGCAATGGCGGCCAGCGTGGCGAGATAAGCACTCGCTGAATTTCCGCAGATCTGCCGTAGCAAACGAAAGAGCAGGCCGAACGTCGCGACCAGGATGCCCCACTTCCACCACACCAGAGAGGCCATGCCGAAGACTTTTCCCCAGGCGTGAAGGATGAGGTCGGTCAGCCACTCGGGATGGAACCAGGGCCGGCCATGGGCGGTGAAGGAGAATGGGTCGGCAAAGTCAAAAACACCGGTCTGCGCAATCCAGCGACCGCTGGCAAGGTGCCACCAGAGATCCGAGCCCTGCATGGTCGTGAAACCAAAGGACCAGCAGGTCAAGATGACGGCGAGCCACCATAGCAGCGACACCGACCGCGGCTCGGACGGGGGCATCGCCGGTGAGCTGCCTTTGTTTGCAGGTGTCGCCCGGCTCGACGGCGTGGGCTTCTTCGTGGCGCTCGCGTTCCGCATCCCCGACCGCCTTCTACTCCTGCCCCGGACACTATTCGAGACGAAAGAGGCGAGCGTTCCCGACCTGCGCGATGAATCGCAGGCTCTCCGCGGCGCGACCGGAAGCATAGATCCGGTAGAGGAAGGGCGCGGCCCGCTTGCAGCGCGGAGTGAGGTGCACGACCCGGACGCCACGAAGCCTGCAATCTCGAATGAACGCATCCTCGGATTCGAGGGAGATCCCGTGAGCGTCGTGCTTTGCGTGGTAAAAAGGAAGGTCGAGCCATCCTCCGCTGTACGATGGCCGATACGGTGGAATGCCGCGGAAGTAAAGGTAGAGGTCGGTCGAATAGACCTGCCGGGCATCGGCGATCTGCTCGCGAGAAAGCACCCGTTCGAGAGCACGATAGTTTTCGGAGGCCGTCCG
>Ga0265314_10002048_pt1 | contig 21322 bp, 19 predicted proteins | sample 4126metaG_FD_203106 | JGI IMG/M metagenome (GOLD analysis project Ga0265314, IMG submission 203106) | Rhizosphere microbial communities from Carex aquatilis grown in University of Washington, Seatle, WA, United States - 4-1-26 metaG | ecosystem: Host-associated > Plants > Roots > Rhizosphere >... | reverse complement strand
CCTTGTTCTCCCAATCGCCGTAGCGCGTCGGTTCCGGGCCTTTCGGCCCCTGCAGTTCCCTGGCCGTCGGATGGGCGTTGGCCTCGGCGGCCTTGCGGCGGGCTTCCGCTTCGGCGAGCGCGCGTTGCGCGGCCGGCGACAGCGGCTTGCGTTCCGCGGACGCCGGAGCCTTGGACGCAGGAGCCTTGGGCGAAACATCGTCGGTTATCTTGCGGTTCTCAGCCATGCGGCATTGTCCATTTCAAATCCCGATGCCGCGGATCATACCCCAATTGTAAAATCATGAAGGCGATTCTTATATTTGGCATATTCGCATGCCACAGGTGTTTTTCCCTAGCGATGGCATATCTGTAGCGTTGACCTGCCGATCGCTTCTTCCGAGATGTTTCTTTCCCGATGCCCCCTCAACGATTCGCATTGCCCACCGAAGTGCCAGGTCTCGCGGCGCGGCGGATCGCAGCGGATATTCTTGATGGCGTCTTGCACAAACATCGCACGCTCGACGACCAGCTCGACGGCGCCGGCGCGCATCCCGGACTGAAGACGCTGTCCGATCGCGACCGCGCGCTGATGCGGCGGCTGGTCGCGACGATTCTGCGGCGGCTCGGCACGCTCGGCCATGTGCTGTCGCGGCTGCTCGATCGCGGCATCCCGACCGACGCGCCGCGCGCGCAAAGCGCGCTGTTGATCGGGGCCGCGCAAATCCTCTGGATGGACGTGCCCGATCACGCCGCGGTCGATCTGTCGGTGCGGCTGGTGCAGTCGGACCGGCGCGCCGCGAAATATGCCGGGCTGGTCAACGCGGTGCTGCGCCGCTGCGCGCGCGAGGGCGCACCGTTGATCGAAGAGGTCAGGGCGCAGACGCTGGACGTGGCGCCGTGGCTGCTGGCACGCTGGATCGCGCATTACGGTGAGACCACAGCGCGCGAGATCGCTACCGCAATCGGCTACGAACCTTCGCTCGACATCACCGTGAAGACCGATGTCGAACAATGGGCGGTCCGCCTGCATGGCGAAGTCCTGCCGACCGGATCGGTGCGCACGCTGCTGCAGGGCTCGGTGACGATGCTGCCGGGCTTTTCCGACGGCCAATGGTGGGTGCAGGACGCCGCCGCCTCGCTGCCCGCGCGGCTGTTCGGCGACGTCGCCGACAAGCGCATTGGCGATTTCTGCGCGGCACCGGGCGGCAAGACCGCGCAACTCGCGCAAGCCGGCGCGCGCGTTACCGCGCTCGACCGTTCGTCCAACCGCATGGCCCGGCTGCGCGACAATCTCACGCGGCTTTCGCTCGAGGCCGAGACCGTGGTGGCCGACGCGGCCGAATGGAAGGATGGAACCGAAGGCAGCTTCGACGGCATCCTGATCGATGCACCCTGCACCTCGACCGGCACCATCCGCCGCCACCCTGACATCGGCTGGCTGCGGCAGGAAGCCGATATCGGCCCGCTGGTCGCGCTGCAGCAGCGATTGCTGCAGCGGGCGGCCGCACTGCTCAAATCAGGCGGTACTTTGGTCTACTGCACCTGCTCACTGGAACCCGAAGAAGGCGAGCAGGCGATCGCAGCTTTTCTTGCCGCCGAGCCGTCGCTGCGCCGTGCCCCGATCGACGCCGGCGAGGTCGCGGGCCTGGCCGAAATCGTCACCGCCGAAGGCGATCTGCGCACCCTGCCCTGCCATCTGCCGCGGGACGAACCCAGGCTGGGCGGGCTTGACGGCTTTTACGCCGCGCGGCTGGTTAAATCCTGATTTTGCACTGACTTTTGCCCCTCGCTGCTGATTCGCGGCCTTTCAAGATGGTGTTTTGACCGCGTTTCCGGATTAAAAGGATTCGCGAGAATCCCCCCGTTCCGAGGCAACGCAACCTCCCGTCCAAGGCAAGGCGTGTCGGTCGCTCAACGCAGACGCATTTCGACACTGATCATGGGCCGCTTCGCGCGGAACATGATAGCGCGCGCCGGCGGCGGTTCCGTGGCGCTGTCGAAACTGTGGCCGGGCCGCACCGACCGGCTGATCATCGCCCCGCACGATTTGCGTACCGCCGACGCCACCCGCGCCGCCGAGATCTATGCCGGCCGCTTCGTGTTCGCCGGCAAGATCGTCACCTGCCACGGCCGCTCGATCTTCGATCTCGAACCGCCGTCGGAAGATTGGGAGGTGGCGCTGCTCGGTTTCGGCTGGCTGCGGCATTTGCGCGCGGCGGATACCGCATTGACCCGCGCCAACGCCCGATCGCTGGTCGACGACTGGCTATCGCTTCCGGCGAAGAAGCGCCCGATCGGCCGCCGCGCCGACGTGGTGGCGCGCCGGGTGATCTCGCTGTTGTCACAGGCGCCGCTGGTGCTCGGCGACACCGACGGCAAGTTCTATCGGCGCTATCTGCGCGGATTGACGCGCGACATTCGTCACTTGCGTTATGCGATGCTCGATATGCCCGACGGCGTGCCGCGGCTGCAGGTGGTGATGGCGCTGTGCTACGCCGCGCTGTGCCTCGCCAACCAGGCCAGCCATATCCGCGGCGCGACGCGCAAATTGTCGGACGAATTGCAGCGCCAGATTTTACCCGACGGCGGCCACATCTCGCGCAATCCCGGCGCGCTGATCGAACTGTTGATCGATCTGCTGCCGCTGCGGCAGACCTTTGCCGCCCGTAACATCGCGCCCCCGCCGGCGCTGTTGAACGCGATCGACCGCATGATGCCGATGCTGCGCTTCTTCCGCCATGGCGACGGCAGTTTTGCTTTGTTCAACGGCATGAGCAGCGCGCCCTCCGATCTCTTGGCGACGCTGCTCGCCTATGACGACGCCCATGGCGTACCGATGGCAAACATGCCGCATACCGGATTTCAGCGGCTCGATGCCGGCGCGATGACCGTGATCATCGACACCGGGCCGCCCCCGCCGGCCAATGTCAGCCAAGACGCCCATGCCGGTTGCCTGTCGTTCGAGCTGTCTTCGGGGCCGAGCCGGATCGTGATCAATTGCGGCATGCCGTCGACCGGCCGCGACAATTGGCGCACCTTTGCGCGCGGCACGCCGGCACATTCGACGCTGACCTATCACGAAACGTCGTCGTGCCAATTCGTCGAGCTCTCGGCGATGAAGCGATTGTTGCACGGCGCACCCGTGATCAGCGGACCATCGAATGTCGAGAGCTACCGCGAGTCCGTTGCCAATGGCGAACTTTTGACCACCTCGCACGACGGCTATCTGGCGAAATTCGGCGTGGTACACCGGCGCGTGCTGATGGCCGCGCATGACGGCTCCCGGCTGGACGGCGAGGACACGCTGACGCCGGCGCCAGGCGCCCGCATCAAGGGCCGCGACACCGACTATGCGCTGCGCTTTCACCTGCACCCGTCGGTGAAAGCGAGCCGTCTCAGCGACGCGCGCGGCGTGATGCTGGTACTCCCGAACCGCGACGTCTGGACCTTCGAGGCGCTCGACGACAAGGTGGAGCTGGAAGACAGCGTGTTCCTGGCGGGAAATGACGGCCCCCGCCGCACCGCCCAGATCGTGATCCGGCAGGATTCCCAACACGCCGCCTCGATCCGCTGGAGTTTTGTACGCTCGACGGCATCAGCCTCGGCGACCACGGCCCGGCGCAATGCCCGCCGCGAACCGGAACTTCCGCTGTAGAAAACGTGACCCAGGATGTGGCGCAGGCCGTCGCTGGCCGTTGTGAATGCCGTCGGAAACTGCTAGCTACCAATCACTCGCGCGACTGGCGACTTTGGATGGAGCACCATCGGGAAGCGCGGGTATATCCGCCGCGCGCCTGGGCAAAAGCACCCTTTTAACTGAGGATCTTGCCCATGACCGACCATCCGCGCCCCGTGACCCGTGCCCTATTATCCGTTTCCGACAAGACCGGTTTGATCGAATTCGCCCGCGCGCTATCCGCGCATGGCGTCGAGCTCGTCTCCACCGGCGGTACCGCCAAAGCCATCGCCGCGGCGGGATTGAAGGTCAAGGACGTCTCCGAACTGACCGGCTTTCCGGAGATGATGGACGGGCGGGTCAAGACCCTGCATCCCAAGGTGCATGGCGGCCTGCTCGCGATCCGCGACAATGCCGAGCATGCGAAATCCATGAAGGAACACGGCATCGCGCCGATCGACCTGCTGGTCGTCAATCTCTATCCGTTTGAGGCGACCGTCGACAAGGGCGCCGAGTTCGAGGAATGCATCGAGAATATCGACATCGGCGGACCCGCGATGATCCGCGCCGCCGCGAAGAACCATGACGATGTCGCCGTCGTGGTCGAAGCACAGGATTACCAGGCCGTGCTCGACGAGCTCGCCGCCAACCAGGGCGCCACCACCCTGACCTTGCGCCGGCGACTTGCCGCCAAAGCCTACGCGCGCACCGCGGCCTATGACGCCGCGATATCGAACTGGTTTGCGCTGCAGCTCAAGACCGATGCGCCGGATTTCCGAGCGTTTGGCGGCCGGCTGATCCAGGCGTTGCGCTACGGCGAAAATCCGCACCAGCATGCCGCGTTCTATCGCACGCCGGACAAGCGCCCGGGTGTCGCCACGGCACGGCAGTTGCAGGGCAAGGAGCTGTCCTACAACAACATCAACGACACCGACGCGGCCTATGAATGCATCGGCGAGTTCGACCCAAAGCGCACGGCGGCTTGTGTCATCGTCAAGCACGCCAACCCCTGCGGCGTTGCCGAGGGCTCCGATCTCGTGACCGCCTATCGCAAGGCGTTCGCCTGCGATACTCAATCGCCTTATGGCGGCATCATCGCGGTCAATCGCACGCTCGACGCGGAAGCGGCGCGCGTCATCACCGAAATCCTCACCGAAGTCATCATCGCGCCCGATGCGACCGAGGAGGCGATCGAGATCATTGCCAAGCGAAAGAATTTACGCCTGCTGCTCGCGGGCAGCCTGCCCGATCCACGCGCGATGGGCCTGACTGCCAAGACGGTTGCCGGCGGTCTGCTCGTGCAGAGCCGCGACAACGCCGTGGTCGACGACCTCGTGCTTAAAGCGGTGACCAAGCGCGCGCCGTCGGAAGCGGAATTGCGCGATCTGAAATTCGCGTTCCGCGTCGCCAAGCACGTCAAGTCCAACACCATCGTCTACGCCAAGGATCTCGCCACCGTCGGCATCGGCGCCGGGCAGATGAGCCGGGTCGATGCCTCGCGCATCGCCGCGCGCAAGGCACAGGACGCCGCCACCGACGCCAAGCTCGCCGAGCCCATGACCAGGGGTTCGGTGGTGGCGTCCGACGCGTTCTTCCCGTTCGCGGATGGGCTGTTGGTCGCAATCGAAGCCGGCGCCACCGCGGTAATCCAGCCTGGCGGATCGATCCGCGACAATGAAGTCATCGAGGCCGCCGACAAGGCCGGCATCGCGATGGTCTTCACCGGCGTACGGCATTTCAGGCATTAAACATCGTTGTCCCGGCGAACGCCGGGACGACGCGTGAATCACTCTCGCACCCTTGCCAACAGCACCAGCCCCGCGAGGAAGAACACCACCAGTCCGGCCATGCCGGCCTTCTGGCTGGCGGTCACCGCCGTGATCACGCCGATCAGTAGCGGGCCGATGAACGAGGTGACCTTTCCGGTCAGCGCGAATAGCCCAAAATATTGCGCGATGCGGTCCTTTGGCGCGATCCGGATCAGAAGCGAACGGGATGCCGCCTGCAATGGCGCGCCGGCTGCGCCGATCAGGCATCCAGCCACGAGATAGGCGCGCTCCGCGGCTGAGGCGAACAACGCACCGCCGGGCATCGGCGGCGTCACCTTGACGAACAGCACGCTGTCCTTGTCCACCAGAAGGATCGCGACGATCGCGCACAGCAGCACCAGCATGCTGCCGGTGATTACACGCTTCGGTCCGAACGCATCGTCGAGTTTGCCGCCGATCCAACCGCCAAGCGTGCCCGCGATCGCGAGAATGATGCCGAACGTGCCGATCTGGATCGTGTTCCAGCCGAACGTGCCCGCGGCATAGATGCCGCCGAACGCGAACAGCGACACCAGACCATCGGTGTAGATCATGTTGGCCAATAGAAACGCCGCCATCGATTTACGCGCGGGCAATTCGCGCAAAGTTTGCCGCAAGTCCGTCATCCCCTCACGCAACGCGTCGCGAAGCCCGCGTTTGGCGGGATAATCCGGCGTCAGCAAAAACATCGGCAGCGCGAAGATGATGAACCAGACACCGGTCAACGGACCTGTGATGCGATCGCCCTGATGGGTGACGGGATCGAGGCCGAACAGCGGGGTGAATCCGAACAGCGTACGACCGGTTTCTGGGCTCGCTGCGAGAAAGCCGAGCACCAGGATCAGGCTAAAGATGCCGCCGATATAACCGGTGGCCCAGCCGGAGCCGGACAACCGGCCGATTTTTTCCGGCGGCACCAGCGTAGGCATCATCGCGTTGTTGAATACGGTGGCGAATTCGACACCGACGGTCGCGATGGCGTAGGCGAGCAGTAGCTGCGGGATCACGCTGGGGTCGCCCGGCTTGCCGAACCACATCAGGCCGGAGCCGATCACCAGCAATGCGCCGAACGCCGCGATCCATGGCTTGCGCCGGCCGTTGGCATCGGCGATGGCGCCCAATACCGGCGACATCAGCGCGATCGCGAGCCCGGCGGCCGCGGTGGCAAAGCCCCACAGCGACTGTCCGCTGGCGGGATTCGGCGCGACATGGGTCGCAAAATAGGGCGCGAACACGAAGGTGGTAATCAGCGTGAAATAGGGCTGCGCCGCCCAATCGAAGAAAATCCAGCTGATCACAGCCGAGCGCGGAGGATAATCCCGTTGCAAATCGACGCTCGCCTCAGTCAATGTGATCGCCATCAACCATCCTGTCTGGTCACGCGGAGGCGTTTTGCCTGTAGCATCGCGGCCCGTATAGCATACGTAGAGCGGCGGACCCGCGTTTCCGCATGTTCCCGGCTTGGCATCGACACCCGGCGGAATTTTGATGATCGCATTGACGGCAAGTTTCGCCCGGAAAGCCGCGGCCTTCGCCCTGCTGCTGGCCCTCGCTGTTCCCTCAAGCGCGCAGGATCAACGCCAGAGCGCGGCAGCGCTGCCGAACCCGCGGCAAACCCGCGCGGTGTTCGCCCCGCACGGCATGGTGGTGGCCCAGGAGAAGCTCGCGACGCAGATCGGCGCCGACGTGCTCAATCGCGGCGGCAACGCGGTGGATGCCGCGGTCGCGGTCGGCTTCACGATGGCGGTGACTTATCCGCGCGCCGGCAATATCGGCGGCGGCGGCTTCATGGTGATCCATCTCGCGGACGGCAATAAGAATATCGCGATCGATTATCGCGAGGTCGCCCCTGCTGCTGTCACGCGCGATATTTTTCTGGGACCCGACGGTAAGCCTGACCAGAAGAAATCGCTCAATTCCGCGCTCGGCATCGGCGTGCCCGGCTCGGTCGCGGGGCTGGCGCTCGCGCTCGAGAAATACGGCTCCGGCAAATTCACCCTGGCCGAACTGTTGCAGCCGGCGATCAGGCTCGCTACCGACGGCATCCCGGTCGCCGACGATATCGCCGACACGCTGGCGGAAGGCCGCGAGCGGCTGTCGAATTTCCCGAATTCGCTGAAATTTCTCGACAACGCCGACGGCACGCCGCTGCGCGAGGGCGACATGCTGATCCAGAAGGATCTCGGCCAAACGCTGTCGGCGATCGCCGCGCAAGGCCCGCGCGGCTTCTATGAGGGACCGGTCGCGGAAAAACTGGTGAAGGCGATCCGCGACGCCGGCGGGATCATGACGCTCGACGATCTGAAATCGTATGAGCCGACGATCCGCGTGCCCGTGCACGGCAGCTATCGCGGCTACGACATCGTATCGATGCCGCTGCCGTCGTCCGGCGGCGTGGTGCTGCTGGAAAGCCTCAACATCCTCGAAGGCTTTCCGCTGCCGGACATGAAGCAAGGCTCGGCTCCCTCGCTGCACCTTTTGATCGAGGCGATGAAGCGCGCCTATGCCGACCGCGCGCATTATCTCGGCGATCCCGCCTTTGTCACCACGCCGGTGGCGCGGCTGTTGACCAAGGAATACGCCGCAAAGCAGCGCGCCGGCATCGACCTCGACCGCGCCGCGCCGTGGACCGACATCTTGTCTGGCGCCCCATCGCACGAAGGCAGCAACACGACGCATTTTTCGGTGATCGACAGCGCGGGCAACGCGGTCAGCAACACCTATACGCTGAATTATCCCTATGGCGTCGGGTTGATCGCGCAAGGCACCGGCGTGCTGCTCAATGACGAGCTTGATGATTTCACCGCAGCGCTCGGCGCCTCCAACGCCTTCGGCCTGGTCGGTTTCGAGGCCAATCTGCCGGCGCCCGGCAAGCGGCCGCTGTCGTCGATGACCCCGACCATCGTGCTGAAGGACGGCAAGGTGGTGCTGGTGACGGGATCGCCCGGCGGCAGCCGCATCATCTCCGCGGTTTTACAGATCATTGTGGACGTGCTCGATTATCGCATGGACGTCGCCGCCGCGGTCGCGGCCCCTCGCCTGCACCATCAGTGGATGCCGGATGTGGTGCGGGTCGAACACGGCTTTCCGGCCGACGTGATCGCGGGGCTGCAGGCAAGGGGTCACACCGTGGTCGAGCCGCTCGGCCTCACTTCGGCCAATTCGATCGCGGTGACCCCGGACGGGATACTCGGCGCGCCCGATCCGCGAACCCGTGGCGCCGAAGCGGTGGGCGAGTAAATGCATTGAAGTTAAGACAATGGCAGCGCGTCCCCTCTCCCTTTGTGGGGGAGGGAGCAGATCAGAGAGCTGGAGGCTTTGCATGACATCCCTCAAGGGCAAGACGGTGTTCGTGTCCGGCGGCAGCCGCGGCATCGGGCTCGCCATCGCGCTACGCGCGGCGCGAGACGGCGCCAACGTCGCGATCGCCGCGAAAACAGCCGAGCCTCATCCGAAACTGAAAGGCACCATCTATACCGCCGCGGATGAAATCCGCGCCGCCGGCGGCAAGGCGCTGCCGATCCTGTGCGATATCCGCGAGGAGGCGCAGGTAATGGCCGCGGTCGAAAAGACGGTGGCCGAATTCGGCGGCATCGATATCTGCGTCAACAACGCCAGCGCCATCAGCCTGACCAATTCGCAGGCGACCGACATGAAGCGGTTCGACCTGATGATGGGCATCAACACCCGCGGTACCTTCATGGTGTCGAAATATTGCATCCCGCATCTGAAGAAAGCGGAAAATCCGCATATTCTGATGTTGTCGCCGCCGCTCGACATGAAGGCAAAATGGTTCGAGCACTCCACCGCCTACACCATGGCGAAGTTCGGCATGAGCATGTGCGTACTGGGCCTCGCCGGCGAACTGAAATCCGCCGGAGTCGCGGTCAACGCGCTATGGCCGCGCACCACCATCGCCACCGCCGCGGTCGGCAATCTGCTGGGCGGAGACGCCATGATGCGCGCAAGCCGCAAGCCCGACATCATGGGCGACGCGGCCTATGCGATCTTCACCAAGCCTTCGCGCGAGTTCACCGGGCAGTTCTGCATCGACGACAAGGTGCTGTACGCCAGCGGCGTGCGCGACTTCGAGAACTATCGGGTCGATCCGTCCGTATCACTGATGTCGGATTTCTTCGTGCCCGATGACGATGTGCCGCCGCCCGGCGTCACGGTGCAGGCGCTGCCATCGGTCGGCGGAGTGCAGAAGTCGTCCTGAACCGGTTGTTGCGGACAATCGCGAAAATCTATTTCCCGACCGTGTATGGCCCGCCCTTCTCCAGCGCGCGGGCATAGGCCGGACGGGCGTGAATGCGTTCGAGAAACGCCATCGCCTTGGGATGCCCCTGATCGAGGCCTGCGCGCGCGGCGGCGGCTTCCAGCGGAAAACTCATCTGGATGTCGGCCGCGGTGAATTCTTCGCCGGCGAACCAGGTGCTTTTGCCGAGTTCGCTCTCCCAATACGCCATGTGTTGCTTGAGTTGCGGATTGACCAACGCGGTCAGCGCCTGATTGGAAACCTTGCGCACCAGGGGCCGCAGCAACGCCGGCGCACGCTTCGGCATCAGCGTGAACAGCAATTTCAATAGCAACGGCGGCATCGCCGAGCCTTCGGCGTAATGCAGCCAATAAGTGTAGCGCAGCCGTTGCGGCGTTTTCGCGGGCGGGATCAGCCGGCCGTCGCCGTAGGTGTCGACGAGGTATTCGACGATCGCGCCGGATTCCGCGATGACGTTGCCGTTGTCGGTGACGACGGGGGATTTTCCGAGCGGATGGATCGCGCGCAATTCCGCCGGCGCGCGCATGTCGGGCTGGCGCTGGTAGCGGACGATCTCGTAGGGCACGCCGAGTTCTTCCAGCAACCAGAGCACGCGTTGCGAGCGGGAATTGTTGAGGTGATGGACGGTGAGCATGGCGATTTCCCCCTGGCAGGCCGTGAGCGCGGAGGTGGTGCCAGCCGGGCGCGGGAAAGTCGAGACACCGGCCGGCGACACATATTATCCGGGTATTATTGACAAGAGCGATTTACCCGGGTAATAATGGGGCCGCAGTTGAGGAATCCGCCGATGAATACGTCTTCCGACCCGGCCTTTATCGCATTCGACGGTGATCGCCGGATTGCCGCCGGCGATCTGCGCGAGGTCGCCCGCGCAGCCAAACAGGCGCTTGACCGCCACAGCGATAGCTCGGTGCTGGTTTTTGACGGTGTCACCAGCAACGCGGTCGATCTCGATTTTCGCGGCAGCGTCGATGACGTGCTGGCGCGACTGCCGGTGGCCGAAAAAATTTCGGACGCCGAACCCGAGCCGCCAGCCAACCGCGGCCCCGGCCGCCCAAAGCTCGGCGTGGTCGCGCGCGAGATCACGCTGCTGCCGCGGCATTGGGAATGGCTGGCGCGGCAGTCCGGCGGCGCATCGGTGGCGATCCGGAAGCTGGTCGACGACGCTCGGCGCGGCGGCGAAGACAAGGATCGGATTCGCGAAGGCCAGGATGCTGCCTATCGTTTCATGTCGGCGATGGCCGGCAACAAGCCGCATTTCGAAGAGGCGATCCGCGCCCTGTTCGCACCTGATCCTTCGCGTTTCCGAGAGTTGATCGCCGCATGGCCCGCCGACGTGCGCGACCATGCCGCACGGCTGGCGGAACGGGCGTTTCCGGGGCAGAAGCAAACGTAAGTCCGGTTGATCCCGAAACTGTGAAGCGCTACGCTGATTGGGATGATAGGGATCATATAAATAACCGTTATATAAACTTGCCAGGGAGAGCGCCGTGAGCACCACCGCCCCGCAATTCATGTTCGATTTCGGCAGCCCCAATGCCTTCCTCAGCCACGAAGCGATCCCGGCGATCGAAAAACGCACCAGTACCAGATTCGAATATGTCCCGATCCTGCTCGGCGGCATCTTCAAGGCCACCAACAACAAATCGCCGGCGGAAACGCTGGCCGGCGTCAAGAACAAGCGCGAGTTTCACGCGCTGGAGACCGAGCGTTTTGTCAAGCGCTTCGGCGTCAAGCCCTACACTTGGAATCCGTTCTTCCCGGTCAATACGCTCAATTTGATGCGCGCGGCGGTCGCGGCGCAGCTCGACGGCATATTCGAAAAGTATGTCGACGCCGCGTTCCATCATATGTGGGTCGAGCCGAAGAAGATGGACGACCCGGAAGTCGCCGCCAAGGCTTTGGCGGCTTCTGGTATCGACCCGGCGAAATTATTTGCGCGTGCGCAGGAACCCGAGGTGAAGGCGAAGCTGATCGAAAACACACAGTCAGCCGTCGAGCGCGGCGCGTTCGGATCGCCGACCTTCTTCGTCGGCAAGGAGATTTTTTTCGGCAAGGAACAACTGCGCGAGGTCGAGGAATTGATCTCGGGGAAATGATTCGTCATTGCGAGCCAACGGGTCGGGCGAATGCCCGCCCGATGACGGGCTCCGCGAAGCAATCCAGCACAACACAAAGAGCTGGATTGCTTCGTCGCTAACGCTCCTCGCAATGACGGTTGTTGGGTTTGGTGGAGAATGCTCATGCAAAAGCGCAACGCAACGGTCGCGGTGGTCGGCGCCGGCGATTACATCGGCAGCGAGATCGCCAAGAAGTTCGCCGCCGAAGGCTTTACGGTGTTCGCCGGCCGCCGCAATGGCGAAAAGCTCGAGCCGCTGGTGAAGGAGGCTGAAGCCGCCGGCGGAACGATTATCGGACGCTCGCTCGATGCGCGCAAAGAGGACGAGGTAGCGGCCTTCCTCAACGACGCGGACAAGCATGCGCCGCTCGAGGTCACGATCTTCAACGTCGGCGCCAACGTCAATTTCCCGATCCTGGAGACCACCGACCGCGTGTTCCGCAAGGTCTGGGAAATGGCGTGCTGGGCAGGCTTCGTGACCGGCCGCGAATCGGCACGGCTGATGCTGCCGCGCGGCCAGGGCAACATCTTCTTCACCGGCGCGACCGCCTCGTTGCGTGGCGGCAGCGGGTTTGCCGCCTTTGCCAGCGCCAAATTCGGCTTGCGCGCGGTGGCGCAAGCGATGGCGCGCGAACTCGGCCCCAAGAACATCCACGTCGCGCATCTGATCATCGATTCCGGCGTCGATACCGCCTGGGTGCGCGAGCGGCGCGAGCAGCTCTGGGACAAGGAAGCGCTCAACAATCCGGATCTGCTGATGCCGCCGGCCTCGGTCGCGGCGTCCTATTGGCAGCTCTACCAGCAGCCGCGCAGCGCCTGGACCTTTGAGCTGGAGATTCGCCCGTTCGGGGAAAAATGGTAGCATTGCACGTTCCGTCATGGCCGGGCTTGACCCCGGACATCCACGTCTTCACCTGTCCCACGTAGAAAGAAAGACGTGGATACCCGGCACAAGGCCGGGCATGACAGTAAATCAAAATAGGGGATTAACCCATGCGTGTTCTCGTGGTCGGCGCCGGTGCGATCGGCGGATATTTCGGCGGCAGGATGTTGCAGGCCGGCCGTGACGTGACCTTTCTGGTCCGCCCGAAGCGCGCCTGCGAGCTGGCCAGCACCGGCCTCGTGATCAAGAGCCCGAACGGCGACGTGACGCTGAAAAGTCCGTCCGCCGTCCAGGCCGACAAGCTCAACGAGAAATTCGACGTCGTACTGCTGAGCTGCAAGGCCTTCGACCTCGAGGACGCGATCAAATCCTTCGCGCCCGCGGTCGGGCCGCAGACTGCGATCATTCCGCTGCTCAACGGCATGCTGCATCTCGACGTGCTCGACAACAAGTTCGGCCGCGAGCGGGTGCTCGGCGGGCTGTGCGCGATCGCAGTGACGCTCAACGACAAGCGCGAGGTGGTGCAGCTGCAGCCGATGCAGTCGCTGACCTTCGGCGAACGCGACGGCAAGATGTCGGAGCGGGTCCGCGCCATCGCCGATGTCTTTGCCAGCGGCAATTTCGGGTCCGTCGCCAGCGAGCAGATCATCCAGGACATGTGGGAGAAGTGGGTGTTCCTGTCCTCGCTCGCGGCGTCGACCTGCCTGATGCGAACGGCCGTGGGTAATATCCTGGCAGCACCCGGCGGCAGGGATTTCCTGCTCGGCATGGTCGATGAGGTGACCGCGATCGCATCCGCCGCCGGTCATACCCCGCGTGGGCCGTTCGCAGAGCGCACCCGAACCATGCTCACGACCGAGGGCTCGGCCATGACGGCCTCGATGTTCCGCGACATCAAGGTCGGCGCTCCGGTCGAAGCCGATCACGTGATCGGCGACCTGATCGCGCGAGCGGAAGCCGCGAAGGTTTCGGTGCCCAAGCTGCGCACCGCCTATACCCATCTCAAGGCGTATGAAAAGCAGCGGGCTTAGGCCGCAATCCCTCGATTTCAATCGGCACGCGGTAACCGGGCACGGCAAAGGAGCCAGCGGGGTATTTGAGCGGCGCTGCCGGGTCCGGCGTGGCAACCTTTGACGGTGCCGGCGCGTTGTTGATTCTGTTCCGTCCTGGAAGGATTTGCACTTGAAGCCCGCTGATATCCTGGAATCGCCGGCCAGCCGTTGGGACAGGAAAATAGCCGCCGATCTCACTGCCGAGATGGAGCAGCATCTCGCGGAAAAGATTTCCACCATTCCGGCAATGCGCCGTTTCCTGGCCGTCAAGGGCTACCGCGAGCTGCCCGAAGCGATCGAGCGCGACATCGCCGGGGAAAGAGCGGCACTGAGGCCTTGCACGCGCTCATGCTGAGCATGCGCCGTTACGCCCTTGAGCGTCCGGGAATGTCGGCCGCGACCTTTCGCAATGCCGACACCGACAGCCGGAATGGCGCGATGCGCAGATGCAATTGGGCGGCGTGGTGTTCTCGGTCCTGGCGCAGATCGGCATCAAGGGCGAACAAGCCATGCACGCGCTGCGGATCCTGCGCAGTTTTGTCCGCGGCTTCGTCCTGCACGAAATCGGCGCGTCGTTCCTGGAGCCGCTTGAGTACGACCAGACCTACGAACTCGGCGTCAGGGTTTTTATCGAGGGACTGCAGGTGTTGCGGTCTTAAGTCTTGAGATCGTGAGAGTCTGGCTCGAAATGCAGCCGATGAGATCTGGTGCTTTCTATCGGCTGGTCATGGCCGGGCTTGTCCCGGCCATCCACGTCTTTCTTGCTCGTTGAAACAAAGACGTGGATGCCCGGCACAAGGCCGGGCATGACGGAAAATGATTCATGCATCTAGAGATGCGCGAGATAATGCGCCAGCGCGGCGATCTCTTCCTGGCTGAGCGGATAGGCGACATCCGTCATCGCGGCGCCGGCGCCGCCGGATCGCGCGCCCGATTTGTAGTCGTTCAGCGCCTTGACCAGATATTCCTCGCGCTGGCCGGCAAGGCGCGCGACGGCCTTGGTCCCCGCGAACGCATCGCCATGGCACGAGGCGCAGCGGCGGCCCGCGGCAGCCTGCGCGCCCTTCTTCGACAGATCCGGATTGTCGTCCGGCGCCTTGCCCGCCGGCGGCGTCAGCGAGGCGAAATAGGCGCCGAGCGCGCGGATGTCCTCATTGCTGATGTCCTGGGCGATCGGCTGCATCTGCTCGTTCTTGCGAGCACCGCCGCGAAAGAACACCAGCTGCCACTGGATGAACTGGTCCTGCTGTCCAGCCAGCGAAGGAATGTTTTCGGTTTGCGAAATGCCGTTTTCGCCATGGCAGCCGGCGCAGATCTCGGCCTTTTCCTTGACGGCCGCGGCGTCGGCGGCGTATCCCGACGCACCGCTCCCCATCCACATTCCGGAAATCAGCAGCGCAAAGAATCTGACAGGCAGTCTGGGGTAGCGGCGCATGATCGGCATCCTGTTCCTGTGCGGGTCGCTCGTTGATGGTTGGCGCCCTGAGCGGCGTAGTAAAATCACCAGATGGTGTAGCGAAACCACCAAAAAGCATGAGGCCGCAGCTGCCGGTCAAAGCAGCCGCAGCCCCATTATGTTCCGCGCTTACTTGCTGTAGCTGATGCGATAGATCGCACCGGCCCAGTCGTCGGCAACGAGGATCGAGCCGTCCTTGGCCAGAATGATATCGTCCGGCCGTCCGAGATAGCCCTGGTCGCCTTCGATCCAGCCCGATGCGAACACTTCCTGCTTCGGATTCTTGCCGTCCGGACCGACGATCACGCGCACGATGCGGCCACCCTGGTACTTATGGCGATTCCACGAACCGTGTTCGGCGATCAGGATGTTGTTCTTGTAATCGGCGGGGAACTGGCTGCCGGTATAGAACTTCATGCCGAGCGGAGCCACATGCGCGCCGAGCTTGAGCACCGGCGGGGTGAATTCCGAACACTTGTGACCCATCGCGAACTTCGGATCCGGAATGTCGCCCTCGTGGCAATAGGGATAGCCGAAATGCTCGCCCATATGGGAGATCATGTTGAGTTTGTCGCTCGGTGTGTCGTCGCTCAGCCAGTCGCGGGCGTTTTCCGTGAACCAGTATTTGCCGGAGCGCGGATCGACGTCACCGCCGACGCTGTTGCGAACGCCGAGCGCCACGAGTTCGGCGTTGCCGGTCTTGGGATCGACGCGGCGGATCTGCGCGACGCTGGTCGGGGGAATGCCGATGTTGAAGGGAGGTCCGAACGGAACGTAGAACCAGCCATCCTTGTCGGCCGCCAGATACTTCCAGCCATGGGCGGCGTAGGACGGCATGTCGTCATACACCACCTTGCCTTCGCCAAGATTGTCGAGATTGGCTTCGGCGTTGTCGTAGCGGATCAGCTTGTTGACGTTGATGACGTAGAGCGCGCCGTCCTTGAAGGCGATACCGGTCGGCATCGGCGGGTTCATGCCCTTGATGATGGTCTTGACTTCTTTCTTGCCGCCCTTGTCGACGATGGCATAGACGTTGCCGAGGCCGAACGAGCCGACGAACAAGGTGCCCTTGTCGCCCCAAGCCATCTGACGCGCGGCCAGGACGCCTGGTGCGTAGACTTCAATCTTGAAGCCCGGCGGCAGCTTGATCTTCTTCATCATCGTCGCCAGTTCGGCTTCCGATGCGCCGGTCGCGGGACCGGACGGCGGAGCCAAACCCTTTTGCGCTTCGGTTTCGTCGCCGAGGAACCAGTCATCCGGCGGGTGGGTCCAGAATTCCTTGTTGCCGGACTGATAAGAATGCAGGGGCTTTTGCTGGGCGTTGACCTGACCGGCCCCCGCCACAAAAGCGATGGCTGCGAACGCCAGAACAGATCGATTTAAGGCCGATTTCATCGCGTCACTCCCTATGCGGCCAATGGCTGGCCGCGCATGTTATTTATTTGGTGGTCTGGTGCGAGGTGGGTCAGACGGTACGATGCTAGCACATCCATTGCGGCTGAGAAGTGGCGGCATGCAACCCGATGACGTCAAAACCAATTGAGAAGGAATTTCTTCGGGCCGCTTTCATTTGAGACGATTTTTATTTTGCGGTTTTCGCGTTGCAGTGCGGCATGCACGCGCTGCCCGGCAGCCCTCGGGAAAAATCCATCGCCGCCGTGGTAGCCTGCCCACCGATCGATTTCATTTTATTTCCACGACAAAGCTTCCGTGAGAAAACCGACGCCATAAAAATACTGCCAAGGATGCTGCCATGACGCCGCGACCGTTCACGCTCGACATTCCCGACGCCGCCCTCGCCGACCTGAAAACCCGGCTTGGCCTGACCCGCTTGCCGGACGCCGCACCGGGTGAACCATGGGCTTACGGCAGCAGCGTCGACTATATGCGCGAGCTGGTCGGCTACTGGAAAGATCGCTTCGACTGGCGCGTGCAGGAAGCCGCCTTAAATGCCTTTCCGCAGTTCAAGGTGCCCTTGCACGACATCGACGTGCATTACCTGCACGTTCCCGGCAAAGGTCCGAATCCCTATCCGCTGCTGTTGCTGCACGGTTGGCCCGGCTCGGTCTACGAATTCCTGGACATCATCCCGCGGCTGACCGATCCCGCGCGCTTCGGCGGCGACCCCAAGGATGCCTTCACCGTCATTGCGCCGTCGCTGCCCGGCTACGGGCTGTCGTTCAAACCCGGGCAGAAGCGTTTTATTCTTCAGGACATCGCGGCCTGCGTGCACGATCTGATGACCAAGGTGCTGGGCTTCGAGAAATACGCGGTGCAGGGCGGGGACTGGGGCGGCGGCATCGCCTCGATCATCGGACAGAAATACACCGCCTCGGTCTGCGGCATTCATGTCAATTTGCTGTTCGCGCCGCGCGATCCGGCGGCAAAAGGCACCACGCCGGAAGAAGACCGCTATTTCGAAATTCTGCGCAACTGGCTCAAGGAAGAGACCGGCTATCAGCAGATCCAGGGCACCAAGCCGCAAACCCTGGCGTTCGCGTTGACCGATTCTCCCGCCGGGCTCGCCGCCTGGATCGCGGAAAAATTCCGCTCCTGGTCGGATTGCGACGGCGTCGCGGAAAACGCCATCAGCCGGGACCGCATGCTGGCGAATATCGCGTTCTACTGGTTCACCGGCGCGATCGGGTCGTCGTTCTGGCCCTATTACGGCCGCATCCATTCGACCTGGCCGATCTCGCCGGCGCAGCCGGTCACGGCACCCACCGGCTATGCGGCCTTCCCGAAGGAAATCATCGTGCCGCCGCGTTCCGTCGCGGAAAAAACCTATACCAATATCCAGCGCTGGACCGTGATGAAGAAAGGCGGCCATTTCGCCGCCATGGAACAACCGGAGGCGCTGGCCGAGGAGATCAAGGCGTTCTTCCGCCCGCTGCGGTAATAAGCCAGGAAGCAGCTACTTAGGCAGTTTGCCCGCTTCGATCGCGTCTATTTGCAAGGCGATGTAGCGGCTATAGATCCGGCACTGCGAAAAGGCGCCGCCGGTGAACCACAGGCCGGGCTGTCCGGTCCTGCTCCACATGTTGCGAAGTTCCTGGGTGTGGTTGTCGAACCCCCAGACGCGTCCGACGCGCTCGGCAACCTCCGTGCCGAACAGCGCGCCGACCAGGTGATCGATGCCCTTATAGCCGGTGGCCAGAACCACCAGATCCGCCTGAAGTGCCGAGCCGTCCTTCAGCTTCAACCCGTCGGCGACGAAGCAATCGATTTCCGACGCCTGGATCAGGCCGATCCTGCCGTCGGCGATCAGTTCGGACGCGCCGACATTGAAATAATAGCCGCCGCCGCGGGTGCGGAATTTCAACGGCCAGCCGGTGCCGTCCTCGCCGAATTCCAGCCGAAAGCCGACCTGCTCGAGCCGCGCCAAAAGCGGCGCGTCGAGCCTTTTCACTTCATCGGTAATCAGCCTGTGCGCGGCTTTTGTCACCTCCAGCGGCACGCCTGAATTCAGGACATCACGGACATCGATCGGGGGGCCATCGCCGAGATAGGTCCTGTCGTAGAGCTGCGCCGGCTCGACATTGACGATCATGGTCGGGCTTCGCTGCACCATGGTCACGTCGGCGCCATGGGCTTGAAGCTCCTGGCAGATGTCGTGCGCACTGGTGCCGGTGCCGAGCACGACCACCGATTTCCCGGTCCATTGGCTGCCGCCCTTGAACTGGCTGGAATGCAGCACGCGACCGGCAAAACTTTCCAGCGTTTCGACCTTGGGAATATTCGGCGTGCCGCTGACGCTGGTGGCCAGTACGATATGCCTGGGCCGAAGCGTGCGCGTGGACCCGTCAGCCTTTCGGATCTGCGCGGACCATTGCTGCGTGGCCTCGTTATAATCGGCGCCTTCGAAAACCGTTTCGGTCCAGAAATTGACCTCCATGATATCGACATAGCTTTCCAGCCAGTTCGCGATCTTGTCCTTCGGGATGTAGTCCGGAAAGTTTTGCGGAAACGGGAGATAGCGCAGGTGATTGACCGGCGTCTTGTTGTGCAGCTTGAGGCCGCGATAGCGCAGCCGCCAATTGTCGCCGACGCGCTTTTCCCGGTCGATGACCAGCGCATCGAGACCGATGCGCTTGAGCTCGACCGCCGCCGAGATGCCGGCATGGCCGCCGCCGACGATCAGCACATCCGGCTCGCGGCCCTCAAACGCGATCTCGGCCCGCCGCTGCTCCAACCAGTCCGGCCCGGCGAAATCGCGCATCGAGGAGGCCGATGCCGTCTTGCCCGAGCGCGCGTCGCAGATCCTGTCGAAGTCGGGAGCGGTCGACATCGTCCAAGCTTGCGGCGGCGCTCCGGGCAAACAGATCAGGCGGAGCGATCCGATGCCCGGCCCATTGGTGGTCTGAAACGAGATGACGGCCTCGACCACCTCGCGGCCCGCGACAACGGCGCGGCGGGGCGCCAGCACCGATGTGTCGGCCTGGAAGTCCGCCGCGTGAACCTCGGCGCCGCGCTGGATTAGTGCTTTGCACAATGGCTCGCGGCCGCTGAAGGTCGCCAGTTGCCAGGAAATCCCGAAAATATTGCGCCAATGGCTGTCGGGCAGGAAGAGATTGCCCATGGCGTCGGCATCCCGGGCCGCCAACGCGAGATTGAACGCGCCGATCCATTGATCCACAGCCTCCTCGGCCGAGGGCGCCAGTCGTTCCAGCATCACATTTCCCGATCGATCAATTCGTATTATTCCCCCCATCTGACAGGATGAATTGCCTGCGCTCAACCGGTTTTCTAAAATCCACCGACGCCAGGGAACCAACGCCGAGGCCTGCGGCTTAAGGACTCGGACTTTTGTCGTGGCCCGTCAACCAAGGCCCACCAAGATGAAGATGCTCAAGCGTCTCTTTCGATTTTCGCGCGCGCGGATGGAAATCCGCGGCAAACCGCAACCCGCACCGCAGGCTTATTCAGCGATCGACAATGACGAGTTTGCCCGGCTGCTGGGAAGTGGCCGGCTTGAGGACTTGAAAATCCTGGCGCAGAAGCTCAGCCGGACCCCGAAGGTCAGGATTTGAGCGACCCGCTCGCCTTAGCGTCATCGTCATCCTGAGGAGCGGCGTTTTCGCCGCGTCTCGAAGGATGAGCTCCAAGGACTCGTGGCCATGGTTCGAGACGCGCGCAAGAGGCGCGCTCCTCACTACGGCGGCTGCAATCAAACCACCGGCGAGCGGCCGCCGTCGACATTGATCGCGGTGCCGGTGATGTAGGAGCCCTGCTCGGAAGCCAGGAAGCAGGCCAGATTGGCGAACTCCTCCGCGGTGCCCATCCGGCCGAGCGGGACGGTTTTGGCGAGATTGCGGGTATAGGCGTCGAAATCGGTATCCGGCGCAGTCGCGGCATGCCGCTTGACCCATTGATCGCTGACGATCAGCCCCACCAGCATCGCGTTGACCAGGATGTTATGCGGGCCGCCTTCGACCGCCATCGCCTTGGTCAGCGCCATGCCGGCCGCACGCGACACCGAGGTCGGGGTCGATGAACCGGCGGGCGCCTTGGCGCCGATGTTCAAGACATTGATGATGCGGCCCCATTTGCGTTCCTTCATGCCGGGCCAAACCAGCCGGTTGAAGCGGATCGCGCCGAACAGTTTCAGATCGAGGTCCTGCTGCCACATTTCATCGGTTACGGTTTCGAACGACATCGCTCGCGAGGTGCCGGCATTGTTGACCATCACGTCGACCTTGCCGAAATGCCCGGCGATCTTCTCATAGGTACTGGAAATGTCGGCGGCTTTGGAAACATCGCAGACGTAGTCACGCACCTCGAGGCCATCCTTGGCCAATGCGGCCCGCGCCGCGGCGAGATCCTTTTCGCCGCGCGCCACGATCGCGACCTTGGCGCCGGATTCGGCAAACCGCCGCGCCACCGCAAAGCCGATCCCCTTGCTGCCGCCGGTGACGATGGCAACGCGATCTTTCATGCTGACTTGCATTCGATTTTCTCCCGTCGCGCCTTGTGCCGGCGTCTGTTGGTGGGTTTTGGCGGTTTCAGAGTAGTCGTCCGAGCGGAAATTGAAAACTGCTCACGTGACCGCTCATTTGGGCGACGCGGCC
>Ga0265314_10002047_pt1 | contig 21326 bp, 16 predicted proteins | sample 4126metaG_FD_203106 | JGI IMG/M metagenome (GOLD analysis project Ga0265314, IMG submission 203106) | Rhizosphere microbial communities from Carex aquatilis grown in University of Washington, Seatle, WA, United States - 4-1-26 metaG | ecosystem: Host-associated > Plants > Roots > Rhizosphere >... | reverse complement strand
CCGCCCGTTCAAACTTCATCCATCGTCATCGACAGCACTTCTTCCAGCGAAGTCCTGCCGCGCATCGAATTCAACAGCGCGCAGCGGCGCAGCGTGATCATTTCGGCCTCGAGCGCTTTGCCGCGGATGTCGAGCGCCGAACCGCCGTCGATCACCACGCGCCGGATGCTATCGCGCATACGCATCGTCTCGAGGATCGCGAAGCGGCCTTTGTAGCCTGCCGCGCAGCGTCCGCAGCCCTTGGCTTTAAACCAGGTCGCGGAGTCCGCCTCGGCTTCGCGCACGCCGTTTTGCAGCACGCGTTCCTTGGGCAGTTGCACGGCCTCTTTGCATTCGTTGCAGAGTTTGCGCAACAGACGCTGGGCCGCGATCAGGATCACCGAACTGGCCACCATGAACGGGTCGATGCCCATGTCCACCAAGCGCGTAATCGTACTCGGCGCGTCGTTGGTGTGCAGGGTCGAGAACACCAAGTGACCGGTAAGCGCGGCTTTGACGGCGATTTCGGCGGTTTCCGTATCGCGGATTTCGCCGATCATGACCGTGTCCGGGTCTTGGCGCAGGATCGAGCGCAGCGCGCCGGCGAAGGTCAGGCCGCGCTTTTCGCTGACCGGGACCTGGTTGACGCCTTCGAGCTGGTATTCGACCGGGTCTTCGACCGTGGTGATGTTGTCTTCGACGCGCAGCACTTCGCGCACCGCGGAGTACAGCGTCGTGGACTTGCCCGAACCCGTCGGGCCCGTCACGAGCACCATCCCGTAGGCTTGATTCACCGCCCAGCGGAAGTCTTCCAGCGCTTCCTTTTCGAAGCCCAGACTTTCAAGCGAGAGCGAAAGACCGGAGCTGTCCAGGATACGAATACAAACTTTCTCGCCGTGGATCATCGGCAGGATCGAGACGCGGAAGTCGACTTGGCGGCCCTTCACGCGCATCTGGAACTTGCCGTCCTGCGGCTTGCGGCGTTCGGCGATGTCCATCTGGCTCATGATTTTTACGCGCGAAACGATCGCCGGCTGCATCTTCTTCGGCGGCGAAGGCACTTCCTGGCACGCGCCGTCGATGCGGTACCGCACGCGCAGCTTGCGTTCGAAGGCCTCGATGTGAATGTCGCTCGCGCGCTTGTCGATGGCTTGAAGAATCAGCAGATTGACCAGCTTCACGACCGGCGAACCTTCGGACTTGATGTCCTCGGACAGGTCCATCGCGTCTTCTTCGGCCTGCTCTTTCAGTTCCAGGTCGCCGGTGGATTCGTCGGCCGTATTGAGCAACTGGTCCATCTGCTGCTCGGTGTCGACTTCTTCCTGGAACGAGCCTTTGATGGCTTTTTTGAGCGCGATGTCGCTGGCCACCACGGGCACGATTTCACAGCCGGTGACGAGCTTCACGTCGTCGAGAATCAGCACGTCGAAGGGATTGGCTAGGGCCACCGTCAGCATCTTGCCCAGGCGCGCGATCGGCAGCACCTGGTAGGTCTTGCACTGGTCTTCGCTGAGTTTTTCGAGTGCGCCGGGCGCGGGCCGGACCTTATCCAGGTTGACCGGGTGATAGTTCATCTCGCGCGCGATGACTTCGACGATCTGGTGCTCTTTGGCCAGGCCCTTCTGGATCACCAGCTCGGTCAACGTCATGTTGGGATCGCGTTCGGCCTCGGTGACCAGCGCTTCGCGCTGATCGTCGGGCAGCAATCCATACTTGGTCAGGATCGCGCCGAGCTTTTTATCGAACTTAGCGGCCATCTTCGCACCCCAAAGGTCTTACTTTTTCAAAAAGCCCAGCAATCCGCCCTTAGCCGGCTCGGCGGTCTTGCGTTCTTCTGGTTTCGCATCGTCTTTCGCGGCTTCAGGCTTGGCCGGATTGGGCGTCGGCGGTGGCGCGGGCTTGGCCGTGGATGCCGCCGCCTGGCCAGCCGCCGGAGCGGGCGCTGGGCCCGCGGTTGGGCGCGGACCGGCAAATGCGGAGAGTCGGGCGCCGGTCGCGGGCGCGGGTCCGGCCGAAGGCGCTGCCGCCGGCGCGGGTTTTGGCGCAGCAACAGCTTGCGCGGCCGCAGGCGCGGCTGACGGTGCCACAGGTTTTGGAGCCGCCGGTGCGGCTGGTGCCGCAGGCTTCGCCGCTGCCTGAGCTGCCGCAGGTGCGGCCGCCGGGGCAGATGCCGCTGCCGGCGCCGCCGGTTTCGCTCCGGGCGCCGCCGCTGCGTTCGCCGAAGAGACCAAACCCGGCGGGCGCTGCAAACCCACGCTCGTATCGTTGAGCAGAAGTGCGCCGAGGCCCGTCAGCTTGTCCGAAGACTTCGCCTTGGCCTTGTAATCCTTGAAGAGCCGCTCCTGCACCGCACGGATGTCGGTCCACGTGCTGATGTACTGGCAGATCTTGGCTCCGCAGATGTTCTCGAGTTCGTCGAGCACGTCGTGGTTCATCAGGCCCGCGCCGACGATGATCAGCATGTCGCCGATGCGTTCAAGCGGCAGGAACTGGTACTCCTGCATGATCTGCAGTGGGAAAATGTCGAGCATGTCCTTCGCGATGTCGTATTGCTCGGCGGACAGAAAAGGCAGATTGAATTGCTGCGAGACGGTGACGGCGATGGACTCTTCGGTGACAAACCCCAGCTTGACCAGCGCTTCGCCCAGGAAGCAGTTCTGCTTGCGCTGTTCGGTCATGGCCAGCTTGACCTGTTCGTCTGTGACGAGGCCTTCGCCGCGCAACAGTTCGCCCAGCCGCCGCTTGGTCATCCGTGTTACACGAGCCGCCATAGCTTGCCCTCGCCCTGCGCCTTTCCGGTCCCTGCGTTACGTCACGGCTAAAACTTCTGGAAGGTCTTCTTCAAGTCTTCCGGATCGTGGCTGTAGCTGACCGCCTGGTCGTAGGTGATCGTGTTGCGCTTGTAGAGTTCGTAGAGCGCCTGGTTCATCGTGCGCATGCCGAACTTGCCGCCGGTCTGGATCGACGAATAGATCTGGTGAATCTTGTCGTCGCGAATGTTCGCGCGAATGGCGTCGCTGGGAATCATCACTTCAGCGGCCATCACGCGGCCTTTGCCCTGCGCCAGCGGGAGCAACTGCTGGCAGAAGACGCCTTCCAGCACGAACGAGAGCTGCGTGCGGATCTGGTTCTGCTGCGAAGCCGGGAAAACGTCGATGATACGGTTGATCGTCTGGACGCAGTTCGACGTGTGCAGCGTGGCGAAGGTCAAGTGGCCGGTTTCGGCCAGCGTCAGGCCCAGTTCGATGGTTTCCTTGTCGCGCATTTCGCCGATCAGCACGACGTCCGGGTCCTGGCGCAACACGTGCTTGAGCGCATGATTGAAGCCCAGGGTATCGGGGCCGACTTCGCGTTGGTTGACCAGGCATTGTTTGTTGCGGTGCACGAATTCGATCGGGTCTTCGATCGTGATGATGTGGTACTGGCCGTTCTGGTTGATGTAGTCCACCATCGCGGCCAGCGTCGTCGATTTGCCCGAACCCGTCGCGCCGGTGACCAGCACCAGGCCCTTGGGCATATCGCACAGCTTCACGCAGACATCGCGGGGCACGCCCAGGTCTTCGAAGTTCTTGATTTCGTAGGGGATCACGCGGATCGCCGAGCCGATCGCGCCGCGCTGGTAGAACACGTTCACGCGGAAGCGCCCGATCCCGCCAATGCCGAAGCTCATGTCCAGTTCCTTCTCGGACTCGAACTTCGCGATCTGCTCGTTGTCGAGAATGGAGTAAATCAGCTTCTGGGTGGCTTCGGCGTCCAGCATGTCGTATTCGGTCGGCATCAATGCGCCGTCGACGCGGATACGCGGCGGAGAGCCTGCACTGATGTGCAGGTCGGAGCCTTTGCGCTCGATCATGACCCGCAGGAGTTCTTCGAGGGTGATCATGGGTCTTGGCGGGCCTCCCCTGCTGCAGCTTGATGCACAACAGGCAACTCAAGCTTCCAACGAAAAGCTACCACGTGGAATCTAATTCGTGCAAAAGGAACCGAACTTTCCCCGTTGCACTTTGTGCAAGGCATAGGAAACCTAGCACATGGACAAAATCTGTCAAGCCTTAACTAAGTACCCGTACCCCCCGCCCCTCGAACTTCAGCTTGCCTGACGCAAACCATCTGATGGCCTCAGGATAGATTTCCCGTTCGGCTTCCTGCACCCTGTGCGCGAGGGTTTCGGCGGTGTCGCCATCCAGCACGGGAACTGCCTTTTGGGCCAGGATCGGACCGTGATCGTACTCGTTGTCCACGAAGTGCACCGTACAGCCCGTGACCTTGCATCCAGCCTTAAGCACCGCTTCGTGCACTCGGTTGCCGTAAAAACCCTTTCCGCCAAAGCTTGGCAGAAGCGCTGGATGAATATTGAGCACCCGGTTCTCAAACTCTTTGGGGATTTTGAGCAGCGAAAGAAACCCGGCTAGGCAGATCAAGTCCGGTTGGTACGGCTTGACCGCGGCGAAGAGCGCTTCTGAGAAATCCTCCGGCAGCACGAATTTTTTGCGCTCAACCACGCCGCAAGGCACGCCGGCCTTCTTGGCACGCTCCAGGCCAAAGGCATCCGGCCGACTCGCCAGTACGTACACGACCTCGGCGGGGAGCTTACCCGCCGCGCGCAGGCTCAACAGGTTTTCCAAAGTGGTCCCGGAGCCGCTCAACAGGACGGCCAGCCGGACGGGCTTTACGGATGCGCTCACGAAGTTCCTCCCCACGCGACAAGCGGACGCCGGACCCTGCGGCCCGCTTCCGGTTTTCGGCGCGGATTGGAGAAATTCAAGGAGAAGGAAATAAGTACGCTTGCCATATTTTAAGCGTTAGTCATTGACTTCACGCTACATGTACGAAGGAGAAAGGGCGACGAAAATACGACCGACTATAATAAGCCGTGTTATGCTGATTTTTCTTCATTTAGGAGACCAATAATGGATCGGCGACAGTTAGAGAACATTTTGAAGTATATTTCTCTGGTGCCGATAGACGGCACTACCGATGAAATGACTCCTCATTGGCACTCTTCGACGGGACTGGTGGCGAAGATTCAGAATATGGTCAGCGAATTCGATGAGAGTGATCTTCCTCGCCCACAGCTAAAAGCCTACATGGAAGCTGCCGAGAAGTTAATGACTTGGCGCGGTGGAATCTGTCGCGATGTTAACATCCCGGGACTAATGGGAATTCTAAAGAAGCTCAAAACTGCAATAGAGGAGACCCTAAGGGCTCCAATTCCCCAAACAGAATCTATGTTTCCATACATCAAAGACGACTTGCTGCGGGACATGCTTGATCGTGATTTTATGGATGCGCGAGTTGCCAATGAATTCCAACAATGGAAGGCGTGCATTGTACTTTGCGGTGGGATTGTGGAAGCCCTACTCTATGAGTATCTATTGCGCGATCCTAGATGGACGATGGATGCAGCCCGCAAATCGCTACCAAAGAAGGACATTACAAAGACAGATCTTGCCAACCAGTGGAGCCTCGCGGAGCTTATTAAGTTCGCCGTGGATAATGGCATTATAAAGAAATACAAACAGGCCAGCTTGGACGACGTAATCCGTACCCCACGCAACCTCATACATCCGATGAAAGAGGTTCGCCAAGCTGGGCGCGTAGATCAAGGTGCAGCGAGAATGAGTCTTGCAATGTTAGAGGAAATAAAATCCGAGCTCGAAAGCGTGAAGGGACCGCCACCATAACGCCGGGCGATGTAGTGAGCAGGTTCCTGCACAGTGCGTCTCTGTTGTCCTTGCCAGTCACCTAAGCTCGTGCGCCGCACGCGCTGTTTCCAAAGGAAGACCCGCGCACGCCGGAAACACACATTCCCTCAACTTCTTCAACTTTTAAATCCACACAAATGAATGGGTTGTGAGATAGTTCGATAAATTTTGTTTCATAACCCGGTTTTCGACGCCTATATATATATATATGGGTTATTGTGTTCGTGGAGCGGCCCCCTCCACGGAACGCAGGTCAGGGGTGTACCGCTTGGAACGTCGTCCGCCGCGCACCGCAACTTTCACCATTCGTATAACTCAACGCAAAACTGGCCGATTGTGCACAAAATTTAAGAATTTCATGCACGCGCAATTCATTCTCGATTCGGAAGTTAAACGAATGTACCAGCCCAATTCGGCGGAAAACGATAAATTGAGGTGCACTCCAACTTACACGAATGTGTGCACCACTTTAGCCGTTGGCGGGACGGGTGACTCGTTGGATTTGATCCGCCGTTCGGGTGCCATGGGTCGCGGTCTTTCGCAACCCATGCCGCCGTTGGCAAGGAGGCCCATAATCCGAACGCGAGTAACCGAGGGAAATGCACATACGTGCACATTTTTGCAAGAAAATCACGACGAAGACTGGGTGCCAAGACCTGCGTTAATACCCCTGCGCGCGCCACTGGCTCTTGCACTTCCACTGCGCGCCGAAGCCGCCCTGGATCTGGTGCTGGTCGAGTTCCAGCTTCACTTCGCCGCTCAGGAGTTTGCCCGCGCTCGTGTCGAGGTCGATGCGCCCGCTGGCCGTGCCTTTGATGTTCACTTCGGCGAAGCGGATTCCGCCCCACGCCACCAGCGCGCGCGATTCGGAGATCTCGCCGTGAAAGGAGAGCTTCGCAATCGTCTGCCCGCCCGAATGCTGCACTTCATCGACGTGATAGGTCAGGTTGAGCAGCGATTTTGGGTACCACGGCAACGGGTAAGGCATGGGCTGGGTTTGCTGAAACGAATGTCCCTGCGTCAGGTCGCCATGCGCGGACGGCAGCAGAAAGGCCAGTTCGCCGGGCAGCGTCAGCGCGTCCGCGGTGCGCCATGCCAGTGGTTCGGCGGCGGCTTCGTTTTCGACAAACGCGTTGCCGTTCCAGTCGAGTACGTACCAGGGAGCGGCGGTAAACGCGTGCAAGCCCGCCTGCGCGTTGGGGCCGCCAGTGGGCGTCCAGAGATGCACGCTCTTGCCGTCTTCGCGTTCGTCCAGCTTGGCCGCATTGAAGCGCAGCGACTTGACCGTATCGCCCGGCTTCCATTCGCGTTCGCCCGAAGGCACCTTTATGGCCAGTCGCCCACCCTGCATTTCGAGAACCACTTCCAGCTTGGCCTTACCCGAACTTCGATCCAGGTAGTTCAAATGCCGGCCATCGTTTTCGGCTTTAAGTTCTTCGTCGCGTTCGACGGTCATCGTCCACGCCGGCGAGAAAGCATACGGTGCGGAAGCTTTGGGCGTTTCGACGGGTTCCGCGGCCCAAAGGCCGCCGGCAAAAATAGAAAGGAGAATCGCGAGTGCCGCTAAGCGCATGAAGCTCAACCTTTGCAAAGGCCTGATCCCGTGTGCGCCGGAGATAGCCAGAGGTGCAATGCTTTCATCGGTTAGACGCCGTGCGCGATGAATCCTCTTATACGAGGAACATAAAAGAACGTAAGTTCTGAAAATATTAGGGTAGGCGGCGTTTCACGTAAGCTATTTGATTGTCAGGGTATACTCGCCGTCAGTACCCCACATGCCACAGACGCGGATAAAATATATGCCGCCGGATTTAAGCTCGACCTCCGTGGTCACGTCCGCCCCTTTAGTATTAACGTAGTTGCTCTTGATCTCGCTCTTGCTGGCGTTGTAGATCAAAATTTGGGGGGTTAGCGAGGTCGAGCGGTTCTGCACGGTCGCAGTGAGCGACTTGGCGCCTTCGGGGACCTGGACTTTGTAATAGTCGGAATCCTGGTCGTCGAGAATGTTGGCTTCGAGCGGCGTTTTGAGGTCCACCGGCGTGGCGGTCAGGATCGTATCGTTCGGTTCGTAGGCGTCGTACGCGATCTGCGGCAATATCTGAAACTGGTAAGCGCCCTTCGAGCCCCAGTCGCCGCGCACGCACAGGTAATAGCGCTGGCCCGGGTCGCCGACGAAATGCAGGTCCAGGTCCGCGCCCGCAGTGCCGCTGGTCTTGCCTGCGTGCTGGGCTTTCTTTTCATTAAAGACTGTGAGTACGGCTTTCAGTCCCGCCGAACGGTTCTTCAGGACAACTTTATAGTCGTCCCGGACGCGGGCCGTGGTGGAGAAGACGAAATAATCCTGGTCGTTATCGCGGTTGATTTCACCCGTAACCATCGTGGCAAGTTCGATCCCGTTGGGTGTGAGGATCTCGTCGTTGGGTTCTTTCTCTTCGGTCACCTTGGCGGGGTTGGCGAGTTCCTTTTCGTATTCGTCCGCCTTCTGCGCGCCGCCCAGTTCGGGGGCCTTGCGGAAGTACTCCGCGGCGCCCTTCAAGTCGCCGGTGGCCGCGGCAAACTGGGCCATGTTCGCGCTGGCCGGCTGCAAATCGGGGTTGATGGCCAGGGCCTTCTTGTAATGCGCCTGCGCGGCGGCGTAGTTCTGCTCGTCGGCATACAGCGCGCCCAGGTTGGATTGCAGCGACGCGAGGTCCAGTTGCGGCGCCAGCTCAAGGAAGATTTTCTTGGCTTCGCCCGCCTGTTTGGTTTCGAGCAGTGTGATGGCGGCTTCGAGCTTCTTGCGCACCTCGGCTTCGAGCGGCTTGCCGAACTTCTTCTGATGCTCGGCCTCGATGCCCGGCGTGGTGACGTAGTACAGATTATTGATCGTAACGACATTCGTGCCCGCCTGCTGCACGCCGGGCGGGTTGGCCGTGCTCATGCGCCAGACGAGGTACCCTGCCCCACCCAGCCCGCCGAGGAAGATCAGCAGGATCAGCACGAGTACTCCGCCGGAGACGCCGCTTTTCGCGGGCGGCATGGGCGGCCCGGCTTGCGGCATTCCGGAAGGCGGCGGCGGCAATGGCGTGTACGCGCCCGTCGTGGGCGGCGGCGCCGATGGCAGCGGCGGCGGGCCGGCATTGATCGTGGGCAGGCCCGTGGGAATCTGCGGCGGCGTAGCATTGGAGCCAACTGCCAGCGTCGGTTGGTACGCGGCCGGATCGGGAGCGGCATGGATGGCCGGGCCGGGAACGAACGTTGGGGCGGTCTCGCCCAGCCGCGCACGGCATTCGCGCAGGCCGCCCAATAGCGTCGTGGCGTCCGGGTAGCGCTGGTTGGGTTCTTTGGCCAGGCAGCAGTCCAGCAGCGCCGCCGTGAAGGGCGAGACATCCGGGCGCAGGGAGCGCACCGACTGATGCGGCTGATGCAGCGTGGCCAGCACGATTTGCATCGACGTCGTCCCGGTGAACGGCGCGTGCCCGCCCAACAGCGCGTACAGCGCCGCGCCCATCGAGAAGACGTCTGACGTCTTGCCCGCATTCTTCGCGTCGACGGCCTGCTCTGGCGCCATGTAGCCCGGCGTGCCCATCGTGTACTGGCTGCCGGTCAGCGACGCGCCCATCTCTTCGCTGCGCGCAAGGCCCAGATCGGCGAGCTTGGCGCGGTGGAATTCGAAGCCCTCGCGTCCTTCCGCCCGGGGGAGGAGAATGTTCTCGGGCTTGATGTCGCGATGTACAATGCCCTTGGCGTGCGCCGTGGCCAGGCCTTCGCATGCCGCGATGCAGATTTCGAGGGCCAGCGCTTCCTTCAGGCCACGCTCGCCGAGGCTCTTAAGTTGGCGCAGGTATCCGCCGGCCGAGAGCCCCGCGACGTACTCCATGACGATGTACGAGAGTTGGCTGGCCTCGTCGCGGTTCACGTCTTTCACATCGACGAGGAAGGGCGAGCGAATCTGCGCGGCAAGCTGCGCTTCGCGCACGAAGCGCTGCACCAGGTCCGCGCGTTCGGCCAGCGGCGCGGGCAGCACTTTGACGGCAACCTCGGCGTTCAAGCGCGGATGCAGGCCGTAATACACCGCGCCCATGCCGCCTTGCCCGAGCTTCGAGAGCAGCGGAATTCCGCCAAGCGTCGGAACCTGGTGGCCCTGGAAGACCACGCGCGGGCAATCGCGCAGCAGTTTGTCGCCAAGCAGATCCTGGGGCGGGATCGAAGGCCGGAACTCCGACGACGGCGCAAACGGCCCGGCGGGCGTGTAGCCGCGCGCAGGGGTCCCATCGGGGCCCAGCGTGCTTTCGTCGCCTCGCGGAGTATCGCTCATGAATGATTTCCGGAACCGCTCCTCTTTATATCCGAGGAACCGCGCCCGCCGCAAACGCCGACTTGCGCGGGGCTCAACTCGCCTTCGCGGCGGCTTTGGCCGGCGCGACGAGAATCTTGTCGACGCGGTTGCCGTCCATATCCACGACTTCAAACCGGAAGCCGTCCCAGACAAAATGATCGCCTTCGCGCGGAACGCGACCCACGTTCAGCATCACGTAGCCGCCCAGCGTGTGGAAGTCGCCGCGGTCTTCGCCGGGCAGCGTGCGTTCGAGCTTCACCGCTTCCTTGAACTCGGACAGCGTCACGCGCCCGTCGAAGAGCCACGAGCCGTCTTCACGTTTGACCACGCGCGTGCTCGCGGGCTCTTCCTGCTCGGGCATCTCGCCGACGATCCCGCCGAGAATGTCGCTCAACGTCACCACGCCGACCACGTTCCCGAACTCGTTGACCACCAGCGCGAGGTTCTTGCGCGCCGCGCGGAACTGTTCGAGCAGCTTGAGGCCGGTCATGCTTTCGGGCACGAACAGCGGTTGTGTGAGCAACGTTTGCAGGTCAATGCGCTTGTCCTGCAGCAGATGCTTGTAGAGCGATTTGACCGAGACAATCCCCAGCACCGTCGAGGGGTCCTTGCGGCAGACGGGGTAATAGGTGTGCCCGCTGGCGATGGCCTTCTCCCAGTTCTGCTCGGAGGTCGCATCCGCGTCGATCCACACGATCTCCTTGGCCAGCGTCATCAGCGTCTTCACGCGCCGGTCGCCAAGTTGGAAGACGCGGTACACGATCTCGCGCTCGGAACTTTCCAGCACGCCGGCTTTGGCGCCTTCGTCGAGCATGATCTTGATCTCTTCTTCGGTTACGGGCGCTTCGGCAGCCTTCGCGATACCCAGCAGCTTCGAGAGGCTGTTGACCGAGACCGTGAGGCCCCAGACCAGCGGTGCGGCGAGCCTCGAGAGCCCGCGCATCGGGTGTGCGACAAAGCAGGCGATTCTGTCCGCGTACGCCAGCGCGATGCGTTTGGGGACCAATTCGCCCAGCACGAGCGAGAAGTACGCCATCAGCCCAACGACCAGCGTCACCGCGATGGTCTCGGCGTAGGGTTCCAATTGCGGAATCTGCGCGATCAGCGGCGCGAGATACCGGCCCAGGGTCGCGCCGCCGAATGCGCCAGCGAGCAGGCCCACCATTGTGATGCCAATCTGAATCGTGGAAAGCAGGCGTTCGGGGGATTCGGAGAGTTCCAGCGCCACGGCCGCGCCGCGCTGGCCTTCGCCTTTCAGCGCACGCAAGCGCGTCTTGCGCGCCGCGACGATCGCGATTTCCGACATCGCGAACACACCGTTGGCCAGGATCAGAAAAAAGATGATCGCGATTTCGACCAATACATCCGACATTGCGGGCTCCTTTTACACCTCATCGCAGGAGCCCCTAGAATACCACTGTCTTGAGCCAATCGTATAGGAGCTTCCCAGCCGCGACGGCCAGCGAGCCATATGTCACGCGCACGAACCAGATCGGGCTCAGGCGCTTGTTCAGCCACGCGCCCAGCAGCACGCCCAGCGGACCGATCAGCATCAGCCAGAGCGCATAACTGAAGGTCTCCGCCGTGAGCTGCCCTGCGATCCAGATAAAGAAGGGAATCTTGAGCGAATTGAACGCAAGGAAAAAGCGTCCCGTCGTGCCGGTGAAGATGCGTTGGTCGAGCTTCTGCGGAAGCATGTACATGATCAGGATCGCACCGGCCGCGTGGCCGAACATCGTCGTGATGCCCGCGGCGATCCCAATGGGAATGGCCTGCCAGAGCTTGGGTTTCCACGCCGGCGCGTCGGCAGGCGGACGGTAGACAAACGGAATGATCACGAAGGTCACCGCGATCATCGAGACGATGAATTTCAGCCAGGCTTCGCGGTGCTTCATTAACGCCAGATCCTGCGCATCCCTCGAGAAATAGGCCAGCAGGAATGCGCCCGCGAGGGTCCCGATGGTCATGCCCGGCGCGATCAGCCAGAACGAACGCGGGTTCCATTCGCGCGGAAATTTTCGCACGGTGGCCATGTCGCAGGCCACCAGCACGGGCAGCCACATTCCATTCACGAAAGCAAAGGGGGCCACTTGGTACATCAGCGGTGCCGCGATCACGCCCACGCCCGCGCCGAAGCCGCCCTTCGAAACCGCCGTCACCAACAGCGCCAGGAGCGCGGTGATGATGTAGGCGACCGGGTGATCCCACGCGGGCGGCGGCACGATCCATTGCTGCACAAAATCCATGGTGCGGGTCTCTCGTTATCGAGGAAGGTTCGTGGTCACGCGTTGCGCCGGGGCTTGGCCGCTTTGGCCGTGGCGGCGCCGCTCCGTCGCGCGGGCGCTTTGGGCTTGGCTTCGCCCTTTGAGCCGCCCAGGCCCAGCTTGGTCATGCGCTGCAACAAGGTTGTGCGTTTGATCTGCAAGAGCTTGGCGGCCTGCGAACGATTCCCGCGCGCGCGTTCAAGCGCCTGTTCAATCAGCGCCTTCTCGTATTGCGCCAAGCGCGCGTCGAGGCCCTGCTCGCCCGGGCCCTCCCCCACCCCAAATTGGACGTGGGCCGCGCGCGTCTGCGGCGAGACCACGACCTGCGGACTTTCCGTGGCCCCGCCCGTGCCACGCCGGAAGGGCTCAGGTAGGTCGTGGAGGCCGATGACCGGTTCGCGCGCGAAGACCAACGCGCGTTCGACCGCGTTGCGCAGCTCGCGCACGTTGCCCGGATAGTCGTGCGCCGCGAACGCGGCCAGCGCCTGCGGCGTGAACGCGGCAAACGCTTTGCCCGCCTCCTTCGCAAAGCGTTCCGCGAAATGGCAGCACAATAAAGGAATGTCTTCGCGCCGCTCGCGCAGCGGCGGGACCTTCAGCGAGACCACGTTGAGGCGGTAAAACAGGTCGGCGCGGAAGCGCCGTTGCGCGACAAGTTCCGCGAGGGGCTCGTTGGTCGCCGAGACCACGCGCACATCCACAGTCCGCTCGGCGCTCGCCCCGACGCGGCGGATCGTGCCATTTTCGAGCACACGCAAAAGCTTGGTCTGGCAGCCAGGCGACGTGAGCCCAATTTCGTCGAGGAACAGCGTTCCGCCGTGCGCGGCTTCGAAAACGCCCGCGCGCGGGGTCTCTGCGCCGGTGAACGCGCCTTTCTCGTGGCCAAAAAGTTCGCTCTCGAGCAGGTTCTCGGGGATCGCTCCGCAATGCAGGGCGATGAACGGCCCGCTTGCGCGCCGGCTCGAATCGTGGACCGCGCGTGCGACGAGTTCTTTGCCCGTGCCCGACTCGCCTTCGACCAGCACGGGCGATTCCGCGGGCGCGGCCTGCCGGATTGTTTCGCATAACTCGCGCAGCGGCGCTGAATGCCCGACCAATCCCGTGAGCGGCGTAGACGCCAATTCCGCTTTCAGCGCCAAGCCCTGGCGTAGCGCTAAACGGCGGCGCACCGCGCGTTCGATCGTGCGCATAACTTCCGGAACGTCGGCGTACGGTTCGAGCACGTAATCGAACGCGCCGCGCTGCATCGCTTCAACGACCACGCGCGGGCTCGATTCATGCGTCGAGATGATTACCGCCGCGAAGCGGTCAACCTTGAGGATCGCTTCGAGCACGTCCATGCCCCAGGCCGTCTCCATGCGCAGCGAGCACAGCACCACGCCGTATTGCAGGCGCGGCGCAAGCTCCAGGGCTTCGCGCCCGTCGAGAATCTCTTCCACCAGCCAATCGGTTTCGCGCAGCGCGGCTTGAAATTCTGGCTGGCCAAAGCCCCCAATCAGGAGCAGCCGTTCGCGCGGCGTCCCGGGCGGGCGATGATTCGTGGTGACGGGCATGGCGTGATGTTCGCTCCCGCGCGCAGCCCGTCAAGGCGCGGGAACAGCGCGCATGCCGCGGAAATCCGAACCAAATTCAAGCAATCGGATTGACTCAAATCGAACTTGGGGCCAACATCGCTCATGCTTTCAGGTCCTAATAAATGATTTTGTACGTCATCAATAAAGAGGAGGACTTCCATGCCCACTTTCGGCGATCTCAACAAACAACAACTGTACGTCGACCTGGTCGATGTGCTGAACACGCTCTTCGGCATGCATCCGGGCTTTCGCGCCGCGCACGCCAAGGCGTTGGTGTGCAAAGGCACCTTCTCGCCTTCGCAAGACTCGGCGACTTTGAGCCGCGCGCAGCACTTCAAGTCCGATGTCCCGGTGACGGTGCGCTTTTCGAACGGCACCGGCGTGCCGAACATTCCCGACGCCGACCCGAACGCGACGCCCAAGGGAATTGCGATTCGCTTTCATACCTCCAACGGGGAGACGGACCTGATCGCGCATTCGGCCAATGGCTTTCCCGTCCCCACCGCGGAAGAATTCCTCCTGCTGCTGCGGGCGATCGCGGCCAGCGGCCCTGGCGCGGCCAAACCCACGCCCGTCGAACAGTACCTCGGCAGCCACCCGCGCACGCTCGCCTACGTCCAGATGCCCAAGCCCACGCCGGCGAGCTTCGCCACCGAAAATTATTTCGGCCTGCATGCGTTTCGCTTCATCAACGACAAGCGCGAAGGCCATTTCGGGCGCTACTTCATCAAGCCTGTCGCCGAAGTAAAGCATCTGAGCGCCGAAGAAGCGGCCAAGCAGAGCCCCAATTTCCTTTTCGAAGAATTGCCCAAGCGCCTGGCCAAGGCGCCGGTGCAGTTCAAGCTCTTCGTCCAACTCACACAGAAGGGCGATCCGACAAACGATGCCTCGCAGCCCTGGCCGGCCGAGCGCTACCAGATGGAGCTGGGCACGCTGAGCCTCACCGCCGCCCTGCCGGACAGCGCCGAAGCGGAGAAAAAGCTGATCTACGATCCGGTGCGCCTGATCGACGGCATCGAACTCGGCGACGATCCGCTGCCTCTGGACCGCTCGGGCGTGTACGCGGTCTCGTTTGTTCGGCGCAACCCGGATTAGTGAATGGACTCGTAGCGCAAAAATTTAAATTGTGATAAGTTCCCCAACCTAAATATTGGGATCGGGAACCGTTCCATGTCCTCCATTTCCCTTCCGCTGGCCTGCGGGTTTGGTGGTCCAGAATTAGCGCTCCTGCTCCTTGCCATCCCCATAGCGGGCGCGGGCCTGCTCTTCTTTTGTTATTGGCCGTACAAGGCCGCGATCGCGGGACTGGCCAAGGGTTCCTTGATGGGCCGGCCAATGGCGCTTTTTTGTGCGGCCATGCTGGGCGGGCTGGCGTGGTGCGCGTGCTTTTGCGCGGCAATCGTATTCCTGCTTAAGATCCCTCCTGGCGGTGGAGTATTTCTTTTGGTCGCGCTGAGCCTGGCCGGCGGAATTGGCTGGGCCGTGATGTTGTTCGCCTGGCTGTTCGGGCGGAAGCAACCCATGCCGGCCATGTTTCCACAGACGCCCAAGCCGAAACTGCAAATCTGGGCGCAGGATCTGGTCGTGGCGCTGCTTTGCTATGGCACAGGCTTGAGCATCCTGAATCTGATCTTTGAAGGGAAGGACCAGTCGCATATGGACACCTTCCTGAGCTGGGCTTTCTACCTGCTCGTGGCGGGAACCATCGGCCTGCTCATATCCGCAGATGTCTGCCGCCGCAGTGCCTCGGGCCAGGAGCCGGTCAAACGCGGCGCGATCTTCGTGATGGTTTTCACGCTCTTCCCGCTCACGCTGCCGTTCGCGCTGATCGCCTGGCAACGCTGGCGCAAGGGGCTCGCTTGAATCGAATTCGGCACCGCCTGCGCATCGGACCGCGCGAATTTTAGCCAACTTATTCAAAGGAATTCCCCGCGCCGCGCCCTCCCATTTCAGCCAAGGAGAGGGAATATGCGAATTCTCGGGATTGTTGCCTGCTTCATATTTACGCTTCCCGCGTGGAGCGCCGACACCCCGGAAGTGGGCATTGTCAGCCATGTCTCCGTCACGTCCAATCGGGTGCCGGATGTGTCGAGCATGGAAGCCTGGAAGAAATCGTTCATCAAACCTAATATGACCGACGCCGAAAAGGCCCTGGCCATCTGGAAGACGGTCGTGATGTTCGGGCTCGAAGGCGCGCCGATTGCCGAACACATGGGCTCCACGGAACCCTGCGTGCACGACCCGATCAAGACCTTCAATGTGTATGGCTGCAATTTCTGCGACTGCGATGGTCGAAGCGCTGGGACGCTACGTGGGCCTCGAAGTGCGCGGCTGGAATTTGAACGGGCACTGCGTCTCGGAGATTTACTACGACAAAGCCTGGCATCTGCTCGACGCCGCCTACGTCAATTATTTCCCGAAACCGGACGGCAATATCGCCGGGGTTGAAGAATTGAAAGCCGCCGCCAAGGAATGGTACGACAAAAATCCCACCTACCTGGGCAATGGCGACAAGCTCTACCAACTCATGCGCAGCGGCGAGTGGAAAAAAGGCCCTCCCATTTTTGCCGCCTGCCCGACCATTGATGAAAATGGCGGTTACCCGTGCACGGTTTGCAATGGCTGGCAGGCGACCATCGTGAATTACGACGGCACGCACGGCACGCCCAACCAGTACGACCACGGCTACCACCAGGGCTATCAGGTGAATATCCAACTGCGCAAAGGCGAACGCCTGACGCGCAACTGGTCCAACCAGAGCAAGAACCTGCCGCTGCCAGAAGGCTTGCCGCCGGAATTCCTCGATCTGAAAATCGGCGCAGGCGCGCTGGCCAAAACACCGCTTTATGGCGACCTTTCCAACGGCCGCATCGGGCATGGCCTGCATGAATACAACGTGCCGCTCGCCGATGGCGCTTTCCGCTCCGGTGCGCTGCTGGCCGAAAATCTCGCGACCTCGGCCGAAGCCAAGGGCGGCCCCGCGCTCCAGGTCAAAGACACCGCGCAGCCGGGCACTCTGATTTTCCGCATGCAGTCCGGGTATCTGTACCTCACGGGCGAAGCGAATTTGAAAGCCGCGCTCGGTGAAGGCGGTGAAATTGTGGTCGCGATTTCCACCAATAACGGACTCGACTGGACGGAAGTGAAGAAGATCACAACCGCCGGCGCAACGAAGCTCGACCTGAGGCCTTTCATGGGCAAGCGCTACGAATATCGCATCAAATTCACGCTGAAAGGCAAAGGCACCGGCCTCGACAGCCTGGCATTTACCCACGACATGCTGCAATCGCAGCGCGCGCTTCCGGCGCTCGGCACCGGCGACAACCAGATCACCTTCGGCGCCGCGCCCAGCGAAGGCACCGTCACCATCACCGGCGCGCCGGATCCAGACATCAAGGACCAACTACACGCCCAGGATTTCCATCCGGTCCTGAACAACGTCTCGCCCAAATCGTGGATTCTGACGGCCGGCACCGGCGACATCACCTTCCCCATCGAGACGCCGGGCGAGATGACGCGCATTCGCTTCGGCTCGAATTATCGCGCGCGCGACGTCAAGGACGGCTGGGAATACCAGCTCTCGTTCGACGGCGGAAAGACGTTCAAGACCGTGGCCAGCGCCAGCGGCCCCACAGCAAGCAACGGGAAATACATAACTTATGCTGAAATTCCGGCGGGCACCAAGCAGGCGCTCGTGCGCTGGTCTGGGAAGCAGGTCAACGTGGCCTGCGTGTTTCGATTCAGCATCGACGCCGATTACAAGGAACCGCACGGCGGCTTTGCGCCGGTGAAGATCACCTACCACTGGGAAGAGAACGGCCAGCCCAAGCAGGATGTGCACATCGCCAAGTCGCCCAGCGAAGAATACCCGATCAAGTGCGGTGAGAAGGTAGTGATGAAGTCGATCACGCTGGAACTGGCTGAATAGCGCTCCGGCTAGCGGCCCGCGTTTTCCAAATCTTTACGCAACAACCACGCATGCGGACCGTCCGAGTCGATGACTCGATAGCCCCTGCGTTCATATAGGCGGCGCGCCGGGTTACCGTCGTGCACGGCCAATACGATTGATCCGATGCCCTGCTCCGAGACTTCCTTTTCGAAGCTGTTCATCATCTGTGTGCCAAAGCCGCGGCCCTGCTTTGATGCCGCGACCTGAATCGAATGCAGACCTGCGCCATGTTCTTTGTCCGTCTGCCAGCAATAGAATCCAAGCAGCCGGCCTTTGCGGACCGCCACGGTGGTACGTTGCAGATTTTCCTGAATGGTCTTGGCCGCCCGCAGATCACTCCATGTACCCGGATAATGCGTCTCGACCAGGCTTTGCATATTGGCGCGTTCAAGCGCGACGAGGGCGGGCACGTCGTCCGCGCAAGCGGGACGAAATTCAATGGAATCCTGCTCGTCCGGCTGGTCCATGGAGCATCCTGGTGTGGAAAGCTCCACAGACTTTAGCGAGTTCGAGCACCTCTGCCAATCGCAAGTGCGAGTCGAAGTCTAATTGCCGCCGCGCAGGCTCGCCGAGGCCTTCTTATACGCCAGCGCATAGCGTTCGATCTCGTCCACGCGGTCGTGCTTGAACCACGGCACCGAGAAGCAGCGCGCGCTAAACGCTTCGGCGTTTGGCAGCGTGCCCGGCCCCTGGCGCACGTCGCGGCGTTTATCGACCAACGTCGACGGTCGTCCGGTCCCGTAAATGTCCGCTTCGTGGAAGAGCGGATGCACATGCAGGCACTGGTTGCCCGCAGGGCGGCATTCGACGCCTTCCGCGCGGACCGCATCGCAGAAGCGTTCGATTGGCACGCCACCCAACTCCGAGGCTTCGTACAAACCGATCGCGCTGTACCAGCCGGCCATCGTGCTGCCGCTCTTCGGATCGACACGGTGCGCGCGCACGCCCGGCGTGCCTTCCAGCAGGTCCCAGAAGCGGTTCATCGCACGCTGAATCACTTCGATGCGCTTGGGGTAGTGCTTGAGCTGGACGCGTCCGAACGCCGACGCAAGCTGATTGAGGCGGTTCTTGCAGCCACCCAGCGGCAGGCCGGCGAACTTGCGCAGCTCCGGATCGGTCAGCGGGCTGTCGCACGTGGCCCACTTCGAATAACTCCCCGTGCGTTCGTAATGCCCCCACGCGACCGCGCGTTCGTAGACTTCGCGGTCCTTCGTGACCAGCATCCCGCCTTCGCCCGCGGCCAGCGACTTGCCGCTCATCAGGCTGAAGCACGCGACATCGCCAATCGTCCCGAGCATGCGGCCCTTGTAGCGTCCGCCATGGGCGTGGCTCACGTCTTCGAGCACCTTGAGCTTGTGCTTGCGTGCGATTTCCATGATCGGGTCCATGTCGCACGGATGGGCGCAGTAATGCACGACCACGATGACCTTGGTGCGCGGCCCGATGCGGCTTTCAATGTCCTTCGGAGCGATGCAAATCGTCTTGGGATCGATGTCGGCGAAATTCACCGTCGCGCCCAGTCCCAGCGCCGGCAGCGCGCTGGCCCAATAGGTGACCGTCGGCGCGATGATCTCGTCGCCCTGCCGCACGCCCAGGGCCCACAACCCCGCCAGAATCGCGGCGGTACCGTTGGGATGCGCCAACGCGTAAGGCACATCGTGGTATTCGGCGAATTCCTTCTCAAACTGCCGCGTCACGTCCAGGCCCGACATCGCGCCGCGGCGCAGGACTTCCAGCACCGCTTCTTCGTCTTCCTTCATCACGATAGGCCAGGTGAAAAGATCGCCCGGAGCCGCTTCAACGGCTTTCGGGCCGCCATGAATCGCGGGAACGGGCAGGTGGGTCGAAGCGACGACAGACATGTGGAGCTCCTTGGGTTGGGCTGCGTTCAGGGTTTAAAAGAGTTAGCGCGCTTGCTTGGCAAAGTGCTTCACGACTTTACGAATCCCGGACAAGGTCTGCTCGCAATCTTCACGCGTGAAGAATTCGTTGACCGGGAGCTTCACGCAGTCGGCCACAATGGCTTCGGCCGTCGGGCAGAGGCCCGGGCGGTACTGAATTTCCGGCGCGAGGCTGAAGGGGAAGTCCGAGCCGCCGAAGCCCTGGCGCTTCACAAAGAGGTCGTACAGGTACGTCGCTCGGTCCACATACCCGTTGGTCGCGGAGACGCCTTCGGCAACCAGGGCATCGACAAACGCTTTGCGCGGACCGAGCACCTTCGGGTCGATGCGGAAAAGGTAGAACCAGTAGCTGCCCTTCCCGCCCGAATTGAACGCCTGCGGATAGATGCCGGGCAGGCCTTCCACGCCCGCGCCCAGCGCATCGCCGTAGCTGCGCCTGCGCGCGACGATCGAATCGAGCTTTTCCAACTGCGCCAGCGCGACCGCGCCGTGGAGTTCGCACATGCGGTAGTTCGGCGCCATGAAGAACGGGTTGCGCGCCGTGGCCGGGTTGCGGTCGTAACACTTGTCGGAAAACAGCGTCGCGCGGTCAGCCAATTCGGGATTGTCGGTCAGCACCATTCCGGCATCGCCCGCGCTGATGTGTTTGAAATCGTTGAGCGAGAAGCAGCCGATGTCGCCCAGCGTGCCGCAGAACTTCCCGTGGTATTCCGAGTGGTACGCCTGCGCGCAGTCTTCGACCAGCCACAGGTCATGGCGCTGGGCGATCTTTTTCAAGGCGTCCATGTCGCAGGGCGCGCCGGTCAGATGCACCGCCAGAATCGCCGTGGTCTTGGGTCCAATCAGCTTTTCCACCGAAGCCGGGTCCATGGTGTAGGTGCGCGGATCCAGGTCCGCGAAGACGGGCACCGCGCCGCACAACAGGATCGCCGAGCAAGTCCCCACATCCGTGATCGAAGAGGTGATCACCTGGTCGCCGGGTTTGATCTGGCACGCGCCGAGCGCGATGTGCAGCGCCGCGGTGCCGCTTGAGCACGCGATTGCGTGCTGCGCGCCGTAGCGTTTGGCAAAGCGCGCGGTGAATTCCTTGACCTTCTTGCCGCTGGCGTAAAAAAGCGTGTTCTGGGCCAGAGCTTCGCGCAACTGCGCCAGCTCTTCTTCGCCAAAGCGCAAACCCGTGCCGTAAGGCGTGGGCTTGGCTTTGGGCCCGCCATGCAGTGCCAGGACGTCCGATTCGACTGCGACCGCGGCCATGAAGTGCTCCTCTATATTGGGCCAACGTCCACCACGTTTACCGCTGGAACAGGAATGAGTATGGCAAGCCGCACGCCAATCTGTAACCGTTGCTGTTTATTCGTAAGCCTCACCAATTCATGCACTTAGAAAACCACATCGCCGCACATTCGTCAATATATTGACATATAATCCGCACTCTTGAGCACCCAAGTGTCGTATTTATGACACTTGAGCAATGCCATTTTCAAGGCCTTACTGAAGGGAAACCAAAAGGTTGGCCATGGCGGTGTACTCTTCATTGCCGTCTGCTCATCCCGGCTTTGACCGCGAAAGAAGCGCGCTAGCGTCAATTAATGCAGCGCGTAAACTGCGCTTGGCGTCAGTAGGTTATGGAGCATAC
>Ga0265314_10002046_pt1 | contig 21337 bp, 24 predicted proteins | sample 4126metaG_FD_203106 | JGI IMG/M metagenome (GOLD analysis project Ga0265314, IMG submission 203106) | Rhizosphere microbial communities from Carex aquatilis grown in University of Washington, Seatle, WA, United States - 4-1-26 metaG | ecosystem: Host-associated > Plants > Roots > Rhizosphere >... | reverse complement strand
GAGTTGGCTATAAGGAGGAAAGAGCGGGGACGCCTCGAAAGCGGAATAGATTGGGAGATCGTCAAATTTCCCCAAACCCCGTTTTTTAGGAGGTCGTCCCCGTGAGTAAGAGCAAAGCGTATCGTTCGACGGATGTCAAGAATGTGGTGTTGGATGAGGTTCTGAGCAAGGCGGCGCCAGGTCGCGTGACGGTGGGAACCGATATTGGGAAGCTCTGGATTTTCGTGGTACTCCGCTTCAGCGACGGGACGTTTCTGCGCCCCTGGAAGGCGGGGAACCCGTCGGAGATTGAATACTTCGTCTGGTTGCTGCAGAGGCTGTCGAAGGAGCATGACGTGACGGTGGCGATGGAATCGACGGGAACCTACGGCGACGCGTTACGGTCCGAGTTGGCCGCGGTGGGCTTATCCGTGGCGCGGGTGAGCGGCAAAGCGGCGCGCGATTACGCCGAGGTTTTCGATGGCGTGGCCTCGCAGCACGACGGCAAGGACGCGGCGGTGGTGGCGGAGTTGTGCGCCCTGGGCAAGTCGCGCCCCTGGCCCTATCAGGCGCCGAAGGAGGAGGACGCGGAGATGGCCTACTGGGTTGACAAGCTGGACGCGCAGCAGCGGGTGCAGAGCCTTTGGACCGGCCATTTGGAGGCGCTTTTGGCGCGGCATTGGCCTGAGCTGTCGCGACTGATCGACCTGACGTCGGTCACGTTGCTGAATGCGGTGGCGCATTACGGCGGTCCCGCCGCGCTGGCGGCCGATCCGGAGGCGCGTCAACAGTTGCGCGGTTGGAGCCGCAACGCGCTCAAGGAGGCGACGATCGAGGAGATTGTTTCTTCGGCGGCCCAGACGTTTGGTGCTGGGCAGAACGTCTATGACGTCAAACGCATGCAGGAAGCCGCCGCCTCGGCGTTGGCCGCCGTGCGCGAAAAGCAAGTGGCGCACGCGCGGCTGGAGGAGTTGGCCCAAGGCAACGAGATCCTTCGCCGCCAGGCCCAGGCGGTCGGCAGCGTAACGGCTTGCGTGGTGTGGGTAGCGATCGGCGATCCGCGGGACTATTACTGTGGGGCAGCCTATCGCAAGGCGAAGGGTTTGAACCTCAAGGAGCGGAGCAGCGGGCAGTATCGAGGGCAGTTGAAGATCAGCAAGCGTGGGTCGTCCATCGTACGGCGTTGGCTCTATTTCGCGGCTTTGCGCACGGTGCAAAAGCCGGGCGCCCAGGACTGGTATGAAGCGAAGAAGACCAAAGACAAAGGCCGCGGCAAGGGCGCGCTAGTGGCCGTGATGCGGAAGCTGTCACTGGCCATGTACGCGGTTGGCGCGCGGGGCGAGACCTATGATCCGGAGCGGCTGTTTCCGGGCAAGCCCTGGGTAAAGAAGGCTTGCCAGGCGCCGTCGGCGGTGGAGGTTTGAACTGATGACAATCACGGCGGACGCGGCTGCGCCGCGGGATTTTTTAAGGTTCAGCCGGGCAAATCAATGGGGATGTGAAAGTGAAACAACTGCCCTGACAGCCACTGCTGCCAGGGCACGGCGGTCATTGACCCGCCCGGACCCGGGTATCCCTTGTTGGGTTGCGTCCCCGCAAAGTCCAACTCCGTTTCGCCGGGCAAGAATGAGCTTATGGCGCGGCCTTCTACGGTTCAAGCGTAGTTCATCCTGACACAACCCCGTTGAACCCCATTGATTTGCCCGGCCAAACCTCAAAAAATCCATCGAGCGTCAGCCCGATCCCTACGCCCGTTTTTTCCCCAACGAAAGGAGAGAAGTAACCCGTCGCAATCGGTTGGACGAGCCGAAGTGGTGCTGTCCCGGCCACCTTCCTGCCCTCCTGAGCGTTCTTCGGAAACGCCTGCGGGAGTTTTCGAGGGGCCGTGGCAGCATGACTCGGTCAATTCTCCTATGTAGCCAATTCGATGACCGTTCATCACACGGCGGTACATCCCAGGCAAAAGGTTCGAGATACCCGACCCACTACTGCCCAGCGCCACCGCACGACCACCGACTGCGACAAAACTCGATGACCAGCCTTATTTCGCAACCACCGTCGCCACGAAACAGCGTTCTTTGCAAATCGCGAAAAACGACCCGATCTGGTACGGATATCGGGGACCGTCAATTGCTCAAATACCACCCCTTGACCAGCCAAGAAAAGGAGGGCAAGCCTTTGAGGATTGCAGTTTAATTGGTTACACAGGGGGCTTGAGCCACAAGGGAGGAATACCGGACGATTCGACATGCGAAGCAACCGTGTCAGTGGGCGCACCAAAGAACCGCCATTGCAGCGCCTCTTCAAGGGTGAGCTTCCTGACGTCGCAGCCAGGAATACTGCAACCACGCGGGTAAGAACCATCGACAAGCGAGATTCCGCTTATCGCGATATCGCCGGCGGAAAGGTCAACTTCCGTGCAAAGACAAGGATGAAACGCGCAGTCCTCGTAAAAGTCGCCTGGACGTAAGTCGTCGGGCTTTGTTACTGGGATTGGCATAATCTACATGTTCCAAAACTGCGACACAGCCGTCGAGCATGACGAACGTCAGCACGTCCACAGCTTGACGTGCATACCCACGGGAGGCAAGCCCACATACCCGTGGACCACAGCCCCACCCCAACCCCCGCGGCCATGCTCAGCGCTGGCTCCGCATGCCGCTTGCTTTAAGCGCCAACGGCCTGATCAGCCCCACTTCGGCGTCATCGCGGAAACGATCTTGGCAAAAGACTTGGCCATGCCACTTAGCTTGACGTGCAGGCGGCCAGCCTACAAGAGCGTTCCATCAACCTGGCTCGCGGCCACCGCTGGGGTGGTCTCGCCATGCTATTCTCCTTCGTCAGGCGAGTTCCCGACACCATTCGGGTCTTCCAGGTCGATCGGTTCACCATGAGCTTCGGCGATCGCTCGGACGTCCGCAATGAGCCTTTCTACAGTGTAAAGCGGATTGGCGGCGTCGGTTGGCGGGCGATCCCAATAGTAGTACGGGTCTCCGATGATGACACGATGCGTGCCACCTGGCCCCCTTACGGAAATCTCAAAAAGCCCCCCATCCCCTCCAATTGAAGCAAGCTTGCCGTGCATGTTGGGTACCGATTTCCATTGGAATAACCCGTATCGTCGCAAAACTCGTTCGATTCGATCCGCGCCGGCCCGCGATACGACGAAGACATCGTTCGTTCTGTAACGCTTTGCACGGCGTACCAGTGACAAGAGCCAGCGGTCGTTTGGCTCCGCGATCACTGCAAGAATCGTATCGTCGAGAACCGTGGTCCATCCATTCGTGAATTCGAAATAGAAATGGCTCCCTTGTCCCCCAGTCTCTTCAACTGTTGGCGGCGGCGCGTCCACGCCGACCCAATCGGCCAGCGTTCCGCCCTGACGGCTATTCAATTCCAGCATCAAGTCGTTGGGTCTGCCAGCGACGACGGTCCTTCGGAGAGGAGAAGTTTCCATCTCAGCGTAGGACGCTGGCAATTCCAGGGTTTCGTCGTCAAGCTCCGGCACCGTGGTCAACGTGATGATAAAATCACCGGCGTAGACGCCATCGGCTAGATAGGAACCGTCCGTGGGTGACTTAATGCGAAAATTACCGTATGCGTTGGTGGTGCCGCTGCCCTCTGAGCCGCCCATATCATTCGGTGTCGGCGGTGAAGTAAACTCAACTGTTGCACCTTTGACGGGTTTGCCATCGAGCAGCACCGTTCCCGTCACGACGATCCGGCCCGCAGGCATCGCCCGCCAGACGCAGAGCCCCGCCACGACGACGAATGTCGTGCCCAGCGAAAACAGAGCCCAACGCCGCTTTGGCGTAAGTAGAGATACGAACTTGGTGAGGAGCGAGGCCATGCCAATCAGCTTGACACCCTGGCCGCCGGCTCGCAAGCGGCGTCTTCTGTTCTCGGCAAAGCTGCCCGTGTTCGCCCCCCGCGGCCCCAGCTCGGCTCGGGCTACGCTTGCCGCACGCTCCTTGCGCCGGCGGTCTACGAGCCAATCGACGCGTATATCAGCCGCTCTTCCGGGCTGTACATCAGCCGCTCGATCACCAAATCCGTTAGATCATGGCCCCAGACACCGTATCGCAAGGGGTTCTCGTAGATCTTCTCGTATTCGTATGCGAACGCGCAGCAAATGTCCCAGACCGACCATGGTTCCGCACCGGTTTCGATCTCAAATAGGACGGGGGTTGCTACCGGGTAGTCGATCAACCCCCGAACGCGGGGCGGCAACCCTTCAGACTCGTACCTCAGCCGGTCTCCTTCTTGAAGCTCTCCTGCTTGCTCCGTACTGAGGCCTTTGCCGTCGCGCTCGATGACCGTATGGCCACCGAAGAACACGGGCACCGACCGCGTGGCGATCTTGAAAGGCCCGAATCCCTCACGGAAAACAGACCGCCAACCCTCGGTAGCGTGATCGCGAAGCCGCAGTGCCTCGGGGTCAGGTTCGTCCAGGTGTGCCCCTTCCTCCGTTTCCCGCCCCCAACCACCGGGAAGGCGGTTACCGTATAGGCCTTGAGCAAATTCCGTAAGGTGTAGTAGCACCTCGCTCCGATTCTGCCCGGCCTCGGCCATCAGGCGCACGATGCGGATGGCAAGGTCATCATCCCGGTCATCGGGCGGTTGTTGCCCTAGCACCCCGTAGGCGCTGTCCAGCGCGGCTTCCGCATCGCGCGCCGCACGGAGCGCCTGGGCGGCGCTCACCGACATGGTCAAAACATCAACCGGGTCCATTATGATCTTCCTTCGATGGAATTTCAACGACACACCGCGCGTCAGGCCAGCTTGACGCACGACTGAGATCAGGGCAAGCCCAAGCCCGTCCGCGGCCAGGCTCGGCTCGGGCTCCGCTTGCCGCTTGCTCATCGCGCCGACGGCCTGGAAAGACGAAGCTCGGCTCACACCAGTTTGCCCCGCGCGCGGCGTTGCGAGGGCGGCAACAAGCGGACGAACCGTGCCATGCCAGCCGGAACAGGAAACGGAAACCGCAGAGCGCCGAGCAGCATCAACCGTGATTCGTCCGGCTCAATTCCCGAACGATCCGCAGACTTTCCTCGACGTGCTTTTCGCCCTGCCATTGAGAATTGAACACATGCCGCACAAAGCCGTCGCGGTCGATCACATAAGTCACGCGCCCAGGAAAAATCGCCATCGTCTTTGGCACGCCAAAGGCCTGTCTCACTGATCCATCGACATCAGCGACGAGCAAATACGGCAGGTGGTGTGAGCCGGCAAACGTCCGATGGCTGGCGTCTGAATCGCTGCTGACGCCGATAACGACGCAGCCTTCGCGGACAAAATCGTCGTAGGCGTCGCGGAACGCGCATGCTTCCGTGGTGCAGATTGGCGTATTGTCCCTCGGATAGAAGAAGACTACGACGGCCTGCTTTCCCCTGAAGTCAGGCAACGATATCCGACGGCCCTCGTGGGTCGTGAAAGCCAAGTCGGGAGCAGGATCGCCAATGGCAAGGGGCCTAGCCATCCCTCCAGCATCCCGCGCCGGCGGGCGGAGGGCAAGGGAGTGCGGCTCGTGAACCTTGCTGCTCCTCGCGAGCCACGCCATGCGTGCGCTCGGCATCAATTTCGAACTCGCGCGTGTCGCAGCGTCGGACACCGTGTCTGAATTCCTTGTCGCCCGGCAAGCGCGCTCTGGAGCGTGTTTTCGAAGTCATACGCGCTGTCGCTTGGCCGGAAGTTTGATTTCGGAACGGGAAACCCGTTACCGTTGTCGCGTAGCCATTCGACCGTGAATTGATTAGAATTGGGCCGAGACACGGGTCCCTCACGGAGGAGGATCACAACATGGCGACGCTCAGCTCGAACCTTGTGGCGCAGTCGATGGATGCCGCTTCGGCGCCCAAGTGGTGGACCAAACGGTACTCTGCAGTTTTGGCCATCATCGTGGTCTCGAACATCCTTCTCGATCGAGTAGCATTTCGGCTGATGGATGGAGAAGTGTTGACGGGGTTTATGATTGGCCACCTGCTGGCACAACTTTTTCTTATGGGCCTTTGGCTTGCGTTCGGAGGCCTCCACTTCATGATCCGGTTCGCCGTCGTCGCGATCATCACGCCAGTCGGAACGCTCGTGACGTGCAGCGGTATGAATCCCTCACTTTCAAGCAGTGCGATGCAAGCACTCGTGGTCGGCGCTGGAATGATCGTGCTCGGCACTCAAGCAATCGTCATTCCGATGCGCTGGTTGCTCGGATGGCGAATCGACTTTGACAGAGCCTATCACGCCACACCAAACTATGGAAAAATGCAGTTGGGGCTCATCCATATTCTCGGCCTGATGACGGTCTCCGCGTTGCCGTTTGCGCTGGCGCAATTGTTCCCTGTGTTCCCTGATGAGGTTGATAGAGAAGTTGAGCTTATCCTGCTCGCATTCGGCGTTGTCGGGTTGTTCGGCTCGTTTCCAGTCGCGATGCTCGTGGTGGCGGCGAAGCGAAAGTGGGCATGGGGGTTGCTCGCCGCCGTCACGCTCCCAATCGCGAGTTACATTGAAGGGGTGACGCTTGGGCAAGTGATCGGTTTCGGTCGCGTCGTAATGTGGATGACGAATGCGGGGATCGCAGCGTCCATCTTCATCAATCTGGGTCTGCTCCGCCTGGTGGGATTGCGGTTGTTTTCCGTCAAGGACTCCGAATCGCTGGCGAAACTCACGACCGACCCCGATCTTACACTCTTGTTGGATGCGTGGCCGGTGCTGCCCGACGCGACTAGGAGTGCGATCGTGGCCATGGCTCGCTCAGCTGGCATTGGCGACGTAAGCTCCGCGTGATCTGCGAAGTTCGCCTCGGCGGATTGGCTTGCCTCGCGGCTGGGGGCTTCAGTTCTGGTCAGCCCGCCCGCGGCCTTGCTCGGCTCGGGCTCCGCTTGGCCATGCCGCCAGCATGCCGCGCCGGCGGAAGGAGGGCAAGTGGACCTGCTTCCGAAAGCCCCGCCCTCAGCTTGCCCGCGGCCTTGCTCGGCTCGGGCTCCCCTTGCCGCTTGCTCCTTGGGCTGACGGCATGGTCCCCTAATCGCTCGCGGACGTGCATGATGCAAGAATAGTCATCTAAATCTCGAACTGACTCAACCTGAGCGTCCAGCCACGGAACTACATCGTCAAGTTGTCTTGGAAACTCCGTGGTTTGCGGATCGGGCTCGTCGTCCCCAATGGCCAATGCCGAAATCAAGCTAAAGCCGAAAACCGCGAGCAACTTGAGAAATATCCTGCACGCCATGAGCCACTTCCTGGCATTGTTCTCGTTGCGTGACCAGCCCGCGAACCAGCACCGCGGCAAGCGGCGCTGGTGTAATTGTAACGGTTTTTTGGCAGCCCACACAGGCTGATCGACCTCCAAGGGCAGAAAGAGCTGGACGAAGACAAAAGCCCGTTTTTGCGGCGCCTTTTCAAATGCCATCTTTACCCAGCCGCGATCCTGCTGGTCCGACAAAGCTGACGGGTGGTAGAATGACCAAATGCACAGCCCCCGCTGTCAGTTCCGCCTATCGACCCTGCTCTGGATCACGCTGACCGTGGCCTGCTGGTTCGGCGGAATGAGGTACGAGCGATGGCGAGCGGAACGGCCGAGTCGCCTCCCTCCGAGAATGCCTCCCAGTGGCACCAATCCGGCGCACTATTAATGCCCCGCCAATTCCGCCTGCGCTCGTTGTTCATCCTAACGACGAACCGCCGGGCAGGCCACGCGTGCATTCAATCTGCGAGTTCGTCGCCCACCTGGAACAAACGGAGTGACCGGCGAGGTTGTCCTCCGACGGCGAGACTTACGCGATGGCCGCTGGGGTTCGCCAACAACGTATAGTCGTTCAAAGAGTTGATGCGACTATTCAGATTTCTTGCGGTGGGGCGCGCGATCCGCTAGATTGACTGGGATGAAATCGTCGTTTCAGTTTGGACTGCCGTTTCTTCGACGGATTGAACCAAGAGCGGTTTGGTTCGGGGCGACTCTCGGCTCTGCTGGTGTAAAGTGGGGCATGATGAGCAGCCGCGACCAGAGCATGGTGGGGGCGCAACTAATCGGGAGCGCCACCACTCCCAAGTACCTGGCCAGTGAGTGCACGGTTTACGGCCCCACCTGCGGTTCATGACCAACGACCTCGCCGATTGCCACGTCTTCGACCAAGAGGTAGTTCCGGCTAACTACCGCTTGGCAGAACCATTGGCCTTTTTGATGCGGCCATTGGTTGAGCACACGGACCATGACTGATCGCCCGTTAACAATGGCGATTCGCAGTTGGCCGGGTTTGACGGGCGCGCGCATGGCAAAACAGTTGCCAAAGGTTTGCTGAAACGGTGGGCCGGGTCCGCGTGGCTCTTGGTTGGAACGAGACCATCCCGGTTGTCCAACGACCAATTCTGGCGCTGGTAGGAATAAAATAGGGGGGTGACAAAGGGTACTCGCGAATCGCATGCCAAGAAAATAATTGTTTTACCAGGCCAGCCGAGAAACCCAATTTCGATGCGCAGGACCAGCGAACGGCACGGGCATTGCATCGTGTAGAAAACTCTAGTGGCAAAAGTAGAGCTTCAGAATATCGGACCAATATGAAAACCTGATCGGAGAGCATTCGACATGGACATGCCACTCGCAGCTGGACAGCACCGATTCGTCGTCTTTAGGGGCCGGCAGGCGAAGGTTGAATTGATCAAACCCGCATTGAGCGAGCGCGACGCCTGGCTTTGCTGGACGTTACCAGATCGGTTAATGGTTCTCGTCTCCGAATTGGACTTGGGACGAATCGTGCAAAGCGAGCCGCAAGATCAAAAAGGGTGACCGAGGTACACCGCTGGCCAGCAACAGACTAGGCATACCCAAACGACCAATTCGCAATTGTGAGTCCTGTCAGGGGCACGTGCATCGTGCCCTCAGGGATTATTTGCATCGCCGCCGCTTCGCCTTCATCGCGGCAACGACGGCCTGAGGTCCGCCAGAGAGTTCCGCAGCGCTTCTGGATCAAGCAAATCCGAAGAAATCGGTTTTACGCCCCGAACGCCGCTGTTCGGCTGGCGCGCGAGTCCGAAGACGTCCCAGTTTTTTGAGATGAGATGTTCGGCCAGATTGCTGCCAATCAGGCCGGTCGCTCCAGCGATGAGGGCTCGTCGTGTCATGGCTTTCTCCCCTTATTCAAAAGAACGATTGGTCAGATTTGTGGATTCAGTCGCCGGCCGACAGGCTGTCGCCGTCGTGTCAACTTGATAACCCCTGTGCCATGTAGCCGCCGTCCACGGCCAGGAGTTGGCCCGTGATGTAATCCGAATCGGGCATGGCCTCGGTAGTGCGCCGCAAAGGTACGAACGTCGGCTGCAACACGACGGGCTTAAGCCGCAGCCTTCGCTGCCACGTATAGAGCGAAGCAGAAGATACGGCCTCCGTCTTTCGAAACTCGACCACTGTGAGTTCACACCGATCGAAACGCTACAGGTGCTTTCGCCACACATCGCGCAAAATAGGGTCGCCTTTCCGGCTCATGATTGACCTCGACCAAACAAAGACTCGCCCCATTGGTCCGGTTAATCTGGCCGCCCGCCGACGCCGCAAGAGAATGGTTGTGTCGAGCGGTTACGCTCCGCCGACAGCACTTCCCCAATTTCTTGCTCGTGGACCACAACGAAATAGTCGAACTCAACGAAATATCCGCTGCATTCCACCTTGCAGAGCCATTCGCTTGCTCGTTGTGGCCACAGTTCCAAAATCTGAACGACGGCAGGTCGGCCCATTACGGTCGCAGTTCGCTGTTGGCCGGGCTCGATCGGAACTCGATATTTGGTCGATAAGAAACCATCACGGCTGTTCCTTGACCCATTATTCGTGCGACTTCGGGGTCTCACGCTACTCGTTCCAGCGACAAGGGCGAGTTTGCTGCGGCTTGTGGTTTGAAACTGCAATTCGTATGCCGAACGGCGACGCTCATTGAATCGCGCATGAATCACGACACAGGCCGCGCGGTCGGGCAATTGCCTACGCGACCTTGAAGCAACACGTAAACCGAAAATGCTGAATGCAAGGAGACGACGTAGCGATTCCCGGCCGCACACAAAGCAGCCCAAACTCACGATTGGCATGTCGGCCATTCCCTCGCGGCCCAGCTCGGTCAGGGCAGCTCGGCTCGTGACGACGAAAGGCCGATGGCGGCAGTGAAGATTGGGACTTGGCCGAATTCTTCCTGGGAAATTCGATGGCGCCGGAGTGCAGGGAGCACGGCCGATCAAGCTCAGCGTGACTGGCGGCTTCCTCAACATGACCAATGTTCAATCGAATGAATCAGGGCGTTGGAACAGCCGAAGCGATCGATCCAGTCGGCGCGTGTCTCGACGATGTGGCGCAGCAGTGCGACAACGGCTTGTCGTTGCTCCGTCGTGCAAACCTTTTTTCGGCCATGGTTTCGATTGTATCAGGTCACGGACGATGGCCTCGTCGCCCTGGGCGGCACGCGGTCCGGCGATAAGGAGTCGGCCACCCCTCGCCGAACCCGGCCGCGGAGCGCGCTGGGCCCCCGCCGCTCTCTGTCCTGCTGGTCCGGCGAGGCCGCGCCCCACTCGGGCTCCGCTGCCGCATGCTGCTGGCGCCGACGGGCTGGGCAGGCTCTGTTGGCTCGCGGCGGCAATTTGGCGACCGGCTTCGTGCCGCGACTTGGCCCCCAGCAGCCATCGCCGGGCACAGTTCGAAACGGCTCCCTCGGGGCGGGCGAGGGGCTGTCGCTAGCCTCGGAGGGTGCGAGGCGATCGTCATCGGGTTCTTCCTCTTTTTCCATTATTCATGCGATCCCGATTTGCTTACGCATAGTTCAAGAGCGCCATGAACCCGAAATCCATGTGCAACTGCATGTGACAATGGAAAAGCGTCGCCCCCGGATTGTCGGCGACGAAGTCGAATTCGAGTTCCTGGAATCCGCCCAGCATCACGACGTCTTTGATCACGCCCGCAGTCGGCTTGCCGCCGACCCGCGTCAGTTCGAAGCTGTGCCGGTGCAGGTGCAGTGGATGGATGTCGTCGCTGGCGTTGCGGAATTTCAGCCGGTAGCGGCGCCCCTCTCGCACCGTGTACATGGGCTTCATCGTGTCCATCGAGAAGGCTTCGCCGTTGAGGGTCCACTGATTGAAGCCATTGACCGCGGCGTTGTGCTTGACGATCGTCATCTCAATCGTCTCGTCGGGTGGGGCTGGCACGGCATTCGCCTTGCCGAATCGACTGTAATCCCACCGGAACGGTTTGGGCTTGGTCCATTGGGGTTTGCCCTTCTGCCCCGCGTATTCGACGACGATTCCCATCCCATGCTCGCGATCGTCATCGGCGAGATCGCCCATCACCCACACTCCGGGGCGATTCATTGCGACGAGCGCGGAAACGCGTTCGGCGGTCCCGAGCCAGAGCACGGGCACGTCGGCCTGGGTCGGAACCGGATTACCGTCGAGCGCGACGATTGTGAACGCATGGCCGGGCAGAGCGAGACTGCGGATTTCGGTCGCGCTCGCATTGAGCACATGAAACAGCACACGTTCACCCTCCTTCACGCGGATCGGCTCGCCGTGCCCCAACATCCGGCCATTGATTCCGAACAACCCGTAGCCCACCTCGAAGCCCTTGGATTTCTCTGGTGCCGCGTCGTCAGCAGCTTTCCCCATTTGTTGCAGCGGCTTGAGGGGCGTTCCGGCGAGCATATCCATCGCCATGTCGCCTTCGCCGCTGAAGGATGGTTCGAATTCCTTCAGCACCAGAAAGATTTCGCGATCATAGGCGCCGGGGTTGTTCTTCGGTTCGATGTAGACCGGACCGGCCTGACCGGTGTAAGTGCCGCGGTTCAGGTCGCCCTCAGCCACGACATGCGTGTGGTAGAAGCGAAAGCCTGAAGGCTTCGGAACGAAGGCGATCCTGCGCACGTCATGCGCCGGTACGAAGGGTGAGCCTTCCTCGGCGGCACCATCAACGTCGCTTGGGACCATCTGCCCGTGCCAGTGGACCAGTTCCGGCGTATCGGTGTCGTTGTGTATATCGACCACAACCCGCTGTCCTTCATTGAAGCGCAGTAACGGTCCCGGAAACCGGTCATTGTAGAGAGTGGTCGAGACGATGTGTCCTGGCGACAGTTCGACGAGCCCGGTCGCGATGCGTAGCGTGTAATCCGCCTTCTCAGTAGTGACCTGGTCAGAGGCCCGTACGAGGCGCGGCACCGCGCCCATGAAAGGAAGCAGACCGGCATACTTGAGAAGGGTGCGGCGATTGATCGTCACGGCTTCAATCCTCCTGTAGAAATAAAGGCCCCTGTCGCGGGCCGCAGAGCAACGTCCAATAAGCGGAAGGCGACCGAGACACCAGTTCACCCCGCAGCCCGGCTCGCCTTGGGCTACGCTTGCGCTTGCCCAGCGTGACGACGGGCTGTGCAAGCACAGCTCGGGCTGCGCGTGCTTGGCCAGACGCCGGGCTTTAGGGACAGAACAATGGCGGATCGTTGTTAACCCCGCAGCTGCCAACTCGTAGGGGGCCGGACATCCCAATCTCACGTACGGCGCAAAAAAAAGCGTTCCTTGCAGACGGAACCGCTCTCACACGACCGTTGTCGAAGCGTTTCCGCTTCTTCTCGGGTTTCGTGATTACTTGGTTCGTTCGCAAGGAACTGATCGACTTCTCGTGCGAATCGTGTGCCAATCGACGACCTTTGGTAAGAAGGCTGAAATGACGCCTGAATCACATTTAACCCGCCCGAAGCCTTGCGATTCGGTGGTCTCGATACGACCACCACGACCACGCGTCAGCCAAACGCTGACCGGCTGATCAACAGTTATGACCCGATCGACGGATGTTACCCCCACCGCCAGCGCCCACCTCCTTCTTGGCCCCGCCTCGACTCGGGCTCCGCTTGCTCCTTGCGCCGACCGGCTGGACAAGCACGGATCGCGCGGGGCGGACGGTAGGGCTCGTGTATCCATTCACTACTCGGATTCAATTTCCACCCCTGCAGCTCTGTTCTTTAGACATGGCAAAGGAATCGTCCCAAAGTGGTCGCAGACACGGGACACGACCTCCTGTGCGGTGAGAATACGATCCGGCTCCAAGATCGCACGCTTCGCGGGCTCCCACCAAGTCTCGATGTTGTTCAGCCAGGGACTCTTCACGGGCAACGGGCAGAAGAGCACCTTTACGCCCCCGTCACGTTTCACCGCCCTATTATGCTCTCCCAGCCAATCCGAGACGAGTTTCGCAGAATGCCACGATGGGACATCCCAGATGACGATGAGCCGAGACTTACCTTCCGCTCGTATTTGCTCGCAGACCCAGCTCAGGAACTGGGCGGTTACGTCCCCCACGGGCCTACCCTCTACGAAACGCAACATTACCCTGTCGGTGTCCCGCCGGAGGAAGCCGTAGCAGGAGATCGCGACCGGTTCGGTGTCATCCTTAGGTCGTGAGAGCACATGTATTTTCAACGGGTCGCCAGCGGACCACGCCCGAAGGGTTGGCCGCGCAAGCCGGCTCCACCAAACTTCATCGAGGAATCCGACAACCCACTCCGGGTGCTCATCGGCGAGGCGGATATACCGATCCCTCAGGGCTTTCTTCTGGGCGTAGTGAGGGTCCGGGCTGGTCATCCACAACTCGGCGCGTCGAAACTTTACCCCCATTCGCTTCAGCGTCTGCCGGACGGTTTCATGACTGACCTTACCGTCCGCGATCCCGATTTCGGAGCAAGTGTCAGCCAGCAGCTGGAGCGTCCAGGTGCTTCTCTTCTTCCCGAAGTTGCGGGGACTCTGGCGGGCTAGCTCTTGGAGGCGAAGGCCGTCCAGACGCCGTTCATAAGTATGAGCCGATCGCTTCTTGCCGGACAGGGCGATTTCAAAACCTTCAGTTACAAGACGTCGGCGAATGTTCTCCACCGTTCGGGTACGACAAAAGCAAGCCTGCTCGATTCGCTTGTCCGTCCAGTTGGGACCAGAAGCGTCCGCCTTAAGCAAGATTTGTGCTCGCCGCACCCTACCCGCGAGTTTCCTGATTACCCCCCGCAATGTTTCGCGCTCCACCTCCGTCAGCTGAACAACATACTTCTTTTTCATGACGACGCCTAACGTCGCAGGGACCGCATTGGAAAGGCCATAGTACGCGCTTTGTCGAATTGTCCGTAACGAACCGCTCCGCCCATTGCCTCGATCGCAGTCACGGCGTCCGATTGCTTCTTCGCCCGGTTTACTTGGCTCGCCAACCATGCACAAGCGAAGTAGAGTTCCGCATCGACGATGAACATCGTGGCCAAGTTGAACTGCGCCCACCGCCGCTGCGGCGTCAGCATCGAAAGCAGCTTGGCAAGGGGCTTGGCCATGCCCATCAGCATGCCGCGCCGGCGGGAAGCGGGCAAGGGCGAGCTCAATTTCTTCTGCCGGCCAACCGCCGCAATGCCGGAATTGCAGTGAAGACTGCCACGACCAGTATCACCGCCAACCCGCTAAACAGCACTGGGATGCTAATGCGCGCCAACAAGGTCGAAGAGTTTTTCCACCTGTTGTTTCGTGGTGCCGTGGACGCGCTGATCCGCGACCTGCGTTTCCCAGTGCAAGAGAAACTCGTTCTCCTCAGCCAGGCTCGTGAAACGCCTCGCTTTCAAGGCGTTGGCTTAGCCCATCGGTCGCCTAGCCGCCATCAAGGTCCCCCTAAGCACGAGCAGGGTCGGCATAACAGTCTCCAGAGCACGGGCTATCCGAACATTCTCCAATCGCGAGTTCCCGAGCGGTGCCCGCGACGTCGTGATCAAACGACCGTCACCTCGACCACGTGGACGCCGTGCCAGCCGTAGCCGGCCGGGTTCCAGTCGATGGCGCCGTCCAGTGGCTGTGTGCGGCCCAGAGCGTCGATGGCGCGGGCAAGGATGCGGCACTTGCCCTGGGCAAGCGTAAACCGTGTGCTCCACGGATACCAGGCATAGGGACTCGATCTCGTTTTCAGCACGGTGTGCCTCCATGTTTTTCCCTCGTCGAGCGAGATTTCCACGGTCTCGATCCGCGCCGTTCCGTCGTTCCACGCTACGCCGCGGATCTCGATCTCGCCTGCCCGGAGCATTTCACCGTCGAGTGGGGCGAGGATCACGCTCTTGATCCGCATCCGCCAGTTGGCTTCGCTGTTATCGAAGTCGTAGACGAAGTCGGTGCCCGGCTCGATCGGGGTGATCGGTGTGCGGTAGCGGCGGCGCTGGTGGTGATTGAATGTCTCGCGAGGTTCGAGCCGTAACCTGCTGAGCCACTTTACGTGCATCGTGCCGTAGTAGCCGGGAGTAACCAGACGCACCGGCCCGCCGTGGACCGCCGGTATCGGCTCACCATTCATCTGAAGTGCCACGAGCGAGCGCGACAAGGCGTCGGCCAACGGAATGCTGTGTTCGAAATCGGCGGTGCCTGCCTCCGCCGGACCGTCGCGCCCTTCCGCCGTCAGGAACGCGGCTTTGGGCGCGATGCCCAGGTCGAGGCTATCCAAAAGCCTGGCGAGAGGCACGCCTCGGAATCGAAGATTGCCGACAGCTCCGTGTTGCCATGGTGAGCCCTTGACCTTCGCACTCCGTGCGAAGAGCGCTCGCCCATTGCCAGAACACTGCAGCACCATTTCGACCTCGGTCTGCTCCCGCTGTGCCAGGTCTTCGAGCACAATAGTGTGCGGGTTTTCAACCATGCCGGCGATCTCGATCGGCCATTGGCCGGCATGCACACCTTCGAGCGATCGGGTGTCGGCCAGTTCCTGGTTATTGCGGACGAAGAGCAGCGTTTTGGGCGTAAGTTCGTGGTCTCGCAGCGACGCCAATGGAGTTTCGATTTCGAGCGTCTTGGCGTTGTGGACCAGCAGAGCATGGTCCTTACCTGGCACGAGCCTCGCCGCGTCGTGAGCCGGTTCATTAGCCGCGGGGGCGGGCGAAATCCAGCCACCGGCTTCAGTGCCCAACAGCCCGGAGGCGGCGATCGCCGTGGACCGCTTGAGAAAATCGCGGCGCGAACGCGGTATAGATCGGTTTCGCATCGTTTAACCTCCGAATGTGTCAAGTATGCGTAGGAAGAGCCAATCGACGCTAGTCCAGCTCTGTCGTTCGCTCGGGCCTATGCGGGAGGCTGTGCTTGGCTTGGTTCGGTCAGCGCACGACCTCGTCAGCGAACTGAAACCCGAACAGTTCGGCGTTCTCGATCTCGATTCTCAACCTCACTGGTTGACCCGACCAGGACGAAACGTCAGTGCCATCGGTCCACTCAACCGACTGCTGCGAGTTGTCGCAAGTAAGCGGGCGGCAGTCTTCCGTGCGGCGCCGAGGTATGGCGTTCCCTCGTTCATCAAGGAGTCCGACGCGTACCATTCCTGCTGATCGCACGTGGATGTTGAGCCGGAGTTGCGTGCCGACAAACTTCAGGGGCGACGTCTGGAGGTGACCTCCCTCGGGTCCCGATGTGACGGAAACCAGCCGATCGACCAGTACAACGGCGCGGCTGTATCGTCGGTGGTTTGCAGGTTGTGTCAGTTTCCCTAGTGTCCCGTCTTCGTGCCTGAGCGGCGAACCGCTGTAGAAGAACCAAAGTTCGTCGCCCACGGCGAGGCAACCTTGGGCCATGTACAACGATCCGCTGTCAAAATCGCCTGGCTTGCCCAGTGGAATAAACGCTGTTTGCCGCTCGGGCCAGATCCAATTGATTCCGTCACGGCTCATGGCCAGACGAATATCGAGTGTGTCGGGCCCGTGCTGATAGAGGCTCGGGCACATGAGATAAACTCCCTTCGTGCCCGGTAGCCGCATGCAGGCCGGGTTATAGAGATCGCTGTCGGGCGGATCGGTTTCCTCGGTCTGCGCGACCAACGTGAGCGGATCGAACTTGCCAAACCGGTCGCTAATCGCCCTCCCGATGGCGCGCCCACGGCCGCCGACTCGTCCATAAAGAACATAACGACGCAGTTGTTCGTCCCAAAATGCGGAATACTGGCTGTCGGCAAACGTGTGGCAGATTGGATCGGCCAAGCGTGTCCACACGAGGCCATCGGGGGAGCTCATCCCTGCGATCCAGTACGGCTTCTCGCCCACGTTGCGGAACAGTCCCTGGGAGACGGCCTTGAACCGGGCTTCGGGCGGTCCGGTGGGATCGAGGAAAACACCGGTGCCGTGGACGCGTGAGCGAGCGCCCGCAGTCCCGATTTGTCGGAACAGGATGTTGTTCTCCTTGCTGCCGCAATACTCGACGAGGCCCAGCCTGGGTTTGATCCAATGAATACCGTCGGTGGATTCGGCATAGCAGAACGATGTATCGTCAGAGGAATCCCAGCCGGCAACGTCATAACACTCGTACCACATCCGAAACTTTCCGCCTTGCTCCAACACGCTGAACCAATTCAGCGAGGCACTTTCCCAGGGATGTTCGGGAACCAGGATTCGTTCGCCCGTCTTACGTGCGGGATGGAGTTTGAAGCGGACGCCGGCGGACTCAGCGAGAAAAGCGTTGTCAAAGAGGAGAACCTTGTCCGAGCCGATGTCATGCACGAGTTGCGCGGATCGGCTGGGTTGCGCCATGTTGGCGACGATCACCAGGACCAGCGACAGGAGCGAGAACTGCGCCCACCGCCGCTTCGGCGTCGGCACGGAAAGCAACTTGGCAAGGGGCTCGGCCATGCCATCAGCATCCCGCGCGGACGGGTGAAGGGCAAGAGCGAGTGGCCTGCCCCGGCTGCGACCAGTTACTGCTGTACCGCGTGGTGTCGCTGATTGCTTATTGCTCGTGGGGTACGGGGGCCAAGATTCGCGACGCGTGGACCTGGTCGTGATGTACGGCGTTGTGGGCGACGATGCTTTCAGCCGGCGGTTCGATAGTGAGCGGCCGGCCTGTATTCGGATTCGGTTCGTAGAAGGGAGCGCCGCTGCTAGCCAGCGTTACGCGGATGCGGTGACCGCGATTGAATACCTGACTCAGCCAGCCCACTTCGATCGACAGCGGATACACCTTGCCGGGCGTCATCATTACCTCCTGATCGTATCCTTCGCGGTAACGCGCGCGGCGGATCATGTCGATAATCAAGATCGAGCGGCCGTCAGGATAGACATCGCTCACGCGGACAATGTAGTCGGCGTCGGGGGCGCTGGAAGAGACGAACAACTCGGCCCGCACCAGTCCGGTCCATTCCACCGGTTCGGCGAGCGGCTCGCTGGTGAAGGTGCGGACCTCGGGCTGTGCCTCAAATGGCCGGGCGTCCGCCGCGCCGGGAAACGCTGCGCCAGGGATGCTCATCGGGTGCATCGGATCGGAAAGCCACGAGGTTCTGGCCTCGGGGCTGGCGTCGGCGACCGCCGACGGTGTTTGCACCAACTTCCCCCCGCTGTACAGGTAATAGGCCGTGGGCTCGGTTCGGATCGGCCAAACCTCGGCCGTGCGCCACTCGTTGCCTGGCGCATCGGGCTCGCCCACGGCGCCCATCACGTAATAGCGAACAGTTGGCTCGCCTTCGACACCATTGTCGATGTCTTTGAGATAGTGATCGAACCAACGGAGCATGTGGGTTTCCGTCGCAAATTTGGCGTTTACTGGGTACTCAAGCTCGCCGGCTCGATTGGTCTCTTTGAAGCGGCCATGGAGCCAGGGACCAAGGAGCAATTGTTGTCGGCCACGGCCGCGGGGCCCGCCGTGGTGCTGTCGGCCGACGAAACTTTGGACCGAGCCGGTGCACATGTAGTCGTACCAGCTTCCGATGGTGAAACAGGGTACGTCCATCCTGCCGAAGAACCGTGTGCAGTCTTCGTCAGCCCAGTAGTTGTCGTAGGTTGGGTGGGCGAACCAGTCTTCCATGAGCTTGCGATTGTCGTCCGGATTGCGGCAAACAGCGGCCATCGTTTTGAACCGCTCGGGCTTGGTTGCCCCGCCGATGCGGTAGCCCTCGTGAAACAGGCTCAAGCCAGTGTCGATCATGTACTGACAAGTCAGGTGCGGTGGGCTGGCGACGGCCAAGAAGTTCTGGGCGAAGCCGGCCTGCGAACTGCCGAACGTGCCCACTCTGCCGGTACTCCAGGGCTGTGACGCCAGCCATTCCACCGTGTCAAAGCCATCCTGACTTTGGCCCCAACCCAATGCCCGGTATCCGACCCATGTTCCCTCTGAAAGGTGCGTGCCGCGGAAGTTCTCCGCGGCCACGACATAACCGCTCTGGGCTAACTTGGCGAATCCCTTGCGAGTGTTCGGGTCACGCAGGTTTGCGTAGCGTTGCTCGTAGAGCACGGGCCAGGTGCCCTCGCCTGGTGGAAAATAGAGATAGGCCGAGAGCTTTACCCCGTCGCGCATGGGAATCATCACGTGCTGCTCCTCCACTCCACCCAGATCGACGGCTTCGTCAGCCGCAATGGCCGGGGTCGGAGAAGCGACGAGCAACAGCAGCAAAGCAATCGGACGTAGCGTCATGGTCCATCAGCGTAAGCGAGGAGGAAAACCAGCAGGTATCGCAAGTCATGGTAATCCGGAGAAGCAGAACTCGCCAGAACGCCGGATCGAGAGGAAGAAGTTGCGTCGGCGGACTCGTGAACCACGCAGCCCATCGGCAAGTCCAGCCCCGCGCTCCAACTCGGCTCAGGCTCCGCTTGCCACTTGCTCCTGGCGACGACGGGCTGGGCAATCATCAAGACCCCTGGCTACTGGAGCGCGCAGCAGATGCGCGGCTCGACTAAACCAATGAACGACCGCCAGAATTGCCGGCACCGGTTTCGCCAATTGCGCAACTGTTGCGCGGCCCCATCTCGGGCCCGGCACGTCCGGGTGGCTCGTAATGGTTGGCCCACGCGTGGAAATCCGGCTCAAGACAGAGCGGAATCCCCAATGTGGCCCAGAAGTCTGCTTGGCCCTCGCCGACGCAATTCGAGGGCTAGTTGGCCATTTTACGAAGGGCTTCCGCCCTAAAATCGGCCGGACGTTCGGTGTAGGCCAGCCGCCGGGCTTCGTTCAGCCGTCGTCGTCGGTCGAATCATCCAGCGCGCCGCCTTACCCCCGCCCATTCCGCTTTTTTGCTATCCACAAGGACCCTAATTATCCACAAGGACCCTAATCGGCCTTTCGCCGTAGAAGTGACAGTTCTTTCCAGTCTTTGACAACGAGCCGTAGGTAATCTACGTCAATGAAGATGTTTCCACACTTGCAGCCGACGCTGTCGTCTGGCTGCGATGGAATCATCTCGCCGCATTTTCTACAGCGAAAAAAGATGTTTTTTGCTCGTAGCACATCCCGCTCGTCGTGAATTACTTTCACAATTGGTTCGTAAGAAGTCATTAAATCTCTCTCAAAAATCCATCTCGAATCAGATCGATGGCTGTGGCAGATGATCCTGGGATTCATCAGCGGTCTTACTGCTCGCCGTCTCTACCTGCGGCGCGAACGAGCCATGCGGCAGAGTTAGGCACGGCTAGCTCGCTGATTCAACTCTTGGCAATTTGGGCCACTTCTGCCGCCAGCTCACTCCAGGGCCCAGGCTCGACTCGGGCTCCGCTTGCCGCTGGCTCCTGGCGACGACGGGCTGGGCAATCATCAAGACCCCTCCAGACCCTGCCACTCGCCGCTTGGCCAAACAAAGCTTGGCTCGTGGTACCGGGGCTGGTTGGGGGCGACGTTCTGGTGTAGACGCGCGCCCATCCGTATCGCTACACTCCGCCGCCGTTGCCGCTTGTTCCTCGCGCGCCTCACCACCCCACGAAGCTCGCCGGGCTCTGCGAGGGCAGCGGTCCGTATGGACGTAACGTCTGGCTGTTGACGCGGCACCCCAACGGCGCCAAGTGGGGTCGCTGATAGCCAGGATTTTCTAACACGAATGATAACGGAATGCAATTTCGCCTGAAATCGCTATTCATTGTCGTCTTGCTCGTAGCTATGGGCTGCGGCGTACTGGTAGCGCTGCCCGATTGGCTGAGTTGCGTCGTCCTGAGCGTAGTGGTTTTGGCGTCGCCAGCCGCGATCATCACGGCGATCGTGTACGGCCGCCGCGCGGTCCGCGCATTCGCAATTGGTTGCCTGGCGTCCGGCGGCTGGGTCCTGTGGGCGGCACCATACTACGTCGCCCAAGTCACTCTTGAGGGTTACGACGAAATCCTGAACATCGAGCCGGAAGCGGCGACGACCGTCAAGATAATCTTCGTAGTATTCTACGGCGTCCTGTTTCTTGCAGGTCTGGTCGGCGTTGGTGTTCGCAGGCTGTTGTACCAGGGCTGCAACGGCATCCGTCCGCCGCGCGATTGCTGCTAAGGTTTCCGGGTCAAGTCAGCACGACCGAAACCGTCGTTTGATCGCCAGTCGGGAGGTACAATGGCGACATGTCGAGCCTCCGCCTTCAATTCCGCTTGAGCACCTTGCTCTGGATCACGCTGGCCGTGGGTTGCTGGTT